>Ga0070725_10001599_pt1 | contig 12495 bp, 8 predicted proteins | sample tdDd002_FD_69781 | JGI IMG/M metagenome (GOLD analysis project Ga0070725, IMG submission 69781) | Marine sediment microbial communities from the Atlantic coast under amendment with organic carbon and nitrate - tdDd00.2 | ecosystem: Environmental > Aquatic > Marine > Coastal > Sediment | place... | reverse complement strand
AGAGCATTTACAGAAGTTGGTGAAGGTGTTGTTATTCAGACACCAGTCTATTATCCTTTCGGTATGATGGTAGGTAATAATGATAGAGTAATAGTTGAAAATCCTTTAGCAGAAGATAAAGGGGTCTATAGTATAGATTTTGAAGATCTAGAAAGAAAATTAGCAGATGAAAACAACACAATGATGATTCTTTGTTCTCCTCATAATCCTATGGGTCGTTTATGGACTGAAGAGGAGTTAGAGCAAATTATTGATTTGTGTGTCTTTTATGATGTAACTCTTGTTTCAGATGAAATTCATTGCGATATTATAAGAATAAATAAACAACATATTCCTGCTGCTACATTGAGTAATTATAGTAAGTTGATAACATGTACATCAGCTAGTAAATCCTTTAACTTAGCTGGTCTACAGCATTCAAATATTATTTTTAATGATGTTAAGATGATAGAAGAGTGGAATCAAGAAATTTTGGGTAGGACTGGTTTGTTTGGTTCAAGTATCTTTGGTCATATTGCCACAATGACTGCTTACAATGAGTGTGAGTATTGGTTAGATGAAATGAATGCTTATGTAGAAGACAATCTGAAATTTATAGGTGTCTTTTTAGAAAAACATTTACCTAAAGCAGTTTATCATGTATCTGAAGCTACATATTTTGCATGGATTGATTTAAGAGCATATATTGATGACCATGAAGCATTAGAAGATAAAATGAAGAATGAAGCCAAACTAATTCTAGATGAAGGTTATATTTTTGGTCAAGCAGGCCAATGTTTTGAACGATTGAATGTGGCATGTCCACAGGCAATGTTAGAAGAATGTCTTATGAGAATAAAAAAATCGTTAATTGCATAATTTTTTAAATGTACATATGAAATACACATAAGGGTGTTATAGTATACACATAGAAGAGATATCATTAGTAAATAGATGATTTTAAACTTCAATCCCCCCTATTAATATTTTATGCGAAGATCACTTGATGCGAATCAGGTGATTTTTATTTTTTTGGTTTATTCAATATTTATATTATTTTATAATTTTTTTTCATTTTGTACATATGAAGTACACATAGGGGTGTTATAGTATACACATAGAAGAGATATCATTAGTAAATAGATGATTTAAACTTCAATCCCCCCCTATTAATATTTTATGCGAAGATCACTTGATGCAAATCAGGTGATTTTTATTTTTTGCCTTCTAAAAGATTAAGATATTTGTTAAAATCATTAATGTTGTAATAGGATTAGAACTATAATTCTGATACTTATGGGTATACCTTCTATGGAGGCATTTATGATTTTGGTCAAGTATTTTACTAGAACCTATGAAAACAAAAGTTATCGTACGCGTGTTAAAGCAGAACTAACTGCAGTGATGCTTTTATTTATATTGTTGTCTATGATATTAGAACTAATAGCCAGTATTTTCATTAGCAGGCAAAATGTATTAGTAACAACGATGGTAACAGTGGCTTTCTTTTTTGTATTACTTTTATTAAAATCTGGTAGAATTATTTTAACAGGTAACTTATTTGTGATTGCAGGTTTCTATAAACTTATTGAGTTTTTTCCATTATCTTATTCACATCAATTTTATTTACAGTGTTTTTTAGGCAGCTTAGTAGCAGTTGCAATCTATATAAAACCATATCAACTAATTACTACATTTTCATATACACTATTTATCTGTATATATCGTTTGATTCATTTTAATCAAACTTCTGTTAGTCTTGCTTATAAAACTGAAATGGCACAAGCGACGTTAACAGTAATATCATTTCTAGTCATTGGATTATTTTATGATCGTGTTATCAAGAACGAGATTACAATCAGCAAAAAAACTAAAAAACTTTCTCAGATTGATGAATTGACTCAATTGCATAATAGACAGCACTTTGATTATGTTTTGACACAAAAAGTTGAAAATCATGACTTAGTCCAAATTGCAATCTTAGACATTGATTACTTTAAGAAAATCAATGATTCGTTTGGGCACATAAAAGGTGATCAGGTCCTTATAAAATTTGGAGAGTTATTAAAAGATCATTTTAAAGCTTCAAGTGTTTTTAGATGGGGTGGAGAAGAATTTGTCATTTTATATGAAGGGGAATCTTTTGGAAACAAACTTTATAACTTCAAAAACATTGTTGAAAGTACAGATTTTCTGATAGGGCAAAGACTAACTGTATCAATTGGATATTTAGAAAGTGATAAACTCAATTATGAAGAACTTTTAAGAAGGGCAGATGATGCCTTATTCAAAGCAAAGGACAATGGTCGTAATAGAGTTGAATCATACTAGGAGTAATTATGGAAAAACTGTATTCTATATATGAGAATCAAGATTTATATACCTTAAAAAAAGCAGAGTATACGAGCTATTTTGCCTTGTTTATAGTGATTTATGCAATACTCAGTGCCATAATTGGTTTGATAAGTCCCTTTCAAACAGAGCCAATCTTACTGTATTTAGGTATATTTATGATATTTGTATCACTAATATTTTATTTTATTCACAAAGGTTATTTGGAGTCGGCAATAAACATGCTATGTATAGCAGGCATAATAAAGACCCTGTCACTTTTTCACTTACAAGTAGGCCTGCACTTTTATGTTATTGTCCTATTAATTATGTTTGTAACTTCCATAGTCAAACTTAAGGAATACCAAATTGTTTCGGTATACCTTATCTTATATTTCATATCAGTAATAAAAGCTTTTTTACCTGATGAATCAGGTCTTTATTTGGATCCTATCCGATTGGTTTCTTATAAAATATCTATTGTTATTGGTCTTTTGATGTTTCTTGTTGTTTTATATTATCTTAGTCGTATTGTAGACAGAGAAATCCGAAAAACTGAAAAGTATAATACTATTTCTAGAACAGACACCTTAACTGGTGTATTTAATCGTTTTGCATTCAATGAAGCCATTAGTAAAAAAGGTGGTAATCAGTCCTATGGACTTTTGATTCTTGATTTAGATCATTTTAAAACAATAAATGATAGGTTTGGTCATTTGGCTGGTGATGAAGTATTGAGAGTATTTTCAAACATTGTAAAAGAGGACATAAAAACTTATGGTGAATTATATCGAATTGGTGGAGAAGAATTCGCTATCATAATTGAGAATGTGAATAGACAAAGTTTAGGTGAAATCTGTAAGTCTTTAATTCACTTAGTCAGTCATCATGATTTTGGATTAGGCATTCAAGTTACAACCAGTATAGGTGCTGTACATGTCTCCAAGGAAAAATGTCCTGCCTTTGATGACTGTTATAGGATTAGCGACGATGCATTATATCAAGCCAAATCAAGTGGTAGAAACAAATATGTATTAGCCTAGACAACTATTCATTTGAGTAGTTGTTTTCATTATTCATAGAAAGCCTCCCAAATAATAAACTAGTTTATTATTTGGGAGGCTCATATCATTGTCTATCATCTTTCTTTACCTAAAAATAATTCTAGTGACTTAGGAGATGAATGTTCATCTATTAACCACTTTCTAACTGGCTCAAGCCTTTCATCGAAATTAATTGCATCGACAGGACAAGACTTCACACAGGCATGACACTTTATGCATATTGTCTCATCGACCTGTATTGAGTTATTAAGAGACAACGCTCCAACAGGGCATTTGCCAATACATAGTCTACACTTGAAACAGTTCTCATTAACAATTGGACCTAAGGCCTTACTTATTGTTCGTTCTCTATAAGGCCTATTGCCTTTAAGTGAAAGTTTAAAGCCTAGGGGATCTTTTTCCAACAATGGGAGTATATTTTTTGCAAACTTATGACAAATTTCTAGGTCATTAGAGTTAGGTCTACTATGGGCCACTTGGTCAGTATAAGAATGTTCACCGATAAAAGCAGCACCAGCGATAGGGTGGAATCCGTTTTCAGATAATATATCATACATTTCTATTAAAGCATCATCGTAATCTCTATTACCATATAATACAACTATTACAGCAAGTGTCTTGGATCCTTTTATTCTTTTTACATAGTCTTCTACAATAAGAGGAATACGTCCCGCATATACTGGAAGACCAAGAATCAGACAATCATCTTCATTGAATGTTAAAGAAGATTTTCTTTTATTTGCAAGTGTAAAATCGTGTAATGTGTAATTCATAGAAATTGATTTGGCAATATGACTTACAATTGTTTTGCTTGTACCTGTTGGGCTAAAGCATGCGGCATGTATATTCATAATGTTTCCTTTCAAAAAAAAGTGAGGTTATCTCACTTATAGTTTATACAATATGTCTGATTTCTTCAATGAAACTATTTTGATCAAAGACAGTAAGATAACCATCAAATAGACTCTCATCAACATCTAAAGTACCTATATGAAATAATAGATTTCTGATGACAAATACTTTTAAGTTGCCAAAGGGAATAGGATCAAATGATTCGAAAGGTAGTAGTGATAGCTTTTTAAAGTAAACGACGAAATCAAGATAGTACTCATCTCTATTCATGATTGCCTCATGGAGTTTCTTAAAAAACTCATATTCCTCATTTACAATTAACTGTTTTTGCATTTCTTCCTTATCCATCAACTGCTTAAGAATTGGTGCGATACTATTTGTAATGGTATCTAATGCAATGATTTGTCTTTTCTTCAATGGTGTTTTTGATTGAAAGGCAAGGATATAACCCATAGGCAATGTTTCCTCATTGTTATCTGCAATCAAAGGTATACTGACAAAGCAGTTGTGTTCACCGATTGCTTGACTTAAAGATTGATTTATAAACTGGTGACCACTATTTGCAAGTGAATCAAAATGTAAATCGCTCTTGTAATCATCAAATGCTTGACTAAAGCAAATTTCTCCAGAATATTCTATGCCCAAAGTATTGACTGCAATGAGTTTATGCTCATTTTGAAATGCTATTAAAGCCTTATCAAAATCAAATGACAGATTAATAGTACGAAGTGTGATATGGACCAATTCTTCAACAGATTCACATGAATTCATTATTTTAGTAGTCTTATTTATTGCTTCAAGCGTTTTCAGTTGACTGGTAATTTTATCATTTTGACTATTAATTTTTTGCACATATTGTGCATTAGAAATGGCTATATATATTGAAGCTGAAAGAGATTCTATTTGATTGAGAAGTTCCTTACTGTAATGGCCACCGCTCACACTTTTACCAATGGTTACAAAACCAATAACTTCTTTTTTAACAATTAAGATAACATATTCAGCCTTCAAAGCTTTAAATTTTTCAGGTGTCTTAAAGATCCTAGATAGTTTATCATAATCTTCATTGATATTGTAAATAACCTGATTAATCTTGTAATCTAACTCAAGTGTTTCAAATTCATTGTAATAGTTTTGATAAGTGGAAATATCTTTATATCCTCTTAAAATGATTTTAGATTGGCTTGGTTCATATAAGGCAAAACTAGTAACTGAAGATGCAGTAATTTCACTAATGACATCTATACAAAGTTCGTAGAGCTTGTTGATGTCAAGTTGACTCATAAATGCCTTTGTAGAATGATTGATGAATAAGAGGTTGAAAATCTTCTTGTCAAGTTCTGCATTGGCGTGTTTGTATTCCTTATAATTTATTGCATTCTCTGTCGCTTTATTGACCATTTGATTAATGCCGTGAATGGCGGATGCAACATCAGGATTTGACATATCCACATTGTCAGCTTTTGCAAAGATAATAGCATGAGTTTTATTCTTAACTAGAATAGGGAAGGCGAAAGTAATGCCTTCATCATCAATAAAATCAGCGTCAAAATACGTTTTTAATTCTGTTTTAGTAGCACGTCCGAACTTAGCTGCCAGTAACCTCATACGATCATCATAGACAAAGCTTTGAACCTTGAAATCTCCATTTATATTGTGCTTGAGTTGATACATATTATCTTCAAGCACATATATACCTGACTCTACTAAGCCAATCATACTATGAATAAAATGATAGCCGTATGAAGTAATTTGCTCAAAACTTAAGTTCTGTGCAAAGAAATCAATTGCCTCGAGTAATTGATTGGCTTCAATTTTATTTTTCCATACCATATGAACTCCTAACTATTATGAAATAATTCTTGATCTTTTACATAAAATGAGCCTGACATTTTATCTCTTATTTTACGTTGCATTGTTTTTATTTCTAAGTTGGTTTTAGGGAAGATACTATTGATAATACTTACTTCGCCTTCACCCTTAGTCCTAAGCATATCTTCCAGTTTGGCAATCTCAGCATTGAGATCATTTATTTCAATGTTAATATGATCATACTTTACAATCATATACTCATAAGTTGTCATGCCTTTTTCATCAAGTTTTTCTAAATTGTTCTCAAATATTTCTATTTCTCTTAATAACTTATTGGCCTTTTTCAGTTCATCTTTTTTCTTTTCATTGTAGTAGTTAAGCATTTCTACAACATTAACACGCTCAAAACCTTTTACATTTATTTTTGTTGGCTTCTCAGACCTATTCCCTATAGAGCCGCTTTCAATTCTTAATGTGGCTTTAGTAGTACCACCTATAATCCGGCCACCACTCGGTAACATTATCTTTTGCGCTTCTAGGCTGGAATCTAATGCATAGAGACCTACATGAATTGCATGGTCACATTGAAGATTTGCCTCATTAGTGTATTTGGTGTAAATGTCTTTTTTAGCAAGAATCTTAGAGACACCTTTTCCATTTACACCACCTTTTAATAGTACGCTACCTTCTTTGGATTCAATTAATCCAGTAGCACCGATTCCCATTTCTCCATTGATAGAGATGTCGTATGTGGCTAGCACAGAAAAATTGTCCTTAACCGTTCCAGTGATTGTAACATAACCATCAAAATCAATGTTTCCAGTGGCATATTCTACATCGCCATATATAATGAGATGATTGTCTACACAGATTCTGGAACGTTTCATTTTTACAGCACCGTTATTTTTTGCATATAGGTTTTCAATACCATCATGATCTACCTTCAACATGACTGTTTCGGGATCGTATTTTAAGTTATAATCGCGACCTGTTTTAGCTGAAACAGGATTGCCTTTAATTGTAATGCCTTCACTACCTTGGGTAGGTGGAATCTTTTTACCTAGCCATTCCGACTTTTCAACATTATCAATAAGGTCCAATTCGTAGTGGTTGACTTTGCCGTCGGATTTAATAATAGGTTTCTTTTCCGAGAAGGGATAGTATTCAATTACGGCATCTTTTCCATGACTTGCAGGCGTACCTTCAGCTATTAAAGTCCTAGTCATTATCTTTATTTCAGATTCAAGTATCTCTGTTTTAATACCATAATTTATTTCATTAGCCTTTAGTACTTGTAGTATTTGTGATGGTATATCATTTCTAATGAGGTCGTATGAAGTTTCATCCATATTGAGGATGACATATGCATTCATTTCGTCAGATGATACAATAATTTCTATTTCATCTTTTAAAAGTCCAATGAGAACTGGTGTGTCTGATACAAGGGATAAGGCATTTTTTGCAGCGCCAAACTTTGTTAATTTTAAGCGTGGTACTTCTTGAGTGATTTCACCGAATTTCTTTATGTCTATACCGATTTCATGAACTAGTAAATAAACATATTCATCTTTAGCCTTAATTGTAATATAGTCACTTTTATACAGTATCATTCTTTTCCCTCTCTTGTTCTCGGACAAAACTATATTTATATCCATATGAATAAGTAATAAACACTTTCTATGAATAATTACTTAATTTTAACATATATATGACAAAAAATTATCATTTCGTGTCGAATTTCTTTATATTTGGGCATTTTTTTGCCACATTTGCCAAGTATCTGTCAGTATAATTATCGGTTTTTCATTACAAATCTTTAATAAATGTTATATGTCATGCACATTATTGTGTTTTATATCAGTATTTATTGAAGAAATTCTATGATTCTATTGCACATAAGCGTGATTAGAGTGAAAATTAAGAAGGGGGACATATGAAGAAAATATTAAACTCATTTCTAAGGATTGCATTTAAGGGTGTTATTTTATCATATACAATCGTAACACTTATTTTAGTCAGTGGCTTAGATCTTGATGACTATAAATATACAATAGAACCTAAGTACGATATGATATACCCTTTTGTGAATGGTCTTGCTCGAGTAGAGCTAGACGGTTCTTTTGGTTATATAAATGGGAATCAAGAAATCATAAAAGTTCAGTATGAAGACGCTTCATATTTTTCTAATGGCTTATCACCTGTGAAAAAAGATACTTATTACGGTTTTATCAATAATAAAAACCAAACTGTTGTACCTTTTGAATATGATTATGCACAGGCATTTCATGAAAGGGGACTAGCAGTTGTATCCAAGAATAATAAATATGGCCTCATAGATACTAAAGGACGACTTGAATTGCCATTAGAGTATGAGTCGATTGTTATAGGTCAGACCTGTATTATCTATGAACAAGATAATAGATTCGGCTTTATGATAGATGAGGTGGTTTATCCAGCATTATATAATCATATGAGTGTTTTTAGCAGTGGACTAGCAGTAGTAAGTATAAATGATAAGTATGGTTATATAAATACTGAGAATGAACTTGTAATAGATTATAAGTATGATGAAGCCTATGATTTTCAAGGAGATTGTGCCAAGATAAAAATGGGTGAAACATATGGTGTTATGGATTTATCGGGAGATTTACTTTTAGATACGATTTATGATGATATTGAGATATTTGAAGACTACATTGGTGTCAAGGTAGGATACAAATGGGGCTATATGACAAAGGACGGAAGGGTCTTAATAGAACCAACCTACGATGAAATCAATGAGTTTGAAAAGGGGATGGCTAGGGTTGAAATTAACAAAAAACAAGGTTTTATCGATGAAAATAATAACTATATAATTGAGCCAATTTATAGGCAGATGACTTCATTTTCACAAGGTTATTCTACGGTAAAGGTCAACATCTATTATGGTTTTGTAGATAAAAATGGAGAATACATTATAGAACCTTACTTCGATAATGCCAGTAAATTCTATGATAATAATAGAGCAATAGTAAAACATAAAAAATGGGGCCTTATCAAACGTAATTATAGATTCTATTACTATTTGACAGCATTAGCCCCAACAATACTCTTATTAAGTTTGTATTATAGTGTCTTAGTCTTCAAGAAAAGAAAGAATCTTATCAAATGAATCATCAGCTTCTTTTAAACCCATATTAGAGAAAAGTGCAAAATCATGAAACATATTTTCATATTCGAGATACTTTACATTATTGCCTTTAAGTGCTCTAAAGTCAGGTACGAAAAGTTCGTTACCACCACCAATCAATAGGATATCAGCATGATTAAAAGTCCTATTTATCGGACTAACTTTAGGATTGTCGATTTGAGTTGATCTAGCCCATTGTTGACCTAAGAGCTTCAGACTATCATAATCAAGTATATAATCTTTATCTATATAATCTTTGATTTGAGGGTTTGACATTGAGACATCTAACCAAGGCGATAATAGTACTGTTTTAATTGGCTGAATACCATATTCGAATAGGGCAAGTGCTAAACCACCACCAGCTGAATCACCCATGAGATAATAAGGGCGATTCATTTTTTTTATATAGTCATAAACAATCTGACTTGATTCTAAACCTGTACTATCTGGTAAAAGAGGGTAATCGATCAGAGAAATGTTTAATGATAATTTTTTAGACAAAGCTCTACACAACCTAAAATGAAGGTGGTTTAAGCCATGAATATAACCGCCGCCGTGAAGGTAAATTAAATGCTTATCTGTGTGATGATTAATATGATAAATCTTGATACCTTTGAAATCTTCAATGGTGATTCCTAACTCTAAAGTTTTTATCTTCATTTTTGGTGGATTATTTAACTGTCTCTTTATTTTATTAAGATTTAAAGGGCCTCTTCGTTTAAATATTTTTCTTAAAAGTTCTTTCATAATATTCCTATTCTACAAAATCAAAATGACTAAAAATCATAGTATAATGTCCATGGCCCCTAGTGATCGATCTTAAATCCGTTGCATATCCAAAAAGATTTGAAAGGGGTGTAATGGCTTTGATCAATCTGCCAGATTGATTACTCTCTATGTTTGTTATTTCACCATGTCTTCTATTCATATCATCAATTACATCTCCCATGTAGGTTTCTGGTACTTGTACATCAACTGAGAAGATTGGTTCTAGTAGCTTTGACTGTCCATCTTTGAGTGCTTGTGTGATGGCATTTGAACCTGCTGTAATAAATGCCACATCATTAGATTGATCCTCTTTAAAATCTATTGCCACGATATCTACACCAACATCAATCACTTCGTAACCGCCAATTACACCTGACTTAAGGGATTGTTCTATACCCTCGACACATGCGTTAATATAGGTTTTAAGTAGATTCTTTTTCTTAACTGAGACAGTGATTTCGTGACCGCTTCCTCTTTCTCTCGGCTTAACGTCTAATTGAACAAGTGCATATATAGCATTTGTTCCTAATTGCTTATCTAGTTCATACGTCACATTAGTAGGTAATGAAATAGATTCTCTATAAGTTACTTGAGGTTTACCAGAATTAACACCGACCTTAAATTCTCGTTTTAGACGATCTAATATGATTTCTAGATGTAATTCACCCATTCCAGAAATAAGGATTTGGCCTGTATCAGGGTGTACATATGAAGTTAATGTAGGGTCTTCTTCAGTCAATCGGACCAAAGCCTCATTCATTTTATCAAAATCACCAGGTGTTTTAGGTTCAATTGCTCTAGATATTACTGGTTCAGGGAAGACGATTGATTCTAACTCTATTGGTGCATTCATGTCAGAAAGTGTATCTCCAGTTGTTGAATACTTTAAACCTACTGCTGCAACAATATCTCCAACACCAGCATATGCGATTTCAGTCCTAGAGTTGGCATGCATATCTAAAATTTTACTCAATCTTTCTTTTTTATGTTTGGAAACGTTTAAGGCAGAACCATTTTGTTTAATATGTCCAGAATAGACCCTAAAATATGATAAACGTCCAACATAAGGGTCTGTCATGACCTTAAAGATAAGTGCTGAAAATGGTTCGTCTTCACTTGGCTTTCTTTCTTCTAATACATCGTGTACATGTCCTGATATAGCAGGTCTGTCTAATGGCGATGGTAGATAATTTATTATTGCATCTAATAGATTTTGTACACCCTTGTTTTTATAAGCTGAACCACATAGAATAGGCACAATTAAACCATCAATTGTTGCTTTTCTTACCACCTTTTTTATAAGTTCAGTGCTGATTTCTTGATCTTCTATGTATAGTAACATCATCTCATCATCTATTTCAGCTAATGTTTCTATTAGTTTATTTCTATATTGTTTGGACTTTTCTAGATAAGCCTCAGGAATAGGACCGTTGGTGACATTTTGTCCATTTTCTCCTGAATAATAGTAAGCTTTCATATCGATTAGAGAAACAAGTCCATCAAATGTTTTTTCAGAGCCAATGGGGAGTTGTAAAACGGCAGTATTGGCCTTTAACCGATTATGAATAGTATCAATAGATCTATAAAAATCTGCCCCCACTACATCCATTTTATTAACAAATATCATTCGAGGCACATGATAATGATTGGCCTGATGCCAAACCGCTTCAGTCTGTGCTTCTACACCTTCTTTTGCATCTAAAAGGAATATAGCACCATCTAAAACACGGAGGCACCTTTCGACTTCAACTGTAAAGTCGACATGACCAGGTGTGTCTAAGATATTTATTTTGTGGTCTAACCATTCACAAGATGTAGCTGCAGAAGTTATAGTAATACCACGTTCTTGCTCTTGTGCCATCCAATCCATAATGGCAGTACCATCATGAACTTCGCCCATCTTATGTGTTAAGCCAGTAAAATATAAGATACGTTCAGTTGTGGTTGTTTTACCAGCGTCAATATGTGCCATAATGCCAATATTTCTGAGTTGTGAAGTTGAATATTTTCTAGTCATAGCGAATCTCCTTAATGTTATCTTATATCTATTTTATCCTATAATTAGGAATATGAAAAATGACTTTCTAAGAAAATGATTTGACAATAATTATATTTATCTGTTATTATCTTAAACAATAAAGACAGTGAAGAGGAAGAGTATTTAACTTTTATAAGCTTAGAGAGAAGATGGTTGGTGAAAATCTTCGTGACAAAGTTAAAGAAGGTAGCCTTGGAGTCATGTGCTGAAATTGTAGTAGGTATCATCGGTTATTCCACCGTTATATGGAAGCTTTATCGGAGTAATCCTGTAATGAGCAGAGAGCATACAATAGTATGAAATTAGGTGGTACCGCGAAGTGAACTTCGTCCTATGTAGGATGAGGTTTTTTGTTTTTTTGAAAAGGAGGTAAACATGTTAGAAAAGAAGTATGATTTTAAATCAAATGAAGCAAGTATTCAAAAGTATTGGGCTGATCATCAAGTCTATAAGTATGAAAAGCAGGTTGGTTCTCAAGTCTA
>Ga0070725_10001592_pt1 | contig 12516 bp, 9 predicted proteins | sample tdDd002_FD_69781 | JGI IMG/M metagenome (GOLD analysis project Ga0070725, IMG submission 69781) | Marine sediment microbial communities from the Atlantic coast under amendment with organic carbon and nitrate - tdDd00.2 | ecosystem: Environmental > Aquatic > Marine > Coastal > Sediment | place... | reverse complement strand
AGCAAACACGAGTAAGCCACCCATGGTCGATGTATTAACCCCTAGAATCGACATCACGATAGAGGCCACAAGTAAGATTGCCATGTTCGTTGCAATCAATAAAAAAATTCGCTTCATTTAAGCTCCTGTAGAGTACCTGAGTACCAGATTTTGCGTTCTTAAAGACATAATATGTCCAAAAAATGAGAATTCAAGGGAGGAAGAGTAAGAATATGTATAAGCGAACAAATTCGACTCAATTCGGACTCACGACAAAACCACTAAATTTAAAGAATGTGCAGTCTAGGAGGCTTACATTAAGCTAATCTTAAAAATATAAGCTCTCTACTGTCAGCAGATGCGTATCGGCATTAATCTTTGTTAATATGGTTTAAATTTAGATCACAAGGGATTGAATATGAGTATAAACGCCTTACTTCTCTCCAGCTCACGTGTTGGAGACACGCCATACCTTGCCCACGCCATCCCCTTTATTAAACCCTTAATTGCTGAGTTGGCAAACCGGATCAAGCCACAAAATCAAAAATGGCTGTTTATTCCCTATGCCGGTGTCAGTATCAGCCACGACGCTTATCTGACAAGGGTCATATCCAGCTTAGCCGAGCTCGATATTGAAATAAGCGGGATCCATCAATATGACGATCCCAGACAGGCGATTGTGCAGGCCGATGGAATATTAGTGGGTGGAGGGAATACCTTCAATCTGCTTCATAAGTTGTACAAGCACGATCTGGTAAAACTGCTCACCAGCAAGGTGAGTGAGGGCACGCCATACATAGGCTGGAGTGCGGGCTCAAATATTGCCGGCCTCAGTATTCGAACCACCAATGATATGCCAATTGTTGAACCCAGCTCCTTCAATAGCCTTGGGCTACTTCCCTTCCAGCTTAATCCGCATTACACCAACTATCAGGCTCCGGGACACAACGGTGAGACGCGGGCGCAGCGGTTACTCGAATTTACCTGCGTCGATCCTGATACCCCCATCGTCGCCATTCAGGAAGGCACAGCACTATGGCGGCAAGGAGACAAGTTATCACTTATCGGCGACAAGCAAGCATACCTGTTTTGTGGCCTGCAGCAGGAGATCCCGATACCGGTTGGCAGTGAGCTTTCACACCTGCTCATTCCCCATAGTGAGAGTGAATAAACTCCCCTCTTACCGATATTAATTCACTGAAAAGAAAAAAGCGCATTCGATGAATGCGCTTTCTAGACTTTAACTAAACAAGATCCTATTTAGTCTTTGTAGATCACCGTTGTTGACTCGAATGGAAGTGTCTCTAGTACCTTCTTATGATCCGAATAATCGATAAAAGAGCGTGCATCGGTATTACAGATATCTGCACCGCCGTCATCACAACTTGGCGCAGCGCCCTCATAAACGACACTGAATTTACCACTGCCATCATCGAAGGTCAGGTGATCGACCGCGTAAGCCTTGTAGTTATCGCCGCTTATCACTATGTCGACGCGATCGGTCGATGTAAGCTGCGCATCACCCAGGGCATTCCAGCCATCGTTACCACTGGCATTATAGTTATTAACGATAACGACATATTCACCCGAGTCTTGAATCGCTTCCCAGCTTGGCTCAGTTTCGGTGCCGATATTTAACTCCAGCTGACTGATATGCCCACTTTGCTGTTTCACATCTTCGGTGAAGGTGTAACGCATGCCGCCTACATAGGGGAATTTACCGGCATGGCTGCCTTCAGGAAGGGTCGCGTCTATGGTGCTAGTTAACAGATCTTTCAATACTTCACCGTTAATGGTTAAGACAGAAAGGTAGTTAGCAAAGGGAAGCATCTCGAGACTTGCGTTGCCCTCTCTGAACTCACCGGCATCGATATTGGTTCTGACACCTCCGGCGCCAACGAGACCGATTTGAACAGTCTTACCGGTTACCGACTTAACGCCCTCCTGATTAGCCCAGTAAACCATGCCTTCACCGATCAATGGTGCGACATCAGAGCCGTGCATATCGGTGCCCTTGTCACCCGGACGGCGCTCATGAATAATATCTTCGGTAACTGTGGCTACCACTTCACCATAAGCCTCTTCTACCGCCGGCTTATAGGTAGCGTCGATATGCGCTCGAAGCGCGACATCTTCATCAACATCATCGATCTGCTTACTTGAATCGATAAAGTTCTCAACCTTTTGATGGGCATCGCCTGTCAGTAAACTGTCAGATTCACGCATGGCATCGTTGTAATAGGTTTCATTAGACAGTAAGGTGTTGTGCCCATTACATGTCAGCAGTTCACCCTTATCATCGAAGCTTACACTCGCCTGACCTATGGCTTGTGCATATTGTCCGGCCTGAACGATACAGGTCTTACCCACTTCATCTTTTTGGGTAACAAGCTGAGCATACTGACCATTATCGCCATGTCCAAGCTCGGTAAAGTCACCCAGCAGCGTATGTGAGTGGCCACCGACGATCACATCGATACCCGTTGTACCGGCCGCCAGCTCAACATCGCGCGCATTGCCGATATGAGACAATACGATAACCTTGTTAACCCCTTTCTCTTTTAGCTGATCGACCGTCTTTTGAGTGGTTTCAATCTCACTTGAGAATGTCGCCTCACCGGTGCCGGTGGCAATCGTAGGCATATCTTCGAGCACGACACCAACGACGGCTACCACTTGCTCACTCGCCGTTGCATCGCCGATCATAGCAATTCTACGTTTAACGGCCCCGTCAAATGCAAACAACTGATAAGGTAAAAGGTTAGACAAACCACTGAGTGCAGGATCGTTGTCTGCATTCATGTTATTAGCTAGCAGAGGGAAGTTTACGGCATCGATAAAGGAAGCCAGCTTAGTGGTATCCAGATCGAACTCATGGTTACCCAGCGCCATCGCATCTATGCCCATCTGCGACAGCAGATCGGCATTGGCCATACCATCATTTAGTTTAAAATAGGCGGTGCCCTGCCAGGCGTCTCCACCGTGCAGGAATAGCAACGGCTCTTTAGCCTCTGCCGCATCTTCCTTTATGTCGTTGGCAGCCTCGAGCACCCTTGGGTAGCCGCCAAACTCGTTAAACACGACATCTCCCTCTTCTCCCATGGAGAAACTGGATTTAACCGGATCGAAGTTGGAGTGAGTATCGTTGACATGTGCAATAGTAAGGCTAAATGCCGCATTATTGTCATCATCGTCACTTGAACACGCAGATAGTGCAGTAAGTAAAGCAACAGCTAATATCGTTTTCTGTAGTTTCATTGTTATTTCTTCTTTATTAAGACCCGAAATGAAAATATCAGAATAAAAAAGAGTGAGCTACAACAAAAAAGCTTAACAACCAGCAATTTAAACATAATGTCCGTAACAGCAAGCACACAAAGAAAGCCACAAACAATTAACTCGACGCAACATAAGTGATATTTAGTATCGATGAATTGATTTTTTAAAATCAAACAGAAATAAAAACAAATTTGATTATATTTAAATGATATATAAATGTTTTTCTGGTTTTTCTAATAAAGGATTTCAACAGCTGATTTGGTAACAATTAATTTGTTCATTATTCACTAGCCGTATCGCAAAAATGATAAATATATAACGAATTCTATCCAGCAAACTCCATCACACTATAACTATTCAACGTTTTATCTCAGCAGTGTTAATGTTATTAACAACCTAATGGGATGGAGGTATGCCTTTTGAACTTTTGATGAACGAAGCTTGCACCGGGGCTGTCACAGAGGGGGGATAGATATGGTATAGAGGCCCTCGATGAGCTTATATCAGAGAGTCGACATTCAGATAACTTGCGGCTGTCTCTACGCTCAAATCCTGCAGATGAGGCACTACACCTAAACAGGGCGCACTCATCAATGACTGCAAGCTATCCAGGTTCTCCTCGAGACAGCTGGTGTCGCCATCGACAATGTTGGCAACCCAGCCCGCTATCTCTAACCCGTCGGCTTTGATGGCTTCCTGTGTCAGCACGGCATGATTCAGGCAACCAAGTTTAACCCCAACCACTAAGATCACAGGCACAGAAAGGAGCTGCACCACTTCTGACAGATAACGTCCTTCGCCTAAGGGTAAGCGCCAGCCCCCCGCGCCTTCGATGATACACAGCTCACTTGTATCCCGGCTTTCCAGCACAGCATTCAATCGCTTGAGTATAGACTCGGGAGAGATATCGATGCCGATTTGGCTGGCGGCAATGTGCGGGGCGATCGCCGGTTCAAATGACACCGGGTTAACCGTAATGTAATCCAGCTCGATAGTCGACTCAGCCATTAGACTCAAGGCATCACTGTTTCTGAGGCCATGTTCAGTTATTTCACAACCGGAGGCAATCGGCTTAAGTCCCAGGGTATGAACCCCGCTCTCTTTGGCGCGGTTAAGCAGCGCCGCACTGATAAATGTTTTACCGCAGTCGGTATCGGTACCCGTAACAAAGTAGATCATGATTTACCTTTTATCGTTTTACTGCACGAATGAGCGCTATCTGATAGGTCAAGGGGATACCTTGTGGCGTTCTTAAACGTTCCGCTTGCTCGATGAGCTTCACCCAGTCGCCTCGCCCACGTATACCATGATTGACCATAGACCTGGACTGACTACTCACCTTGGCATCGGCATGAATTGAAGCCCCGACCCCCTTGATGGAGTAGAGTAAACTCTTGAGATCATCGAAGTAGACCGTCATAGGCTCAAGAGTGGACGAGAAAACTTGCCACTCTTGTGCATCGAACTGTGAGCTTATCTCAGGCAAAGCACGGAACTCATTGGCCCTGAACCCTAGCTGCGTCAACTCAGGGAGGCTCCCCTGTGCCACCATGGCCAGATGGTACTCTCCCGATGGTTTAAGCACCTTCGCGGTGCTGTGAAAGGACTGCGACAGGTCATCGCACCACTGCAGGGCCAAGTTTGAATACACACTGTCGATACTGTTTTCAGGCAGTGGAATCGATTTAGCGTCGGCACATAGCGTCTCATAGTTAGGGTAGGTTTTCTTAAGCTGTTCAAGCATACCTTCGGCAATATCTAACGCTATCACAGAGGAGACATCTGCAAACTGACTGAAATCTGTGCCCGGCCCCGCTCCGATATCGAGTAAGGTTCCGGTGGGTTTTATGCCATTAAACAGGGCATCACGGGAGAGTTGTTGCAAACAGTTATGCCTGTGATAGGTTTTAGCCGCGGCAGAGAACCGCTCAGCGATCACGCTGTTATCGACTATCCGTGTTTTCCCATGATTCACTACTTCGGGTTTCATCAATCTACACGCTCACTTTCATACAACTATTATTAATTCAAAGCTCATTCATTTTACTGTCATGCAGCTGTCTGTTATTAATCTAAAGTATTTCTCTAAAAATATTTGGCTAAAATGCTTCTGGCTAAAAGTATTTATCTAAAGCTTGGCCTAGGCCTGATCTGAAGCCACACCTAAAGCCAGAGTCAAGGCGCTGACGAGCCTGTCGATCTCATCATGTGTGTGCAGCGCCGTAATGGTTATCCGTAATCGGGCGCTGCCCTTAGGCACAGTTGGCGGGCGTATCGCACCGACCCAGATCCCGGACTCCTTTAACTGCTGAGCTACCGACACCGTTTTATCCACATCACCTATGATCAGCGGTTGAATGGGGGTCATCGACTCTGTCAACGTGATGTTTGCCTGCGAGCAAGCTCGTTTAAAGTATTCGATGTTATCCGCAAGAGTGAGTGCACGAGTATCAGAGCTCTGAGCCAACTCTACCGCCGCCAAGGCGACACAGGCATTAGCCGGAGAAAGCGCCGTCGAGTAGATATAATCCCTGGCGTTAGCGACTAAGAAGTCGATTAACGCCTGACTGCCCAGAATCGCAGCCCCCTGACAACCCAGAGCCTTACCGAAAGTCACCACCTGCACATCGGCAAGCTCGGCGCTGACAGGAACATAATTGTCAAGGGCAGCTTGAATGCCAAAACCATGAGCATCATCGACAATCAACCAGGTATTATCTCGTTTGCAAGAGCTTGATAGCGCCTCAAGCGGCGCCATATCGCCATCCATGCTGAATATGCTCTCGGTGATAACGGCCTGGGGAGAATATTTAGCTATGAGTCGATCAGCACTTTGCATATCGTTATGCAGAAAACGTTTAAATGCCGCCTTGCTGTCGGTTAAGCCATCGATAATCGAAGCATGAACCAATTTATCGGCTATCACAGTATCACCATGACCGAACAAGGTTTTCATCAATGCTGAGTTAGCGCTGAAGCCTGAACAGAACAACAGCCCCGATTCATGCCCGGTAACTTGGCAGAGCGCTCGCTCTAAGCTCGCGTGTGCCTCGCTATACCCCGTAACTAATGGGGAAGAGCCGCTGCCGACACCATATTTTTTGCCACCACTATTCAGTGAATCCAGCAGTTGCGGCGCCTGAGACAAGCCAAGGTAATCATTGCTGCTGAAATTGAGGTAGTGCCTGCCATTCAAGGAGAAATCTACCGACTCCCCCTCTGTGGGCGATAAGGCCTGTCTGCGCCTTAACAGGCCGGCATAGTTAAGCTCGGCCTGTTGCTTCGCTATCTTGTCGGACAGAGAGTGTTTTTGAAGCATAGACTCACCGCTAACATCAGACACAGATTCAGCCCCTGCCTTTTTAACCCCAGCCTCTTTAACCACAGCTTTTTTTATCACAGTAATTAGAGTGCGCCGGCGTCATAGAATGCACCAGTTTGCTTATCCTTAATGGCATTAGCCTTGGCGCTCGCCTTGGCCATCACCTCTTTATCATCTTCTACGGTGGCATATTTACCCTGCTCCGGGTGCAAACCCAGGCGCTTAAACAGGGTCATATCTTCATTCTCTTCAGGGTTATTGGTCGTAAGGAGCTTACAGCCATAGAAGATAGAGTTAGCACCGGCAAAGAAACACATGGCCTGCATCTCATCGGTCATCTTCTCACGACCTGCTGACAGGCGTACCCGGGAAAGAGGCATAATGATTCGAGCCACGGCGATGGTACGAACAAACTCGAGAGGGTCGAGATCGTCTAAGTTCTCAAATGGTGTCCCGGCCACCTTAACTAACATGTTGATAGGAACGGAATCCGGATGCTGTTCCATATTGGCCAGCTGCTGCAGCAGACCGGCACGATCACTCGCCTCTTCCCCCATGCCGACGATCCCGCCGGAGCAGACTTTCATGCCTGCGGCGCGAACATTGGAAAGGGTATCAAGCCTGTCCTGATAGGTGCGGGTAGTGATGATGTCGCCGTAATACTCAGGCGAGGTATCTAAGTTATGGTTGTAGTAATCGAGTCCGGCCTCGGCCAGCTCTTCTGCCTGGCTGCCTGACAACATCCCCAATGTCATACAGGTTTCCATGCCCATCGCCTTAACTTCACTCACCATATCTTTCAGATAGGGCATATCACGAGCGTGGGGATTACGCCATGCCGCCCCCATACAGAAGCGTGAGGCCCCGGCGGCTTTGGCACTACGGGCCTCGGTCAGCACCTTTTCGATCTCAATCAGGCGCTCTTTCTCAAGGCCGGTATCATAACGGGCACTTTGGGGGCAATATTTACAATCTTCCGGGCAGGCACCGGTTTTAATCGATAGCAGTCGGCTGATCTGAACTTCGTTAGGATCAAAAACCTGACGATGTAATGAATGCGCCTTAAACAGCAGATCATTCATAGGTAAAGCAAAGAGTGCTTCAATTTCATCACGCTTCCAATCGTGGCGTAGCTGTATATCAGACATTTAACTTACCCTTCTCACTCAATATATTTCTTTTTTATGTTGCCTAGGATACCTGTAGGTCGTAATCTGTCAACGCCAACCAGATAAACAGGTTTACTAACGGTTAAAATATGAACAATACTAATTTGCAAAAAAATCAGCCCGAAACCTCACCTATTGACTTTGAATTTGATAAACAACATATCTGGCACCCCTATACCTCGATGACTCAGGCACTGCCCACTTTCGGCGTTGTCTCGGCAAAGGGCTGCGAGCTCACACTCGACGACGGTAAAGTCTTAGTCGATGGCACCAGCTCCTGGTGGGCCTGCGTACATGGCTACAGCCATCCGGCCATTCTCGATACGATGCAGCAGCAACTCAGTACCCTAAGCCATGTTATGTTTGGTGGGATCACCCACCAGCCGGCTGTCGAGCTATCTAAGAAACTTGTTGGTATCACCAGCCCCAACCTGACTAAAGTCTTTTTGGCCGATTCGGGGTCTATTGCCGTAGAGGTGGCACTTAAGATGGCGCTGCAATATTGGCAAGGCAGAAACCAGCCTCAAAAGCAGCGCATCCTTACCGTCAAATGTGGCTACCATGGTGATACCTTCGCCGCTATGAGTGTGTGCGATCCCGAGGGGGGCATGCATACTATGTTTGGTGACAGCGTCACTCAACATGAATTTGTCTCCGCGCCTCAAAGCGGGTTTGACGAGCCACTATTAAGTCACGATCTCGATGAGATGCGCGCTAAGCTCATTTCTCAGCACAGTGAAATCGCCGCCGTGATCATAGAGCCGATTCTTCAGGGCGCCGGCGGCATGCGCTTCTATAGCCCGCAGTATCTTGTCGAACTTCGTAAACTTTGTGATGAGTTCAACGTCTTACTTATTCTCGATGAGATAGCGACCGGCTTTGGCCGCACCGGCAAACTGTTTGCCTACGAACATTCCACCATTGATGGACAGAGCGTAGAAGCCGATATCCTCTGTGTGGGTAAGGCCCTGACGGGGGGGTATATCTCACTCGCCGTGACCATGTGCAGTGATGAGGTAGCACAAGGGATCAGCGACTCTCCTGCCGGTGTATTCATGCATGGGCCTACGTTTATGGGCAATCCGCTGGCCTGCGCCGCCGCCTGTGCAAGCCTGGATCTCCTCGCCCAGGGTGATTGGCAAGATCAGGTAAGACACATCGAACGTCAGATGAAGATAGAGCTCAAGGACGCCATCGATTATCAAGAGGTCAAAGATGTCCGGGTATTGGGTGCCATCGGCGTTATCGAGATGAACTCGACGGTGAACACCGCCGAGCTTCAACAGGAGTTTGTCGACCTTGGTGTATGGATCAGACCTTTTTCCAACCTAATCTATATCATGCCGCCTTTCGTTATCACTTCGGCTCAGCTCACCAAGCTGACGTCGGCGATGAAACGCGTTGCCAAAGGGATAACTGCCGGCAATAAAGAGACAGGCTTTATCAGCCACGGCTGAAGCATAGCGATAAAGCCAGATGACTGACCCATCTGGCTTTATCCACCTCTTGATAGTGCAGCTTTTAAAAGTGGCAGCGTGACCCACAGTTATAATGTTCTTCTACTTCTCTTTCAACGCCTAACTATGAGTTCTGAATTCCCCTGCGGCGACACTCAAAGCTTAAATTTCATATTGACGGTTGGCAGAACAGTCCCCTCCAAACTAGAGCAATAACTCCAGCTTACCAAAAACAAACCAACTGTAAAAAAGCCCAACCTGGATCACAATTTGTGAGCAGCTAAAAGTTTTTTGTGCATTCGCACAAAAATCATGTCGATATAATCGGTATTTCCGTGACCCGACACGAAGCCAGATTGTACATATCACAGGATAATGGCCCAAGCCTGAAATACCCTTGGGAAAAGCGTCTGTGTTGAACTTGATTCAATGTTCCACTCTTGCCCCGCATCATGGCTAATAACTAATAATACCCAATAACAGGGACACCCTATGAGCCAAGTTATCATTCTGTTGGCAGTGATTCTTTTCATTGTCATCGCTACTTCAAAATTCAAACTACATCCGTTTTTAACCTTAATCCTGGCGTCATTTATGACCGCCTTCGCCTACGGTCTGCCAAGCGCAAGTATCGCCAAAACCATCACCTCAGGTTTTGGTGGCATTCTGGGCTATATTGGTCTGGTCATCGTGCTAGGTACGATTATTGGTACGATTTTAGAAAAAAGCGGCGCCGCCATCACCATGGCTGATGTGGTGATTAAGGTGTTGGGAAAACGCTTCCCGACACTCACCATGTCTATCATCGGCTACCTGGTCTCTATCCCGGTATTTTGTGACTCGGGGTTTGTGATCCTCAACTCACTTAAACAATCGATGGCAAACCGCATGCAGGTATCTAGCGTCTCTATGAGTGTCGCACTGGCAACCGGCTTATATGCCACTCACACCTTCGTGCCTCCGACACCCGGCCCTATTGCAGCGGCAGGTAACTTAGGCCTGGAGTCAAACTTAGGCTTGGTTATCTTCGTCGGTGTCTTTGTTGCGGCCATTGCCGCGTTGGCAGGAACCCTTTGGGCTAACCGCTTCGCCAATACCGAGCCCGATGGTGAAGGCGCTGAGGAACTTAAGAGTAATGTCGAAGACTTCGAAAAATTGAAGGAGACATACGGGGTACTACCGAGTGCTAAGCGTGCCTTTGCCCCAATCTTCGTCCCTATTCTTCTCATCTGTCTGGGCTCAATCGCCAACTTCCCGACCTCGCCTTTGGGTGATGGCATCTTGTTCGATGTTCTGGCTTTCTTAGGCCAACCCGTTAATGCCTTGATGATTGGTCTGTTCCTGTCGCTTTCATTGCTTAAGAGCCATGATAAAGTCAAAGAATTCAGCGAGCGCATCAGCCAGGGGCTTGTTGTTGCCGCGCCAATCCTGTTGATCACAGGTGCAGGTGGCGCATTCGGTGCGGTCCTTAAGGCAACAGATATTGGTACCTTCCTGGGCACCTCTCTGTCGGCACTGGGTATCGGTATCTTTATGCCATTCATCGTGGCGGCGGCGCTAAAATCGGCTCAGGGTTCGTCAACCGTTGCTCTGGTCGCGACCTCTGCGCTCGTCGCACCTATGTTAGGTGATATCGGCCTTGCCAGTGATATGGGGCGCGTACTGACTGTGATGGCTATCGGCGCGGGCGCGATGACGGTATCGCACGCCAATGACAGTTTCTTCTGGGTTGTGACTCAGTTCAGTCGCATGAGCGTTAAACAGGCATACAAGGCACAAACCATGGCTACACTCATTCAGGGTCTGACGGCCATGACATTAGTGTATATTCTAAGCTTGGTACTCCTGTAACTCGTTTATTAAACTTATATTAAACTAAAAGCTTAGTTTCTGAATGCCCGTTACCGGTATTCAGAAACGGCTTAACTGACTCCCCACGTTTTCGATTTCAATACAAAAGCTCGTGATAGGAACGCCAATGAAAATAGTTATCGCCCCCGATTCATTTAAAGAAAGCCTGAGTGCGATGGAAGTGGCCAATGAGATTGAACGCGGCTTCAGGTCGGTCATGCCCGACGCCGAATTCATCAAGGTGCCCGTTGCCGATGGTGGAGAGGGCACGGTACAATCTATGGTGGACGCGACACAGGGGGAGATCATCGAACTCGAGGTTACCGGCCCCTTGGGCAACCGGGTTAAAGCACACTATGGTATTCTGGGCAGTGGCGTATTAGGAAGTGGCATTCTGGATAGTGACAATTCAGATATCAGTACTTCAAACCGTAAGAGAACCGCCATTATAGAGATGGCCTCCGCTTCGGGTCTGCACCATGTCGGTGCCGAACACAGAGATCCAGAGATAACCACCAGCTATGGCACGGGAGAACTTATCTGTGATGCCCTCAACCGCGGCATTCAACGCATTTTAATCGGTTTAGGTGGCAGTGCCACTAACGACGGTGGTGCCGGTATGGCTCAGGCGCTGGGCATACATCTTCTGGACTCTGATAATAAGGTGCTTAGCGTGGGCGGCGCTGCACTGAGTAAACTTCACAGCATAGATCTCACCGACCGCCATCCCTTGATTGAACAGTGTGAATTTGAGGTCGCTTGCGATGTTAATAATCCACTGTGTGGCGACAAGGGAGCCACCACTGTTTTCGGCCCGCAAAAGGGCGCCACACCAGAGATGGTCGTCACTTTAGATAATGCACTGTCTCAATATGCAGATGTGATTGCACAGTCCGGCATAACCGACAGACGACACATTCCTGGGGCAGGCGCTGCCGGCGGCATGGGACTCGGCGTCATGGCTTTTCTTAATGCGTCACTCAAACCCGGTATCGACATCGTTATGCAAACCGTTAATTTGGATGAGAAGCTCCATGGCGCCGATTTAGTGATCACAGGTGAAGGACGACTCGACAGTCAAACCTTGCACGGTAAAACCCCAATGGGCGTCACCCGCGCAGCCAATGCACAAAATATCCCTGTCATCGCCATCGCAGGTTGTGTCAGTGATGATGCCAACGTGCTTCTGGAGCATGGCATAAAAGCCATATTCTCTATCACACCCAGGGCCATGCCCTTAGAAGATGTGCTGGCCAATGCCAAACATAACCTGTACACCTGCTCTAGAAATATTGCGGCCCTGTACGCCATAAACTTGAAAGATTAACCGTAAATAATGCCCCTCCTCAATAAGAGGAATTCACTAACAATATTACTCCCCCTAGCAGAAGATGAAATGGATTTCACTTTTCCCCTTGATGCGCTATAAATCATAAAGTAAAGTGACTTCCCATTTTGG
>Ga0070725_10001589_pt1 | contig 12539 bp, 7 predicted proteins | sample tdDd002_FD_69781 | JGI IMG/M metagenome (GOLD analysis project Ga0070725, IMG submission 69781) | Marine sediment microbial communities from the Atlantic coast under amendment with organic carbon and nitrate - tdDd00.2 | ecosystem: Environmental > Aquatic > Marine > Coastal > Sediment | place... | reverse complement strand
TGATTTTTATATATGCCAATGGGTATAGATAGGGTATGACTACGGAGAATAAGGTTGTGATCAAATGACTCAAAATAAACCGATGCAATTTCATATAAAAAGAGTAATTGCTATCTTTCTATTAGCGGTGTTTATGAGCACTGGGCTCATAAGTGTCTATGTATATAGTCGTGTACAAAAAGATGAAATGACTAAAATAAAGGAAAGTCATGGTCAATTGATGCCTCTAATAGAAACACATTATCAATCTAAAATTATGGAACTTATTGAGAAGAGTGAGTTTATTAGTAGAGATCCTAGACTTGCTAAACTACAGAATAGAGCAGAATTGATGTACCATCTAAGAGGTGTTCCTGAAAATGTAGAAATAGAAAAACGTGCATTTTTATCTGAAATAAGAAAACATGATGATACAGTCAATGTTTTATTTGTCATGACTTCAGAAGGATTGATGTATTTAGTAGAACCTTATAATACACAAATTAATTTAGACAGGTACGATTTTTCTGACCGTTCATATTATAAAGCAGTTGTTGAAGAAAGAGGAACAATCATATCAGAGACCTTTATTGGAGCAGATGGATTTAAGACCTTTGTTGTAGCGAGTCCAGTAGTTGATAAAAATAATAAGATCGAATCAATCGTTGCACAAGTGTATCATTTATCGAACATGGAACATTTATTTGATGAGAATTTACTAGAAAATGTAGGTACAGGCTTAATATTAGACAGTAAAGGTGAAGTCGTAACCCTTATTAATGATGATTTAAATCTTCGTACGGAAGGTACCCTTGACTATGCAAAAGAACTCTATAGTACTTATGGAGGGCATAAGGATTTCATTCTTGATAGAGAGAACATATTGGAGACTGATTATTATGTTTCTAAACTCACTTTTAGAAACGGGTGGTCTTTCTATTTATTAAAAGATAATAAATCGATTGATGCTTTAATCAAAAGAGCTTTTTTAGAGCAAGTAGAATTTATTTTTCTTGTCATATTAATAGTGTCGCTCATAGCGACTCACAGAATTTATAAAACAATGCAAGTTGCATCTGAAAATGAAAAGTTTATTCTTACACATGAACTTGAGAGAACAAAAGAGATGGAAATAGAGTTAAGGGAAAAACACTCACTCTATCATCAATTGTTCCAACGGAATGCTTCTGTGATGTTGTTGATTTGTAGAGATACATTGGAGATTTTAGAAGCTAATGAAGCAGCAGAAACTTATTATGGCATATCAATTGATGACTTAAAGAAAATGCAAATAACGGATTTAAGTCAAAAATCTGAAAGTGATTTAAAAATAGAGTTTGATCAAACAGCTATCTTGGATGAGAGTCACTTTACTTCAGTTCATAAATTGGCAGATGGAAGCATAAGAGATGTAGAAATATACAGTGGGCCTGTATACTATCAAAATGAGATTGTCATCTGCTCTGTAATACATGATGTTACGACCATGCGTCAATTAGGCGAAGAAATGCAGCAATCCATAGATTATTATCTTACAATACTAGATGCTTTTCCAACGCTTATCTGGCGCGTAGATGAAAATGGGGAGTACAATCATTTCAATCAAACGTGGTTGAGTTATACAGGGCGCTTGTTAGAAGAAGAAATCAACGATGGATGGTTAGATCATATTCATCCAAGTGATTTTGAAAACTACAACATAGCATTTAGCGAAGCCTTTAGTAAGCGCATGCCATTTATTACAGAAATGCGTTTAAAAAATGAATTTGATGAATACCGTTGGATGTTAAATAGAGGACGACCCTATTCGGACATTAAGGGACGCTTTAGTGGATATATTGGAACGTGTGTTGATATTCATGAAATGAAAGAACTTGAGATCAAACTTATTAAAACGGCTCAAAAAGCAGAAGAATACAGTAAGTTAAAAGATAAGTTTTTAGCAAATATGAGTCATGAAGTTAGAACACCAATTAGTGGTATTGTAGGAATTACAGAACTCATGCTCAAAATTGAAACAGACGATAAGAAATTCGATCAATTAAATTTGATACGTAATTCTGCATATAACCTACTTGATCTGGTTAATGATATTCTCGATTTATCAAAGATTGAATCAGGAAACTTTGAGCTAAACATGAAAAATTTTAGCCTCAATGACTTGGTTCTCAACGTTATAAAATTATTTGATGCACGTATTTATGAAAAGAAAATAGATCTTAGGTTTGATCTAGATCCTCAGATTCCACATCAGTTATTTGGCGATCCAATGCGATTAAAGCAAATTTTAGTTAATCTCGTTGGAAACGCTATCAAATTTACGGAAGAAGGATTTGTAGAAATATCGGCCAAGTTGATTGAGAAACACAAGGAAAAAGTCAATATTGAGTTGATTGTGAAAGATTCTGGTATTGGTATTTCAGAAAATAACAGGGACCGTGTTTTTGAAGAGTTTGTCCAAGATGACCAAATGACAGTAGCTCGATTTGGGGGTACAGGGTTAGGGCTATCTATTGTAAGAAGTCTGGTTGAGCTAATGGGTGGAACTATTATTGTTAATTCGCAAATAGGTGTAGGGACAGAAATTCACTGTAATGTCTTTATGAAGGATTATGGTTTAGATGGTGCAGTGGTAGAAGTAGATGACGAGCTTGAGGAAATAACGAAAGCTGTTGAAAAAACGGAGAATCCGCTAAATATATTAATAGCAGAAGATAATAAAATCAATCAACTATTCATTTCAAGTCTTTGTAGAGATGTATTCGGAGATCATGTTGATATCGTTGACGATGGTATTTCAGCACTTAATTATGTAAAAGAAAAAATGTATGATTGTATTCTGATGGATAAAAATATGCCTGGGCTTAATGGATTAGAAGTTACCAAAGAGATTAAAAAAATCAATGATAAAAGGAATATTCCAGTTATCCTCATAACAGCAGCAAAACTTGTCGATGAGCGCGAAATGATATTAACATCGGGTATTGATTATTACTTATCTAAACCTGTGAACCAGAAACATCTTAAAGAAATTCTGGATCAAATAAGAGAACGTAAAGTAACACACTCTATTGATGAAAATAAGGTTAAAGCTAGAGCTGTTGAAACACCTGAGAATGATGATTTTGAATTTATTAATATGAACGAACTCATAGATGTTTATAAATTGTTAGGTAAAGATACCCTTCTTGCGATGATTGATGAATTTCTAGTAGGTTATGAAGATAAGATTCAAGCTATAGAATTAGATGTAAATGAATTAAATTATGATGGCCTATTAGACAAAGTACATAATTTGAAAGGAAGTATTGGATACTTCAAAACAGATTATCTACTAAATGAATTAGACCGATTTAACAATGCTATTGAGCTTCATTCGGATGAACTCATAATAAGTTCCTTTAATGAATTAAAAGAGCATATGAATATACTTACATCTGAACTCACACGGATACAATCAGAAATAAAGTTTCATTGGTAACATAACCACTTCTATAGGTTAAGGAGAAGTAAGTAGGGTACAAATTAAATAAGAGATAGTTTTCATTGTTCAATAATGAAATAGACTGTCGACAGAGTTGATAGTCTGAGGTTATTCAACAATGACCTAGCTCCTCTAAGGAGGGATAAGCATGAAAGATTATCGAATAGCGGTTCAAATAGGACTTGAAGAAATTAGAGGTTATTTGATTAGCAAAGGATTTCGTGTATTGCCTCATGGGAAAGAGGAATTGGATGCAGATATAACTGTATTGACAGGGCTCCAAGAAGATGAAGATGACGTATCGCCTACGCGAATGGTTTTTAAAGATGACCACAAAAATGAAAAAATTCTCATTGATGCGACTGAATTATCTAAAGAAGAAGTACTACAGTTGATTAAACTAGATTGGAAACTAGATAAACATTAGTTTTAAAATGCTTATGTATTTTTAGGTACAAGGTACAAGGTATCAGGTACAAGTAAAAAATATAATACAAAAACAATAAAATCAGTCCTAAGGGACTGATTTTTAATGTCAAAACATTTGATATATAGTGCGTTGTTCTTTATTTCTTGATTTTAAAAACTGTTATCTGGTATCTGATACCTTGTACCTAAAATATGACAAAGTCATATTTTAAACATTCACCTTATCCTTATTTGTAGATAATACAATAACCGAATTAGTTTCGATCATTCCTGGAAGTGACTTAAGTGATTTTGTAACAAAGTCGCCTAATTCTTCACTGTCTTTAGTTGCTATTTTAATAAGGTAATCATACTCACCAGCTAAGTGATGGCATTCCAAAATATTATCTTTCTCATCAACCATCTGCTTAAACATCTCAATGGCATCGGCTTCACCGATATTAATAAGAACAAAAGAGAGCATATTGTAACCTAGTTTACGACGGTTTAATTTAACCGTATATTGATCAATATAACCTTGGTCTTCCAATTTACGAATACGTTCTGAAATAGCTGGTAAAGATAAATGAATGTCTTCCTTAATCTCAGAAAACTTGATCCGTGAATTTTTCTTTAATAATTCTAAAATCCGAACATCAATTGAATCCATAACAAAACTCCCTCTTTCTTGCCCCGAATTACTGAAATGATTTGGGCTAATTTTGATAAAACTTTAGTTGTAACAAGTGATTTCTTAAATACGGTAAAAAAATCATAACAATAGTCTTATTTTACATTATAACATCAACTATTGTTGTTTCAACATAAATTAAAAAAATAAGCCAAAATGCTTAATATAATTAGGTAGATAAATAATTGTATTTAACACAGTTCGCAAAAATGTTAATAGTATTTAATTGTTGAGGTTTCAACTTGTTTACTAACACCTAATTAATAATGAATAGAGCTTCATAACCGATTTACTCATCAAAGAAGAGATGATGACTTTCGAACATCATTTTTGATACTTCTGCGATGTTAAAATCCTTTTGATTATTATTTTCTATTAATAACATAGATAAACCATGAACGGTACTCCAAGCAAATAGAATTGCAGCTTTTTCATTTTTGAATCTAAACTTTGGATCCTTCATACATTCTAAAACACAGTTTTTAAGAAGATCAAATCCGTGTTCTGAAAACTCATTTACCTCTGGAAGTGATTTTGGATCGTTTAAAACATTTGTAAATAAAATACGCATATAGTCAGGGTTTAGGACTGCAAACTGAATATACTGTTGTCCAAGTTCACGTAATTGAAGTTTAGGATCATTTGGGTAGCGTTCTACCGCTTCCTTTAAACAAGCGTGTAATTTTACAAATCCTTCTCTAGCAATCGCCTGAATAAGATCATCTTTGTTTTGGAAATGTCTATAGGGTGCAGAGTGACTTACGTTGCACATTTTAGCCACCTTACGTAAAGAAAATGAAGAAATACCTTCATTGTTTAATAAAATAAGTCCTTTTTCAATCAGTTGGTTTCTTAAATCACCGTGGTGATAAGTTTTGCTCATATGAGCACCTCACTTTTGTATAGATCAAAGGTTTTGAATAATTTGTTTCGTTTTCGTAATGATTCTCTAGCTATTATATCATAGAAAATTTGACAATGTAAATGGTCATGTGTATACTGTAAACATCTTTCGAGATAGAGTGATTGCAAGGTGTTTGAAGAACAATGTCGAAAATGAAGTGGCTACTTAAAGGACATTTAAAAAGAGCACCAATAAAGAAAGAAAAATTCAATGTCATTAAATAATGTAAGGCTAGTTATATTTAGTTCGTCTATAGGGCGAGATAATAGTAAATAAAGCAAGATTAATCAAGAACGGTTAAATGCTATCGGTTAAACTTAGTTCTAGTAAAGTATCTTGCATCTTGCCAAAGAATATATGCATCTTACATGAAAGAGATGTTGAAAAAGTTCATTAAAAAGTATAATGAATCCATGAAAGTGTTTAAATGAGACCATTGGATCGTGTTCATAAATTGTTAACAATTTGATAATGATCAATACCTTGTAATGAAAGGTACCGTGTGTTATGATACAACTATCTTAAACTCGGGATATGGTTTAAAACTCTGAGTTAGACTGGCAGGTCTTAAATTAAGAAAAGAAATAAGTAGATCAACAGCAATCATATGTAATTATAAAACCTACTTATTGAAATTCTGATTATTTAAATGTCTTACGTATGTATTGTAAGACTGAAAAGGAAGTGAAAATATGTTAGAACATCGCGACATTGAGCATTTGGATATTCCAGAATTGTCGCTACCAAAGAACGTTTTAGGTAAATGGTCAGCGTTTTTTATTGACCGTTATCGAGTTGTTTTTCTAGTGATTTTAGCAGTATTGGTCATAGGGGTATCGTCGTACTTTGCATTACCTCGAGAATTGAATCCTGAAATCACACTACCGTTTGGAAATGTGTTTACCATGTATAATGGTGCAGCTCCTGACGAAATTGAAACCTTGATCACAGACAAAATCGAAAGTAAGCTTGAAGATTTAGAAGACGTAAAGGATTTAACTTCTTATTCATCATTTGGTGTATCTTCGGTTTGGATCGAATTTGAACAAGGTGTCGATGTTGATGAAAAACTTGAGGAAATGCGCGACAAACTATCAGGTATTGAAGCCGATTTACCTGATGATGCAGAAACCCCTCTTATCCAAAGTATAAAAACAAATAATCAACCTATTATGATTATTAATATTTCGGGTGAACAAAGCTTAAATCAGTTAACAAATATTGCTGAAAGAATTCAAGACCGTATGGAAAGTGAGAAGGACATATTAGAAGTTCTTGTCATTGGTGGTGTTGAAAGAGAAATCAGAGCGGTTGTAGATCCGCAAAAGTTAGCAATCTATGGTATTTCCTTAGATGAAATTAAAGGTGCTATATCTGCCTCAAATGTTAATTTTCCAGGTGGAGACATTGTACTTGATGAACGTAATTACAATATTCGTACAGTAGGCGAATTGAAATCTGTTGAGCAATTAGAGGATGTAATTATAAGGTATCAAGCATCAGGTCCACTTCTTTTGAAAGACATTGCAACAATTGAAGATGGATTAAAAGATAAAGAATCTTTATCACGACTATCCATCGATATTGCTTCAGAAAATGCAACCATGCAAACATCTGTATCAATATCAGTTAAAAAGAAAGAACAGGCTGATATCATTGAAACGAGTGGGCTTGTACGTCAAATTCTAGAAGATGAACGTGGTGCTTTATATCCAAAGGACCTAGAAATTCAAATATCAGGCGATACAGCAAAATATGTTGAAGATTCATTAGGCTCAGTTATGAACAATGCTTTTTCTGGACTGTATTTGGTTCTAATTGTACTTTTCTTGTTCATAGGTTTTGGTGAAGCTGTAATCGTTTCTATGGTTATTCCATTGGCAATTATGTCAGCATTATGGATGATGAAAATCAACGATATGTCCTTTAATACCATTACATTATTCTCACTTGTACTTGCAGTCGGAATGCTTGTAGATAATGGAATCGTAATTATGGAGAACATTGATAGACTTAGGTTTAAAGGCTTAAACTCGGCAACAGCTGCAGAAGTTGGTACAAACCAAATTGCTCCTGCTGTTGCAGCAGCAACCTTAACAACGCTGGCAGCATTCTTTCCGATTATGCTGACGCCGGGAATCATGGGAGCTTATATTAAGTCCATACCTTTAACCGTTATATTTACATTGCTTGGATCCTTCTTTATAGCAATGACGGTTACACCTGCACTTTGTGCAATCTTCTTAAAGAAACATAGATCAGAAGTTGTCGTTGACCACAAAAGTCCAAAGACAATTTTGCTTAAAATTATTGCAATACTTTTTATTGTCTTTTTAGCATTAGCAGCTTTTGCTAAAGATGGTCAAGTCGGTATGTTATCAATTGTGTTTGCAGTAATATTTGGCGGCATGATGACTGCTAAGCAATTTATGAAACAAAAGAAGTTTGAAGATGGAATAGTAATTCAAAAATACAGCGAGATATTATATAGAATTATTACTAAACGTAGAAATAGATGGTTTGTTGTGATAGCCCTTGTAGTTGCATTTCTAGTGAGTATAGCGCTACCTGTAACTGGGATCCTTAAGGTCGAAATGTTTGCATCAGATGACCAAGATCGTTTTTACGTAAATGTTTCAACACCTAATGGTACACCTATTGAAATTACAAATGGTATTTCGCAACAAGTTGAAGAAGTGTTACTTCAATACGAAGAGATTGAAGGATTTGTTGCAAATGTAGGTATTACAGGAGCTGATAGTTTTGCCGATACCGCGGCAGATGCTGGTGACCCTACAAGTGCACGTATCATTGTAGATTTGTTACCTGACGATGAACGGGAAAGAACATCTATGGACCTTGCAGCAGACGTACGTGAGAGAATTAAAGATATAACAGGTGCGGATATTGAAGTTCAAGAATTAGAGAATGGACCTCCTTCTGAGGCAGCTATTGCAGTTGATATAATAGGTGAGAACTTAGATGATTTAGAAAAAGTAGCGTTGGATTTCGAGGATATTCTAAAGAGTATTCCTGGAACACGTGATGCAGGCAGTTCTATATCCAATGGTGATCCTGAACTTCAGGTAATTGTAGATAAAGAACGAGCAGCACGTCATGGTCTGAATGATATGACCGTTGCTATTGCAATTAGAAATGCAGTAAATGGTCTAAAAGCAACAACTTATCGCGTTGATCAAGATGAAATCGATGTTGTTGTTAAAACAAGTGATATACGCTTACAAACTAAAACAGATCTTGAGAAACTATATTTTTACAACGCTCAAGGACAGGCTATTGAGTTTAATCAGGTAGCAAGACTTGTAGAAACTATAGGATACTCAACGATAGAACATGAAGAAACGAAGCGAAGAGTTAAAGTTACTTCGGGTCTTGAAGATGGTATGAATGCAGCCGAAATTACACAAATATTTAACGAAAAAATAGAAGCATATGACTATCCAGACGGAGTCACTATGGAACAAGGTGGCGAGATGGAAGACATTAACAAAACGTTTATGGATATGCTCATTAATATGACCGTTGCTGGCATATTGGTATACTTAATTTTGGCTGTTCAGTTTAATTCTTTAACGCAACCTTTTATCATACTTTGTACAGTTCCAATGGCACTGATAGGTGTTATGTGGGGACTTTTATTAACAGGTAATTATTTTGGTTTTGTTTCATTCGTTGGAGTTGTTGCTCTCGTTGGAATTGCCGTAAATGATGCCATCGTATTGGTCGATTATATTAACTATCTTAGAAAAAGTGGATATGATTTATACGATGCTGTAAAAGAAACTGGTGTAACACGTTTTATTCCGGTTATGGCAACAACGATTACAACAGCTGGAGGGATCTTACCGATTACATTGAAGAATAAATTCTTTGCGCCGATGGGGTATGCTCTTATATTCGGACTAATGATGGCGACAATTTTAACCCTTGTTGCTATACCGGTTATGTATACCATGCTGGAAGAACGTAAGATTAAAAAAGCTGAACGAAAACGCGTGAAGAAGAATAAGCTATATAAACCAGAGAAGGATGAGAAAGGGGGCGTTGTCATTGAAAAAGATACTCATATTGCTTACAATCGTTAGTTTTGTACTAGCAGGTTGTGCACCTAAAGAAGCAACAGAACAAACAGAAGAAGCAATTAAACCAATAGAAACAGTCAATGTCAAAGTCGAATTAACTAAAAATCACGTGTTTAGTAACACACTTCAAATACCAGGCGAAGTAAAACCTTTTGAAGAAGTTATGATTACTTCTAAAATTGGTGGCGATGTAATAAGTATTAAAGCAGAAATTGGTGACAAAGTTGAAAAAGGTCAACAACTTGCGAAATTTGATGATACCATCTATAGTCTGAGCTTAAGAAAAGCAAAACTAGGTGTTGAATCAGCTCAATTATCGCTCAATGATGCTAAGAAGTTATACGATAATAATAAAGCACTCTACGATCAACAAGTGGTTTCAAAAAACACATTTGAAACGTATGAGAAAGCTTATAAATTAGCAGCTATTGGATTAGAAACAGCACGTGCAGATTATTCTTCTGCTAGAGAAAACTATAACTATACAACTGTAAAATCACCTATTAACGGTATTGTAAGTATTAAGGATGCCTCGGTAGGAGAAAATCTTGGTTCAGGAACCCATATGTTTACGGTCGTAAATATGGATCAAGCTTATATTGAAGCAGGCATCTCTGAAATGAACGTTAACAAACTTGAAGAAAACATGACTGTCGAAGTAACGTTAAATTCAGTTCCTGGTGTTTCTTATGAAGGTGTCATAACACACATTGGACCTGTACCAGGACCAACTAATACGTATCCAGTAAAAATATTAGTTAAAGATACAAGCCAAGGGATGCGTTCAGGCATGTTTGCAACTGCACAAGTTGCCTTAGGTGGTAATCAAGAAAGCTTAGCAGTACCAAAACATGCAGTTCAACATAAAGATGGCGTTGACTATGTCTTTATTGCGGATGGTGGTCAGGCTAAGAAAATTGATGTTGTACTCGGTTTGTCTGATGACGATTATTATGAAGTGAAAAGTGGTCTAAAAGAAGGGCTACAGCTTATTATATCGGGTCAAGATATGGTTGATGCAGGAGAAGCAATAAAGATACAAAACTAATCATGTATAAACCCGAATTATTTTTGGAAACATCGAGAAAAATACAAGCAATTTGGAATTAATTTGTTTCAGAATTTTATTGCTGTACTTGGTTAGTACAGTGATAAAATTATGGAGCAAATTAAACCAAAGGGCGAAGGATGTTTACGATGATTTCCATGAATAGTTTGGGTTCACGAATACGTGAATAAGGGTAGATATATATAAGATCCTGAAAAAAATCAGGACTATAGAGAGATGTTTCGTCATGACCTATGCTTGTGGAAAGGCTCGGGTCATGATTCGAAAATATAAAGAAGACCGACAACGTTTATGTTGTCGGTCTTTATACTATTTTTTAGCAAATTCATCGATCAGTTCTACAAGGTCTCCAATTTGAGGTTTACTAAGTTGTCCATCAGCACCTACTTCTTCACCTTTATGTCGTAAATCTGCAGTAATTAAAGATGAGAATATAAGTACAGGTAGTTTTTTAAGGTGTTTATGTTCTTTTATTTTACGCGTTAAATAATGTCCATCCATTTGTGGCATCTCGATGTCTGTAATAAGAATATCAACTTCATCTAAGAAGTCATCACCTTTACGTTCTGCAATAGAGTCGAGGTATTGATAGGCAGATTGACCATTATCAAAGAATGTAAGGTCTTCAATGCCAGATTTACGTAAAGTTTCGTTTAAAACGTTACGGATCATTGGAGAATCATCAGCTAACACAAGCTTGTAAGCAGAACGATCAAGTTTGGCAACGTCAACCATACGACTTTCATTGATGCCAGCCTCAGGACTGATATCCATAACTATTTTCTCAAAATCTAAAAGGAAGCACAAAGTCTCTTCTAAATGTATGTTTCCAATAATAACAGAGTTTTTAAAAATATCGGTAACCTTTTCTACTTGGTCCCATCCTACACGATGAATACCTAATACTTTCTCAACTAAAAAGGCAATTTTCATTTGATTAAATTCACAAAGAATCATCATGTTGTCTCGACTCAGATCACTTTTTTCTTTTTCAAGGACAAGTCGTAAATCGATGACATTAATAACCTCTCCACGTATGGTAGTCATACCAATAATAGCTTCTGGTGAATTTGGAATCGATTCGATCTTTTCCACTTGTAGAATTTCCTTTACTTTGATGACATTGATAGCATATGAATTGGATTTGACTCCGAAATTGAGTATTTCGAATTCACCGGTTCCGCTAGTTAATAAAATTCCTTGGTCTGACATATTGAGACCCTCCTCAAAAAAGTTAATTATCTATACTCTATTTAGAGATTAAGACGTAGAAATCCTGCTATTCTAAACTAATACCCATGAAATAAGATGAGAAACGTATTTATACACGAGTTTGTTGCATCTTTCTACCGTGGTGCCAGCCTTTTAGTTTAGGTCAATTCTTATACTGAAAAGACTGGGACACCTGTTTGTTGTGTGGAAAGTCCTTGGGGACTTTCTTTTTGAAATTGTTTAGAGCTTAGACATAATTCCAACTTATGATCAAGCTCTTAAAACCTTCCAATCAGAAAGTCGTATCGACTTTCATCTTTAGCGAGCAGGTGTCCCGGTCTTTTAAGGCCGGCACCACGGTAGCACGGAGCAACGAACTCATGAAAAACCCATCAAAAAAACGGTCCGAATTTTGGACCGTTTTTAACCTTAATGTGTAAATTATCGCGCGTTTACAAGTCGAAAGACTCAGCAATAACGTGAACCGCCTTATCCATATCCGTCTTATGAATCGTATAAGAAATACTAATTTCAGACGTTGTAACTTGTAAGAAATCAATCTCATTATCAGCTAAGATATCAAAGAGTGTTGCAGCAACACCAGACTGCGAAATCATACCAATACCTACAACAGAAAGCTTAACAAGGCTTTCGTCCATGTAGACTTGAATACCTTCAATTTCTGTACT
>Ga0070725_10001575_pt1 | contig 12587 bp, 20 predicted proteins | sample tdDd002_FD_69781 | JGI IMG/M metagenome (GOLD analysis project Ga0070725, IMG submission 69781) | Marine sediment microbial communities from the Atlantic coast under amendment with organic carbon and nitrate - tdDd00.2 | ecosystem: Environmental > Aquatic > Marine > Coastal > Sediment | place... | reverse complement strand
GCCGCGATGAAACTGCCGGTGAAAACCCGCGTCGTGGTTCGCGAAGACTGGTAAAGGCCGAGAGCGCGGAACAGGCAAAACCGAGCATTTTGTCCGGTCCGCGCCCTAGCCTGAAAAAAACAAAAACCCCCGTCGAGCAATCGGCGGGGGTTTATTGTTTGTTAGACAGGCGAGTGGACAGCAGCTCGACCAGTTTCCCCAGTTCATCGACGGAAAATTCCAAAATGATGGCGATTTCTTCAGAGAGGTCGTAGTACTCAAAGCTGTCTTTATGAACTTCGACTTCTACTTTTGCTTCAAACCAGTACACGTACACAGTCGGCCAATACCCGGTGCCGATGTCGTCCCAAGGTGGAAGCTCCGACAATTTTCCGAGAAGTAATTTGGCCAATTTCTTGGAATGTTCTGATGCCTCTAGATTTTCGATTCCATATTCGTTCATATCATCTACAGATATTGGCACAGAAATGGCTCTCCGAGCAGCACAACATCAGCCTAACCGCTATTCCCACTTATAGTTAAAGCTCACCGACACCCGGTCATATTCAGATTGGTTCAGGGGAACCTCGTGGCGCAGCCAGCTTTCCCACAGCAGCACGTCGCCTACCTCGGGTTTCATATAGATAAAGGGCTGCAGCTTGCGTCGTGCGTTTTTGCGGCGGGCAGGGGCGGCCATCATGCGGGCTGAGCGAGGGTCTTCGAGTTTTAGGGCGCTCGCCCCTTTGGGCATCGCGACGTAGGTTGTTCCCGAAATCACCGAGTGCGGATGCAGGTGCGAACTGTGCGTGCCGCCCTCGGGCAGGATGTTGATCCAGAGATCCTCTAGAACCAGTTTGCGTCCATCCAGATCGAACTCCAGATCTTTGGCGAACGCGGCGACATGGAGGTCCAGCGCCTCAATCATCTCGGCGAAGATTGGAAAGCGCCACCCCAGGTCCGTCAGGGACGCATAAGAGGTGTAACCAGGATAGCCGTTTTTCTCGCACCATTTCTGGCCGGCTTCATCGTCTTCAGCGATGGAATAGCAGGACGCCTCCAGCTCGTCCGAGTCGATCTTGGGGCCCAGCTCGGACAGGGCGGCGCGGTAAAGGCGGGTGACGAAGAGTGATTCAATTTGTGACATGCCCCGTTTTACGTCCGTGTTGCGCAAAGAGCGAGAGGCCAAGTGCAACGAGGGCTTTCGCCCAGTACAAATGATGTTTCAGAATGGGTGTCCAGCAAGCGGGGGGCAGTCTAGGACACAGGAATACGCATACAGAAAGCAGATACTGCGAAATGGGCGCGACAGTCGCCCAGTTGAGTGTGGATGGCTGGGCGTCTATTTCGCGTTTTGCCGGGCGCCCGAAATCCTGATTTAAGGGCGGAAGAGGTCCGCTGGGTACACGCTTCAAGTTTTCCCTTGCTGCACGGGATTACCTCCATTATAGAGCGTCATCTCGCGGATTCCGGGAAACTGGGATTCGCGCGTTTATTTTTGATTCCACCAGAGCATGGGTCACCCGTCATAAGGAGCTCACTGGTGTCGGAAAGAAGGAAATGGCGACATGACCGCCAACGATCTGCGTGAAAAAACGCTGGACCAGCTCCGCGAGGACCTGTCCAACCTGAAGAAAGAAGCGTTTAACCTGCGCTTTCAACAAGCTACCGGCCAATTGGAAAACACTGCACGCGTTAAATCCGTGCGCCGCGAGGTTGCTCGTGTGAAAACTGTGTTGAACCAAAAAGCCGCTGCGGCCGCTGAATAAGGAGCCTGATAGATGCCCAAACGTATTCTCCAAGGCACCGTGACCTCGAACGCAAACGAACAAACCGTTACCGTTCAAGTCGAGCGCCGCTTTACGCACCCCGTTCTGAAGAAAACCATCCGTAAGTCCAAGAAATACCGGGCTCACGATGAAAAGAACGCTTTCGCAGTTGGTGACACCGTCCGTATCCAGGAATGTGCACCGAAGTCGAAAACGAAACGCTGGGAAGTGATCGGCTGATCACGCCAATTCTGGCATAATCGAAACCCTGGGGGACTTGGCAGCTGCATGCCACCCCAAAGGTCGGGAGAAACCAAATGATCCAGATGCAGACCAATCTGGATGTGGCTGATAACTCTGGCGCTCGCCGAGTTCAGTGCATCAAGGTTCTGGGTGGCTCGAAGCGTAAGTATGCTTCGGTAGGCGATGTAATCGTCGTTTCCGTAAAGGAAGCCATCCCGCGTGGTCGCGTTAAAAAAGGGGACGTCCGTAAGGCCGTCGTCGTACGCACCGCCAAAGAAGTTCGTCGTGAAGATGGCACCGCCATCCGTTTCGACCGCAACGCAGCAGTCATCCTGAACACCGCCGGTGAACCCGTCGGTACCCGTATCTTCGGACCGGTTGTTCGCGAGCTGCGCGCCAAGAACTTCATGAAAATCATCTCGCTCGCTCCGGAGGTGCTGTAATGGCTGCTAAACTCCGCAAAGGCGACAAGGTCGTCGTGCTTGCCGGCAAAGACAAAGGCAAGCAGGGCACCATCGAGAGCGTAGATCCGAAAGCTGGCAAGGCCGTCGTGGAAGGCATCAACATGTCCATCCGCCACACCCGCCAGTCGCAGACCGCCCAAGGCGGCCGTCTGCCCAAGGCAATGCCGATCCAGCTGTCGAACCTGGCAGTTCTGGATGCGAACGGTAAACCGACCCGCGTTGGCTTCCGCATGGAAGGCGACAAGAAGGTCCGTTTCGCAAAGACCACGGGGGACGTGATTGATGCTTGATGCTGCTACTTACACCCCGCGCCTGAAGGCTGCCTACAGTGACTCGATCAAGGCCGCTCTGAAAGAAGAGTTCGGCTACAAGAACGACATGATGATCCCCAAGCTGGACAAAATCGTTCTGAACATCGGTTGTGGCGCTGAAGCTGTCAAAGACAGCAAGAAGGCAAAGTCGGCTCAGGAAGATCTGTCCACGATTGCTGGCCAGAAGGCACTGACCACCATTGCTCGTAACTCGATCGCTGGTTTCCGTGTTCGCGAAGGCATGCCCATGGGTGCGAAAGTTACCCTGCGCGCCGATCGCATGTACGAATTCCTGGATCGTCTGGTCACCATCGCAATGCCCCGTATCCGCGACTTCCGCGGTGTTTCGGGTAAATCGTTCGATGGCCGTGGTAACTATGCCATGGGGATCAAAGAGCACATCGTCTTCCCTGAAATCAACTTCGACAAAGTCGACGTTGCATGGGGTATGGACATTGTGATTGCCACCACCGCGAAAACCGACGCGGAAGCGAAGGCACTGTTGAAACACTTCAACATGCCGTTCAACAGCTAAGCGCGGGAGAGAGAGTTATGGCTAAAAAATCCATGATCGAACGCGAGAAAAAGCGCGAACGCCTGGTGGCAAAATACGCCTCCAAGCGCGCTGCTCTCAAAGAGATCATCAATGATCAAGACAAGCCGATGGAAGAGCGTTTCCGCGCTTCCCTGAAGCTTGCCAAGCTGCCGCGCAACAGCTCGGCTGTCCGTTTGCACAACCGCTGTCAGCTGACCGGTCGTCCCCACGCTTACTATCGTAAGCTGAAGGTCAGCCGTATCATGCTGCGGGAACTGGGCTCGTTTGGCCAGATCCCCGGTCTGGTGAAATCCAGCTGGTAAGGGAGAGAGTGATATGAACGATCCTATCGGCGATATGCTCACCCGTATCCGTAATGCTCAGATGCGTGGCAAGTCCACGGTTTCGACACCTGCGTCGAAACTGCGTGGTTGGGTTCTGGATGTGCTGGCTGACGAAGGCTACATCCGCGGCTACGAAGGTGGCACCGATTCCAACGGTCACGCGACCCTGGAAATCGGCCTGAAATACTACGAAGGCACTCCTGTCATTCGCGAACTGAAGCGGGTTTCGAAACCCGGTCGTCGCGTTTACATGGGCGTCAAGGATATTCCCACGGTCCGTCAGGGTCTGGGTGTGTCGATTGTCAGCACTCCGAAAGGTGTGATGTCGGACGCAAGCGCACGCTCCAACAATGTTGGTGGCGAAGTGCTCTGCACCGTCTTCTAAGGAGGGTCTGCAATGTCTCGTATTGGTAAAAAACCGGTCGAGCTGCCCAGCGGCGTTTCCGCGTCGGTGTCCGGCCAGACCATCGAAGTTAAAGGTCCGAAAGCGACCCAAAGCTTCACAGCAACTGATGACGTCACGATCACCGTTGATGGCAATGTTGTTACCGTGACGCCGCGCGGCAAATCCAAGCGCGCCCGTCAACAGTGGGGCATGTCCCGCACTATGGTGGCTAACATGGTCAAAGGTGTGTCTGACGGCTTCAAAAAAGAGCTGGAGATCAACGGTGTTGGTTACCGGGCTCAGATGCAGGGCAACACCCTGAAGCTGAACCTGGGCTACTCGCACGAGGTCAACTTCGACGTGCCGACGGGTGTTACCGTCACCGCGCCGAAGCCGACCCAAATCGTGATCGAAGGCAATGATTCGCAACTCGTCGGCCAAGTCGCAGCTAATATCCGCGAATGGCGTAAGCCCGAGCCCTACAAAGGCAAAGGTATCAAGTACAAAGACGAGTACATCTTCCGCAAGGAAGGCAAGAAGAAGTAAGGACGCACAAAATGGCAAACAGCAAACGGACACTGTTCCTGAAGCGCCGTCTGCGCGTTCGGAACAAGCAGCGGAAAGTGAACACCGGCAAGCTTCGCCTGTCGGTACACCGCTCGAACAAGAACATCAGCGCGCAGCTGATCGACGACGTCAAAGGCGTCACCCTGGCATCGGCCTCCACATTGGAGAAAGATCTGGGCGTGGTCGGCAAGAACAACGTCGAAGCAGCGGCCAAGGTGGGTACGGCAATCGCCGAACGCGCCAAGAAAGCTGGCGTCGAGGTCTGCTATTTCGATCGCGGCGGTTTCCTGTTTCACGGCAAAGTGAAGGCCCTGGCCGAAGCTGCGCGTGAAGGCGGGTTGAAGTTCTAAGACTCTGAGGGAGGCGGCGACGCCTCCCCGATGATCCGGGCCCGGTCTGGCGACAGGCTGGGCACCAGGATTGAAGATAACGTGCGTCTCAACACGCCACCATGAAAAGGACTGTCCATATGGCAGAACGTGATAACCGCCGGGGTCGCCGCCAAGACCGCGACGAAACTCCGGAATTTGCGGATCGCCTGGTTGCGATTAACCGCGTATCGAAAACCGTAAAAGGTGGTAAGCGCTTTGGCTTTGCTGCTTTGGTAGTCGTTGGCGACCAAAAAGGCCGTGTAGGCTTTGGCAAAGGTAAAGCGAAAGAGGTCCCCGAGGCCATTCGCAAAGCCACAGAGCAAGCCAAGCGTCAGATGGTACGTGTACCCCTGCGCGAAGGCCGCACCCTGCACCACGACATCGAAGGTCGTCATGGCGCAGGCAAAGTCGTTATGCGTACCGCGCCTGAAGGTACCGGGATCATCGCCGGTGGTCCGATGCGTGCTGTGTTCGAAATGCTGGGCGTGAAAGACGTGGTTTCCAAGTCGATCGGCTCGCAGAACCCCTACAACATGATCCGCGCGACCATCAACGGCCTGACCAAAGAGTCGAGCCCGCGTTCGGTTGCTGCGCGTCGCGGTAAGAAAGTTGCTGACATCCTGCGCAAGGACGAAGCAGCGGCCCCCGCCGAAGCAGAAGCGTAAGGAGAGCGAACCATGGCTAAGACCATCGTTGTAAAACAGATCGGTAGCCCGATCCGTCGCCCCGCCATTCAGCGTCAGACCCTGATCGGCCTGGGCCTGAACAAGATGCACAAGACCCGCGAGCTGGAGGACACTCCTTCGATTCGCGGTATGGTCGCGAAAATCTCGCACCTGGTCGAAATCATCGAAGAGCGCGACTAAGCCTTTCGGCATAAATCAATAGAGAGACCCCGGTTTAGCGACCGGGGTCTTTTTCTGTGGGCCATTGTGAGCTTCAGGCACGCCCGGAGTCCGGGCAAGCGGTGAGAGCTCACCGGATGCTCGTGAAGGACGTGGGTGCATCCTCTATAGTCGAGGTTTTATTGATGAATCGACCCAGGGTGAAAACTGCGATATGTTAACGAAATGTTAACTATTTTCAGATGGTGCGATGAAACTCCTACTGCCTTCGATTTTGGGTCTCGCACTTACAGGTACCATTGCCACGGCCTATCCGCTGACGACTGACACAGCTAAAATCTGGGTAGGGACGGCCGAGATAAGCCATGGAGGGGGGGCGAAAAAGCTCTCCGCCAGGGCAGTGTTGCCACATGAAAAGATCTACCGGGCAGGTTCATTGCCACTGATGCGCGGTCAAATTTCAGTGTAGACAAATGCTTGATCAACCGAGGGCAAAGGTCTATATGCCCCCGGTGGCCCTATGGCTGCAAAGAATCAACCAAGAAAAGCCGCGTTTGCCCACTCCGTCGCTGGAGGGTAGTTCCGGCATAGGAGAAGCGACATGAAACTTCATGAATTGAGCGATAACGCTGGCGCAACCAAAAAACGTCAGCGCGTTGGCCGTGGTCCGGGTTCGGGCAAAGGTAAAATGGGTGGCCGTGGTATCAAAGGTCAGAAATCCCGTTCGGGTGTGGCAATTAACGGCTACGAAGGTGGCCAGATGCCCCTGTACCAACGTCTGCCGAAGCGTGGCTTCAGCAAACCCAACCGCAAAAAATTCGCCGTTGTGAACCTGGGCCTGATCGCCAAGTTCATCGACGAAGGCAAAATCGACGCCAAAGCCGCCATCACCGAAGACGCTCTGGTTGCTTCGGGCCTGGTGCGCCGCAAGCTGGATGGCATCCGTGTTCTGGCCAAAGGTGAGCTGTCACAAGCTGTTAACCTGGAAGTAACCGGTGCCTCGAAATCGGCCATTGACGCCGTCGAAAAAGCCGGTGGATCGCTGAAGGTCGCTGCTGCGGCTGAATAACGGGTTGTGAGCGGCGACGAGGCCGCTTAGATACAATCCAGTTTTCCTAAGAACGCCGCCTGAGCTGGAAAACGCTCTGGGCGGCGTTGCCACATAAGAGAGACCTCATATGGTATCTGCAGTAGAACAAATGGCGGCGAACACCAGCTGGGGACAGCTGGTGAAAGCGACAGACCTGCGCAGCCGCATCCTGTTCACCCTTGGGCTTTTGATCGTTTGCCGCATCGGCACGTTCATTCCGGTGCCAGGCATTGATGGGGTCGCTTTGCGTGACTTCATGGAAGGCGCGGCGGCTGGACTGGGCGGGATCCTGTCCATGTTCACCGGGGGCGCGCTGGGGCGTATGGGCATCTTTGCCCTGGGCATCATGCCGTATATTTCGGCCTCGATCATCGTGCAGCTTCTGACTTCGATGGTTCCTTCGCTGGAACAGTTGAAGAAAGAGGGCGACGCGGGCCGCAAGAAGATTAACCAATATACGCGCTACGGTACGGTCCTGTTGGCGACGCTACAGGCATACGGCCTGGCTGCATCGCTTGAGGCCGGTGACCTGGTGACAGATCCGGGCCTGTATTTCCGCATTTCGTGCGTGATTACGCTGGTTGGCGGTACCATGTTCATGATGTGGCTGGGGGACCAGATCACCAGCCGCGGCATTGGTAACGGCATCTCCTTGATCATCTTTGTCGGTATCATCGCCGAGGTTCCTGCGGCTCTTGCTCAGTTTCTGAGCCAGGGACGTTCGGGCGCAATCAGCCCCGGCGTGATCGTTGGTGTGCTTGTGATGGTGGTCGTGACCATTGCCTTTGTGGTGTTTATGGAGCGCGCCCTGCGCAAGATCCATATCCAGTATCCGCGCCGTCAGGTGGGGATGAAGGTCTATGATGGCGGCTCTTCGCACTTGCCGATCAAGGTTAATCCGGCCGGCGTGATCCCTGCGATCTTTGCCAGCTCGCTGTTGCTGTTGCCGACGACGATTAGTACGTTCTCGGGGTCGCAAACAGGGCCGGTTATGTCGACGATCCTGGCCTATTTTGGACCTGGCCAGCCTTTGTATCTGCTGTTCTTCGTCGCGATGATCGTGTTCTTTGCCTACTTCTATACGTTCAACGTGTCGTTCAAGCCGGACGAGGTTGCTGACAACCTGAAAAACCAGAACGGTTTCGTGCCCGGCATTCGCCCCGGCAAGAAAACCGCCGAGTATCTGGAATACGTGGCCAGCCGTGTGCTGGTTCTGGGCTCGGCCTACCTTGCGGCAGTTTGTCTCTTGCCTGAAGTTCTGCGTAGCCAACTGGCGATCCCGTTCTATTTTGGCGGGACCTCGGTTCTGATCGTCGTTTCCGTGACCATGGATACGATCCAACAGGTGCAAAGCCATCTTCTGGCGCACCAGTACGAAGGTCTGATCGAGAAGTCGCAGCTTCGCGGCAAAGGCAAGAAACGCGCACGCAAAGGACCTGAACGTCGATGAACATCATTCTGCTTGGACCGCCCGGCGCGGGCAAAGGAACTCAGGCCAGTCATCTGGTGGACTCCCGCAACATGATCCAGCTTTCGACTGGTGACATGCTGCGTGAAGCCAAGGCCAGCGGTTCGGAGATGGGTAAAATGGTGGCCGCGGTCATGGACAGCGGCGGCCTTGTTACCGACGAGATCGTCATCGGTCTGATCCGCGAGAAACTGGAAGGCGACAAAAAAGGCGGATTCATTTTTGATGGCTTCCCTCGCACTCTGGCTCAGGCTGATGCACTGGGGGAGCTGCTTGCCGAGAAGGGCGAAAGCCTGGACGCGGTGATCGAGATGCAGGTGGACGACGAAACGCTGGTCAAGCGCATCGTGAACCGTGCAGCCGAGGCTGTCGCCGCAGGTGGCACCGCGCGTGCAGACGATAACGAGGAAAGCGTGCGCTTCCGTCTAATGGAATATTACAAGAAGACCGCGCCGCTGATTGGCTACTACCATGCCAAGGGCAACCTGTCCTCGATCGACGGGCTGGGTACGATTGACGAGGTTCGGACCGCAATCGCTGCGTTCCTGGACTAATCTGTCTCACGACAAGGAAGGGGGCTTGACGGCCCTCTTGTTTCCCAATACCCAGCGCTATCTCAAGAGAGAACGCGATTCTCGGCGCTATAGCGCGTCGAACGTCAAATCACCTGGATCAGCTGAGGCCCGGCGGAAAATCGTCGGGCTTACGTTGTGAAAAAAGGTTCTGGAGTTACGGAACCGCAACGAAAAGGAAAGTGACACGTGGCACGTATTGCCGGCGTAAACATCCCCACTGCAAAGCGGGTACCTATCGCCCTCACCTATATCACTGGCATCGGCCCTGCATCGGCCAAAGCAATCTGCGAAGCTGTGAACATCGACGGAACCCGTCGTGTGAACGAGCTGTCGGATGCCGAAGTTCTGTCCATCCGCGAACATATCGACGCAAACTTCACCGTCGAAGGTGATCTGCGTCGCGAAGTTCAGATGAACATCAAACGTCTGATGGATCTGGGCTGCTATCGCGGTCTGCGTCATCGTCGCGGCCTGCCGGTTCGCGGTCAGCGGACCCACACCAACGCTCGCACTCGCAAAGGCCCCGCAAAGGCCATTGCTGGTAAGAAGAAGTAAGGGAGGTCTGTACCAATGGCACGTGATACCCGTCGTGGAGGCAAGAAAAAGGTCTCCAAGAACATCGCAACTGGCGTCGCACATGTGAACTCCAGCTTCAACAACACCAAGATCCTGATCTCGGATGTGCAGGGCAACGCCATTTCGTGGTCGTCTGCTGGCACTATGGGCTTCAAAGGCTCGCGTAAGTCGACTCCTTATGCTGCTCAGATGGCCGCAGAAGACGCCGGCAAGAAGGCTCAGGACCACGGCGTGAAAACCCTGGAAGTCGAAGTTCAAGGTCCCGGTTCGGGCCGTGAATCGGCACTGCGCGCACTGGCTGCCGTCGGTTTTAACATCACCTCGATCCGTGATGTGACCCCGATCGCACACAACGGTTGCCGCCCGCCGAAACGTCGCCGGGTCTAATCCGACATTATCAGTCTGGGGCTGTGCGAGTGCACGGCCCCATTCCGTCATTTTGAAACCTCGGGCGTCTTGCGCTTTGGACATGGGAGCAAGACAAGAATGGAGGGACGCATGATCCACAAAAATTGGGCAGAACTGATTAAGCCGACCCAGCTGGACGTGAAGCCGGGCAAAGACCCGCTGCGCCAGGCAACTGTTGTTGCCGAACCGCTGGAACGTGGCTTTGGTCTGACACTGGGCAACGCCCTGCGCCGCGTGCTGATGAGCTCGCTGCAAGGTGCAGCCATCACCAGCGTGCAGATCGACAACGTTCTGCATGAATTTTCGTCGGTGGCCGGTGTACGTGAAGACGTTACCGACATCATCCTGAACCTGAAACAGGTTGCCCTGCGCATGGAAGTCGAAGGGCCCAAGCGCCTGTCGGTCAGTGCAAAAGGCCCTGGTGCCGTGACTGCCGCTGACATCAGCGATAGCGCGGGCATCGAGATCCTGAACAAGGAACACGTGATTTGCCACCTGGATGACGGCGCGGATCTGTACATGGAACTGACGGTTAACACCGGTAAGGGCTATGTCGCGGCCGACAAGAACAAGCCCGAAGATGCGCCCATCGGCCTGATCCCGATTGACGCGATTTACTCGCCCGTCAAGAAGGTGTCGTATGACGTGCAGCCGACCCGTGAAGGCCAGGTTCTGGATTATGACAAGCTGACGCTGAAGGTGGAAACCGACGGGTCGATCTCGCCTGATGATGCAGTGGCCTTCGCTGCGCGCATCCTGCAGGATCAGCTGTCGATCTTCGTCAACTTCGACGAACCCGAGTCTGCTTCGCGTCAGGATGACGATGATGGTCTGGAGTTCAACCCGCTGCTGCTGAAGAAAGTGGACGAGTTGGAACTGTCGGTTCGTTCGGCAAACTGCCTGAAGAACGACAACATCGTCTACATCGGCGATCTGATCCAGAAAACCGAAGCCGAGATGCTGCGCACCCCGAACTTTGGCCGCAAGTCGCTGAACGAGATCAAAGAAGTGCTCTCGGGCATGGGCCTGCACCTGGGCATGGACGTCGAGGACTGGCCGCCAGACAACATCGAAGATCTGGCCAAGAAGTTCGAAGACGCCTTCTAAGAATACGAGGTGGGCGATCAGCCCACCTCTTCAATGCCCGCAGCTGGCGGGGAATATCAGGGCACATGCCCCAAGGAGAGCCGGTGACACGCATCATCGGACGGACAAAGTAAAACGCACGTTAGGAGATAGAAAATGCGTCACGCACGTGGTTACCGCCGCCTGAACCGTACTCATGAGCACCGTAAGGCCCTGTTCTCGAACATGGCTGGTTCGCTGATTGAGCACGAGCAAATCAAAACCACCCTGCCCAAAGCCAAAGAATTGCGTCCGATCATCGAAAAGATGATCACGCTAGCAAAACGCGGCGATCTGCACGCCCGCCGTCAGGCCGCTTCGAAGCTGAAACAGGACGAATACGTTGCCAAACTGTTCGACGTTCTGGGCCCGCGCTACAAAGACCGTCAGGGTGGCTATGTCCGCGTCCTGAAGGCCGGTTTCCGTTATGGTGACATGGCGCCGATGGCGATCATCGAATTCGTCGACCGTGATGTCGATGCCAAAGGCGCTGCCGACAAAGCACGCCTTGCGGCCGAAGAAGCCGCAGAAGAATAAGACTTCCGGCAGATTTGCCTGAATGCGCCCCCGTCTGGTTCCAGGCGGGGGTTTTTCGTTGTTGTCTTGCAATTGCTTGCGCCGCTTCGCATATCTTGGACAGCTGACGGAGGTTATGATGATCCGCATTCTACTTGTCGCCCTGCTGGCGATTTCAGGGCCGGTTGCGGCCGAAACCCGTATTCCGACAAATCAGATGGAAATCCAGCTGGGCTTTGCGCCGTTGGTCAAACAGGCCGCGCCTGCGGTCGTGAATATCTATGCCAAACGGATCGTTGCAGCGCGTTCCAGTCCGTTTGAGAATGACCCGTTTTTTCGCCAGTTCTTTGGTGATCGCGGTCAGACCCGGACGCGGGTGCAGAATTCTCTGGGGTCGGGTGTGATCTTGTCGGCGGACGGGATCGTCGTGACGAATTACCACGTGGTTGGCGACGCGACAGAGATCCGTGTTGTCCTGAACGACAGGCGCGAATTTGACGCGCAGGTGATGCTATCGGATCAAGAGGCTGACCTGGCCGTTTTGCGGCTGGAAGGGGCAGAAGACATGCCCTTTCTGGCGTTGCGTGACAGCAGCGAGGTGGAGGTCGGCGAATTGGTTCTGGCGATCGGCAACCCCTTTGGCGTCGGTCAGACGGTCAGCAGTGGGATCGTGTCTGGGCTTGCGCGCTCGGGGGCGGCCGTGGGGAATGCGCGCGGTTATTTCCTGCAAACAGATGCGGCGATCAATCCTGGAAATTCGGGCGGGGCGCTGATTGATGTGAATGGGCGGCTGATCGGGGTGAACACCCGGATTTTGACCCGCTCGGGTGGGTCAAATGGTATTGGCTTTGCGATTCCGACGAATCTGGTTGCTGAATTTATGGCTCAGGCACGTTCGGGTAACGCGATTTTTCAGCGCCCTTGGGCGGGGATGAGCGGTCAACTGGTTGATGCCGACATGGCCGAAAGCCTGGGCCTGGACCGACCTGGCGGCATAGTGATTTCAGAGCTGCATCCAG
>Ga0070725_10001571_pt1 | contig 12600 bp, 8 predicted proteins | sample tdDd002_FD_69781 | JGI IMG/M metagenome (GOLD analysis project Ga0070725, IMG submission 69781) | Marine sediment microbial communities from the Atlantic coast under amendment with organic carbon and nitrate - tdDd00.2 | ecosystem: Environmental > Aquatic > Marine > Coastal > Sediment | place... | reverse complement strand
ACCTATCCACTATATAAAAACGATGAAATTGTAGCTGTTTATTCCATTTGCAAAAATGAAACGGTTTTAAAAAACCTTTTGTCGGAAACCATTGAACTTAAGCGTCGCATTCGAAAAAAACATGCAAAGACAAAAAAGACATTGAACAATGGGACACGCTTTGCTTTTTCTGATATCGTCGGAACAAGCGAGTCCATGTGTAAAACCATCTCCGATGCTGAAGACATCGCACTCATTGAAAGCAACCTTTTGATAGTTGGAGAAACCGGCACAGGCAAGGAAGTGTTCGCACAAAGTATTCATAATCACAGTAATTGCAGGAATGAACCCTTCGTTGCCATAAACTGTGGGGCTATTCCTGAAAATCTTGTTGAAAGCACCCTGTTTGGTACAGTGAAAGGCTCCTATACCGGTGCAACGGATCATGTTGGCCTTTTTGAAGAAGCAAAGTCAGGCACTCTATTCTTAGATGAACTCAACAGTCTGCCAATATCCATGCAAAGTAAATTGTTGCGTGTCCTTCAGGAAAGAAAGGTACGCCCCGTCGGAAGCCAGACAACGATACCGATTAACTGCCGTATTATCAGTGCCATCAATGAAGACCCACATAAAATCATTGGGTCCGGTAAATTAAGACAGGATTTGTTTTATAGAATTTCAAGTGTCTATTTGAACATTGCGCCTCTACGGCAGCGTATGGAAGATATCCCAGTCCTAGTACAACACTTTTCAGAACACTACAACCAGATTCTTGGTAAGAACATCAAGTCAATATCAAAGGAACTGGCTCAAGTGTTTAGCAACTATGCTTGGCCTGGCAACATTAGAGAACTGGAGCACATCGTCGAAAATCTAATGATCCGAGCCTCTGTCGATGACAAAGAACTACGCATTGACCATATGCCGCCCTACAACAAAGCGCTGCTCTTATCTCATCACCCGATGAAACATACCTACAGCAGCACTGAGAACCTGACGAAGACTTTGAAGGACATTGAGGAGCGCATCATCAGGGAGCAACTCGAAACAAATAGATGGAATGTCAGTAAAACAGCAAGAGACCTTGGCATCGTTCGCCAAAGTCTCCTGTATAGAATGCAGAAGTTGGATATTGAGAATCCATATTCAAGAAAGGTGGTGCCTTCTCATCAGGCCCGTTATTAGAATCCTTTTATTTACTCAAACTTGTATATAAAGTGTTTCTGAACATTAAAGCAAATCACCAACCTAAATTGGCTGTTCAACTGTGGCCGTCATACAATTTCATCTCCGCTCTAGTGGCAGGAACACAAACTCGCCTTCAGCTCAAACAGTGTGTTCCCACTAGTCACTAGAGCGGACCTGAAATTGTTGACGCCCATCAGTTGATCCAGAGATTCAGTCTGGTGATTTTTTATGTTCAAAAACAGTTTAAAAATCTTTAATAATAAAAACATCCTAATAACCTGGTGATGCATAGATCCACAATCAAATGATATTCATATATACTTTCTTGGCTACCCGAAAATGATAAAGGCGATTGGTGCCGTAAACAGGATGGTCAAGATTGTTCTTTCTATCCATATAACGATCATGTCTGTAATTGTTAATGGGATGTCTGTTGCCATGATGACTGGGATAATTGCTGAGAAGAATAGTATTTCTGATATTGAGACGACTGCTACGACAAATTGTGTGACCATGGATGAGCCTTTGGCAATCAAACAAGGTAGAAACATGTCTGCAATACCGGCACTGACAGCTTTAGCCGCCAACATTGGTTCTGGAATGCCGACAATCTTTGTAAATGGGTAGAATATATAGCCGAGGATATCGAAGGTTGCAGTGAATTCCGCCAATAGCAGTCCGAGAAGACCTATGGACATTACGATTGGTAGGAATCCCATGACGATTCGAACACCGTCTTTTAAATTTTTTACGACCGATAAGTGAAGTGGTTCTGGATTAGAAGCAGCGATCAAGCCTTCATCTAGGGCGTTCTTGAACAAGTTACCTGTCATCGGCTCTTCGGGGAAACCCTCTCCACCATCATAATATGTATCTGGTTTATGCTTTAATGGATATATGCGAACGGTTACAGCCGTTACTAAAAACGTAACAATCAGCGATGTCCAAAAGAATGTATTCCACATGTCCATCAGTCCCATTGTATTGGCTACGACAATCATAAATGTTGCTGAAACAGTGGAAAAACCAGTTGCAATAATACACGCTTCTTTCACGGTGTATTTGTTTTCTTTGTAGACTTGGTTGGTAATCAATAAACCGATAGAATAGGAACCAACAAAAGATGCGACTGCATCTATAGCAGAGCGTCCTGGCGTCTTCCAGATTCTTGTCATCACAGGTCTTAAAAATACACCTATAAATTCAATGAGTCCATAACCAACGATAAATGAAAGAAATACCGCACCAATAGGAACAATGAGACCTACTTTGATGCCAACGATTTCATACAGATAAGGTCCGAAACTTTTGGCAAGCACCCACTGAGGGCCGATGTTCAGAAAAACCATAATGCCAAAAACCGCACCTAATATCTTAAATCCCGAGAAAATAACATCCGTCTTTGTCCTATTCCACGACTTGTCGACAAAAGGCATCACACTACCAGCAATCATAATCAGCACAGCATATAACGACGATGCACCATGAACTTTCGTAGCAAAGAAATTCACAATGTGTCCTAGTGGTATTGAAGATTTCCCAGCAATGTCTATAGGAATAAAAAACATGAAAATTCCAAACCCACTAAACACTAAAAATCGGAACAGATTCTTGGGATTATAGACACTTGCCTTGACTTGAGCACTACTTACCTTTTCCATAAACTCACTCCTTTATGTATTTTTCAATAAATAATGCAATATCAATGCCATAATAAGTGCTGACCTCCATCGAGGATGGTCAGCCTCTTAGGCACGTCCGGTAGGGCGCACCGGCAATAAAAAAAACGAGGTGCCAATTAACTTTGGCAAACCTCGTTCTTAAAATTGTATAGTATTTTTTTGCAGGTTGTATAAATTTTATACGCCTTACTTACCTTCCGATACCACAACCATCTCCCATGGAGAAAGGTCGTAAGTAAACAGGTTTCTAGAAATCAATGGATCGCCATCAGCAATCTTAATCGCTTCCGCTTTCGATGCTGCTTCAAAGATGATCATGCCACCACCTTTTTCAACAAATCCACCACCAAGAAAATAACGGTCCTTTGCAACTTGTTCTAAATAAGCGATATGGTCCACGTAATCTTTTTCTGTTACTTCCACATCGTCCACTCTGTAATCTTCTCTAATGTATAAAATAGTGCCTTTTTTCATAGTTATCTCTCCTTATACTTTGCTGTTCTTATGTCTATAATAATCCATTTTGGATGTCACTTCAAATCCACACTTGGTGTAAAGATTCAAGGCCTTTTCATTTTCCGCCTCAACTTGTAGCATTACATCTGACACGTTAAGTTCCTGTGCCTTTTTAATAGCGAATTTCAGTAGCTCTCGTCCATAACCTTTGCCCCTATATTCTGGCATTACCCCTAATCCATAAATACCTACTGCATCACTGTTCCGCTGAACGTTGACCTTGCCGACTATCTCATCATCCACCGAAGCCAAATACATGGTCATGCCTCTTTGCTCCTCGGTTTCCGGTAGCGGCATATCGGTTTCATTTAGTGGTTTATCGAATACAACTGCGTTCATCTGTGCTATCTTTTTTGCGTTGTCATTGGTTGCTTTATAAAAAATAATCCCTTGCGGAAGACTGGTATCCAAAGTAGCTTGGGTGTCTAAATACATCTCATATTCCGAAAAGCTATAAGTGGCATCCATACCTTGCATGAAGTGTTGTCCAGATATAGAATCACTGTCACATAGCAGTAAAAGTGTCTGCTCTTTCCGCTCATCGAAGCTTTCAATCACTCGCTTCATCAATTCTGAAAATATGCCTTGTCTTCTATAATCAGGATGAATCATTCCGTTGACTTCCAAGGTAACACCATCAAATCCACAGATCCCAGCATACCCGATGATCTGATCATTGTCATAGCAAAGAAATTCATTGATGCTGTTATTATCGTTACCCTCTTCACCAGCAACACTTGCCTTGTATTCCAATTCAAGTTTTAAAGTCACATTATCTACTTCGATACAAATCTCTTCTAATTTTTTTATCTGCCTTAATGCTTCACTGTCTAAAATTATTTTTGTAATTATTGTCCTTTGTGTCATTGATATTCCTTTCTTAATCATTGTCCTAACAATCTATTCCCTTTCGGGATATCACACCTTGTTGATAATAGTGCTTAATTTCTTTCATTTCTGTAACCAAATCTGCATAGTCAATCAGTCCTTCGGTTGCATAGCGACCAGTAAGAACAACTTCAACATGTGCTGCTCTAGCCTTTAATGCGTCTAATACAGCTTCTTCACTAATGAGACCTAAATATACCGCTATTGTTATCTCATCCAATATCACTACATCATATGCACCTTCAGCCAACAAGTCTTTGCAACGTTTTAATGAAGCCACTGCAATTTCATATTCTTCGGGTGAGGGTTCCCTATCAAAAATACACCCCAATCCCATTTGTTCAATGTGAATTTCTTTAAGTATTTTTCCTATCTTCGTTTCCTCGTAAGCCATATCTTTAATGAACTGACCGATAAAAACAGATTTCCCTGAACAAGCTGCTCTGATAGCCAAGCCAAAAGCCGCTGTTGTTTTACCTTTGCCATCTCCAGTGTAAATGTGGCAAAATCCTTGCATCATTGCACTCACCTCACCATCTTACACCATTATACTATAATGATATTTACCTGCAATAAGCGATATCACGATCAAACTTCACAAATCTAGGACTGAGTAGATAAAAAAAAGATGAACAACATCTGTCCATCTTTTTAAATCAACATTTTTCTGTTTTTTAGAGCCACCCCTGTAGTCGTTTTTACACGCCTACATTACTTCTCGTTTTGTATAATGATGTCAAAGCATTGAGGTTTTGCCAATAGATACCCCTGACCATAAGTGCAGCCAAAATCTATCAACAATTCTTTTTGAACACTTGTTTCAATACCCTCGGCTACAATGTCAATCTTCAGGTCCTTTGCCAGTGATACTAAATGTTTTACGATATGTCTATCCCGTAAATTTTCATTAATATTATCAATATAACTTTTATCAACTTTTAACGTATCAAAAGGTAATTTGCTTAGATAGTTCAGAGATGAATATTCTATTCCAAAATCGTCAAGGGACATCTTGAAGCCCATGTTTTTTAATTTCATAAATATCTTTTCTGAATCATGAATATTCTTGAGTAGTGAGTATTCCGTTATTTCGATATTAATTTGAGCTGGATTCACATTGTATTTTTCAATAATAGATTCCAAAAATTCATCAAAGCCATTTAAATAAAAAGATTGTGCAGAAATATTAATCGATACTTCTCTTTTAAGTTCGCTGAAAACATAATCGTTATTTCCTAACAATTTACATGCATTTTCAATTACCCAACGGTCAATCTCGATAATTTGACCATTTCTCTCGGCATATTCGATCAATTCTCCAGTATTAATTTGTTTGCCCTGAGAATTACATCTTAGCAGGACTTCATATCCTTTTATTTTATCCTCGATAATATGATAGATTGGCTGAAAATAAAGTTCAAAACCATCACTTCGCAACATATTCTGGATAGATTCTTTTAAACTGTTTTTATAAATTATATCTAGCAAATAGGCCTCTTCGAAAACTATGTGCTGATTCTTTCCAAGATCTTTTGCCTTTTTAAGGGCAATATGTAGTCTCTTAGTAATTTGCTCAGATGTAAAATAATCGCCCTCTTGCACGAGGACACCTATACTTGCCTTTGAGGAATAAATTATATTTTCAATGCTTCTCTCTTGCCCAAATAATCCATGCAACACATTCACCCTGCTAATGATACTTTCGTTACAAATACCCTCATCAACTATCAGGACTTCATCACCGGTCCAACGATAGGCCTTAATGTCCTTTAGTGCATTGATATCTGCACAAACACTTTTCAAATAGATATCGCCATGTTCTTGACCGTAAAGATTGTTCATGGCGCTAAAATTATCAATCCCAATCAAGAAAAATGTTAACTGTCTTTTATCAGAGAGCCATTGCTTACTGTCACCATAAAACACACGTTTTTGCCATAATTCCGTCAACATATCGACATCTTTTACACGGCTTAGTTCATTGTCTTTTTCATATACTTCAGTAAGGTCAAGTCCAAATCCAATATAGAGCTGGTTGTCATCCTGTAATTGCTCCATTTTGGATATATTCCACGACATTTTCAACTTTTTATTGTCACTTGTCAGCATTTCTGTTTCAACGTTACTGATTTCACCTTTATGATTCAACTCATCCTGAATTAACTGCAATGGTTGTTTCTTACTAAGAAGGATGTAATCAAATATGTTTTTACTCCTTAAATCCCCATCGTACCCCAGTAAATCAACAATTCGTTTGTTAAATTTTACAGTCTCGCCATTGTCACGCCATATCACAATTGCTGTGTTCGCATGGTTAAAAACCTCATCGTTCAACAACTGCTGTGCCGTCAATACTTCTGTCACATTTTTCAATTCATTCAAGTTTCTGTGCAGTTCATCTTCGCTTGAAATCAGTTCCTCTGAGTACATCAGCAGTTCTTCCTGATTCTCAAATAAGCGTTTGTTCGCTTTCACAAGTTTTTGCTGATCAAATTTCATCAGTAAATGCAATCCAATACTTGTCACTACAATATAAAAACCACCTTTGACCGTTTGAACCGATTCATATAGTTTCTGATCAGACACTACTTCAGACACTATTTTATCTGAAAAAAGTATCCATAAACAGCCGACAACAAAATAAATAGCCGTTACACGCCATGGACTTTTCTTTGCTATATCCTTATGATTCTCATCACAAATTTCAATATATCTTAATTCATTCATTTTTTTCCCACAACCTTTTGATTTTATAATGCGAACACAAAAAATACCAACATCAAAAACACCCTGTTTTTAATATTGGTTCTACAAGCGATGCAGCAGTTGCTCTATCGTTTATCCCACCAGTTTTTAATTCCGTATGTAATATATCGCCCTTAGCAATTTTTTAGTCTTATATCATCATATATTAACACCCGTTAAAATTCAACCCCCTTTTACGGGGGTGAAGCCATAAAAAAAGTCTCTCAATTTCTGAGAGACTTTAACAAACTAATCTATAGGGACTCGACAATTGTTGCGTTTGTCGTAATCATCCCCATCCAACAGGTGACTCTTAACTCGCCAATTTCTTCAGGCGTAAATTCCATCACTGGATCATTTCTTTGTAAATCTACTTCAATACCTGCTTTCGGAATGAGAATTGGAGAATTACATCTCGTTATGCTTTCTATATCCAGTTCAATTCTCGCAGGGATTCCCGCAACAAGTGGGCTACTCAGAACATATCTATCAGATTTCACTGTCATTTGAACGACTTGCACACCATCTATGATTTGATATGGTACAGGGTCTGGCAGTTCCACTTCGTCCTGTATTGCTAAATCTGCAACACTCACTTCAGTATCCGTCTCAACACTCACTTCAGCTTCTGATACACCTATATTCGAGTCAAGCGACACACCATTGCCGCCAAGCAATAAGCCTCTGTTAACCATAATCAGTCCTAACAACAAAACGACTACAGCACTTGCCTGAATGAATTTACGTCCACCGTTCTTACTTAAAAGACCTGTAAATAGACCTAAACCAAGCATCATCGGTACTGTGCCGAGTGCAAAGAAAAACATGGCCGAAAATCCTCCAATCATGGTTCCAGTTCCAAGAGCATAAAGTTGCATCGTTTGAAGTGGCCCGCATGGCATAAAGCCATTGGCCAACCCTACGTAAAAAGGGCCATCTTCTGAATTCTTTTTTGATGCTTTTCCCTTATCAACAATAGTTGGCAATTTAAATTTGATTAGCCCTAACATGTTAAGGCTTAATAGGATCATAAATCCCCCTGCAATTATTGACACAATACCTCTAAAAGATCCACCTACAGAAACAACGGATCCGATAGCACCAATAACACCGCCAAGGATCGAATAGGATATAACACGTCCAGCATTGTATTTTGCCGCCCTTATTAAATGCTGATGCTTATGCTTATGGGTTTCCAAAGTGATCGATTGACTTAAGGCTATACCACCACACATGGCCACACAATGAAATGACGTTAATATACCTGCAAGGAACAACATTGAATAACTCATATTTTCACTAAACTCAGGATTTATATTAAATCCTAGTTGTCTAAATATAAGTAACAAGGCAAGAATCAACATTATTGAACCTACTGCAACCGCGTTCTTCTGACGTGGTGTATCTTCACTCAAAAGATAGCCGTCACTTTCTAGAATCGTATTCAGTTGATCCAAGGACATGTCCTTGCCTTTCTTGAATTCTATGGTCATGGTCTTGTCATCATAGCTGACGTCAACCTTAAAAACACTTGATTTTTTTTTCAGTATTCGCTCAATACCATCTGCACAATTACTACACACCATGCCTTTTACAGAATATTTTTTTCCCAATACATGTCACCCCTTAAATGAAATTAATAATCATTATACATAGATATATTGTAACATGTCTTTTTTTAATTAACAAAGTCAACTTCGAAATATTCTGATATTTGTTTTACATTTGAAATTTCTTGGTTTCCGTCTCTAATGCTTTATTGAGTTCAACCAATGAATCGACTTGACTGAGTATGTCCTCCATAAAATCAGCTATTTCCTCAACTGCTGCATTGGTTTCCTCAGTACTCGCAGCACTTTCTTCTGCTACGCTGGACAAATTGGTCATAATCGTCAATATGCCATCTTTACGATGACTCATTTCTTTACTACTCGATAATGTGTTTCCAACTTTTTCTTCAAAATCAGATAAGGCTTGTTGAATTTCATAGAATCTATCGCGGGTCAAATCAACAGCTTCCATTTGCCTATCGATTGCGCCCGAAGCCTTTTCAGCATTTTCTACAGATAGCTTTGAATTCACCTTTAATTCATCAATAAGCGCTTGGATCTGAGCATTACTTGACTGAGATTGTTCTGCCAGCTTTCTTATTTCATCCGCAACGACTGCAAATCCTTTGCCATGTTCTCCAGCCCTCGCTGCTTCGATCGATGCATTCAATGCCAATAAATTCGTTTGACTTGTAATGGAATCAATCAATTCACTTGCCACCAGAATTTTTTCCGAACTGACATTGGTGTTATTGACACCTTTAACAATGTTCCCCTGGGCCTCTTTCACTATAGTCGTTGCTTCCTCCAACCCTTCAACAGTCGATACACCACTTTTAACAACATCGATGATCTCTTGGGATGTCTGACGCATATTCTCACTGACCAAAGTATTGGCATCAATAATACCACCAAGTTCCATTGCATTGGTGCTACCACTCTCAATTTCTTCTGCTTGTTGTGTTGCCCCTCTAGAAACTTCATCCATGGCCGACGCAATATCATTGGTGGATTTACTCGCTGTATCCAAAGTCCCTTTTATATCAGAGGAGACCATAACCGTTTTCTCCGAAGAAGTCTGTATCGATGCAATCAATGTCTTAAGATTTTGGTGCATCGTTGTAATGGACATAGCCACGTCACCGATTTCCGTTTTATTGTCTAGATATTTTTGCGCCATTGTAACATTTAAATTGCCGGCAGCAATGCTTTCAGTAAATCTTTTCATTGCAACCAATGGATTTGCTATTAGACTCCCTACAACAAATGAAAATGCCACTGCAACCATTATGATGATAACGACCGCCGTTAATAGAATCTTCAGCATTTCAGACGACTCTCTCTCTGCGATGTTATTTACTACCTTGGTTTTTACGCCGACAAATATAATCCCAATGGTCTCACCACCGCTAACCATTGGTTGATATGCTGTAAGATATTCCTCTCCAAGGATATCAGCCTTGCCGAAATAGGTTACGCCTCTTACCACATCATCATATGCCGCACTGTCTTTACCTAACATTGTATCAACAGCACGCCCGCCATTTTGTGACACAATACTCGTCGTAACTCTTCTGTAATTGCTGCCATCTTTCGAAAATATGGTAACTGCTACATCCAGTTTATTGCTTATGTCATCTACAAAATCATGATTTTCAGAAATATCTCGACCAGAAGCAGTAACCAACGTATTGTTTTCTAACGCTATCTCTCCAAAAATATCCTCCATCTCTTTTTCAACAAAAGCGACATCATTGTCCACTTGATTCATCAAAAAATCACTTGCTACAGTCTCAATAGAATTTTTACCAACTGTAAATGCGATTACCGTCAATAGTGATGCAAATAACAGCACCAATAGACCATAAGTTATCCCCAACTTAAATTTTATACTTTTCATCATATCCTCTCCTAGTAAAATAGAATTTAGTACACTCTAGAAATCATTTTAACACATCTAATTGAGAATCGTTATCGTTTTTAAAAAGTTCTATTAATCAAATTTTTCAGATAATTCCAGGTAAAAAAATAGCCTCCACAATAGTGAAGGCTTTGAAATCGGTTCTATTATAATTATTTTGCTATTCTGCCGATTCAACAACCTCAGCAACATTCACCTTTTTAATATAGTTCGTATAAATCATGCCTGCGAATAAGATAAAGCCCATGTACCCAGTAAGTGGGTATACAATTCCGACCATTCTGCCGAACTGTAACTGACCGCCAAAGAAAGAAATTACAATAATGATCACTGCGGTAATCTTATATTTAGTGCTTTTTTCGTCGTTTGTGATTCTGTTACACGCCGTCCATAACATCGGCACTGCTGTTGTGTAGATTCCAGCCAGTAATAGGATAGCAAATATTGTCGCTACAATCGGAACGATACTACTAGCAACAACTAGTGAAGGGATTTGCTTGTCATAAACATCTGTAATGTTTGCTAAAAGTCCAGCATTTAAAATCATAGCGCCCAACATAAATGCTACACCTCCGAAGACACCACCCCATAGTGTATCTGTCTTGCTACGTGCTTGTTTTCCAATCCCAGCAATAAATGGCATCAAACCAACAACTGCGAAAGAGCCGTAAAGCAGTCCTGAGAATATCCAATTGGATGACGCACTCGGTACGTCTAACGTCTTGATGATCTCACCAGACGCCAAAACTCCTTGTGGATTCTTAAAAATACTTACAATCCCCATACCTATTGTAAATACAACGATGACCGGTCCAATGTATCCAATGATTCTAACGAGTTTCTTAAGACCTAATAATACTGTCAATAACGTAATAATCGCCATACCAATGCGACCATAATTAGCGTTGATACCAAAATGTTCTACAACGGTCGCTCCTGCACCGGCAATCATGATGGATACCACTAAAAATAGCAGTGCCGGAACAAACCACTCAAAGAATTTCCCAATAGTCTTTCCACAATAATGGGCAAATATAGCATTGGGATCTTCTAGTTGAAGCTTTCTACCATCTTCCATGATTACAGCACTAAACCATGAAAATACAACCATTGCAATCAGCATTGCACCCATGCTACCCCAAAAGCCAAAATTCGTAAAGAACTGTAACACCTCTTGTCCAGACGCAAATCCTGCTCCAATCATAAATGCCATAATAGCGCCACCAAATGCAATGATATCATTAATATTCGCTTTCTCTCTCATAATCTTCCCCCCATGTTAGATACTAGTTTCAATCACTTTTTATTCTCTTAAAAATGTATACACATCCTTTCTACATAACGCCTACAAACTTCCACCAAGGCACATAAATGCCTAACACTGTAATCAGCGTAATAATAGTTAATACGACTCCAAACTTGATAACGTGTCTATTATCAAAGTAGTCGTTACCATAGCCAAGCATGATCGTGACATGATGGAAAGGCATTAGATAATGAAAACAAACAGACACAGTGGTTAACAGTACAATGCTTTCAGATGAAATGATGCCTGTCGTCAATGTAATCAATGTGGGAATCAACACCGACAATGCCGTTATCAAGCTACCCATCATCATATGAAGTCCCATGATGATGACAATCAAAAATGGCAATAGGAATGCACTTTCTGCTGAAGGCATAATACCCGATAGACTCTCTCCCATCTTTGCAGCAATACCACTACCTACCAAAACTTTTCCGATGGCAAACTCAGCCGTCAAGAAAATCAACAAACTGATGTTGACTGCTTTCATGTCTTTGAAAGCAATGATACCACTTAGAAACATCAGCAACACTCCAATCATCGCTGTTTGAGAAGACGTTATTGAATGAATAGATTCTGTCAACCACATCACAACAACAAAAGCTGTTATGAGCAGTGCTGTTTTCCCATTTTTTCCGATAGCAGACCCAGCATCACTTTCCTTCCACTGGAGCGTTGATGTTAGTTGTTTCTTAAACACTGTTGTATAAGCAATTGCAACGATAACTGTCGTCATTAGAGAAGGTAGTGTCATAAGTCGTATCCACCGGGTATAAGAAATACTCACGTTACCAAATCCTTGCACAGCATTATTGATGATGACAT
>Ga0070725_10001570_pt1 | contig 12614 bp, 12 predicted proteins | sample tdDd002_FD_69781 | JGI IMG/M metagenome (GOLD analysis project Ga0070725, IMG submission 69781) | Marine sediment microbial communities from the Atlantic coast under amendment with organic carbon and nitrate - tdDd00.2 | ecosystem: Environmental > Aquatic > Marine > Coastal > Sediment | place... | reverse complement strand
TAAAAAACTTTTCACTACAGAAGTCTCTCAAAAAGCCTCTTCATTTGAAAAGGCTTTGTTATATATATAAATATGATATTTGAAGTTAAGCAATTAGGTTAATTAATACTTCTGATGTCTTCTTTAATCTGATTAGAAATTACATGAACTTGTCCCAGTTTATGCATTACTTTGTTGTTATAACAAAACAGGCAAAGAATTGAACCTAGAATCCCAGTAATAATAAACATCAAGCCAATACCACTACCTGCACCACTGCCAACAAGGCTTGATAAAAGTATGATATTAGATGACTGCTGTGACATAAAGGGTTCAAAAACATACTGAGCAAGATAACCTCCAAGAAGTGTACCAATTGGGATCGTAAAGAATTGCAGAGTATTTCTAGCTGCAAAAACTCGACCTTGGATATGATCCGGTACATGAGTATACATCATCACATTTTGTGCAGCAACAATCATTGGTATGGGTAAACTCGCTGCCAATCCAGCAATACACATTGCAACAGGTGTTGTAGCAAGTCCCATCAAAATGTCACCCAATAAAAATGAAAGGCATGCAAAGCCATATAATTGTTTAGATTTATTTCTTGGCATCGGCACAACTGTAACTATTATGCCTCCGATAATACCTCCAAATCCAATCACGCCACTTACAACTCCCAATACCATTTCATTACCACCAGATCTAAATAGAATGAGTGCAGTAAGTGTATTTTCGTAAGTAAGGCGTGAAAACAAGTTAATCAAGGCCATACTCATAATCAATGTTTTTATCCCTTGATTGCTCCATATGTAACGAATGCCAACTTTTGTATCTTCTAGAAGTGATTTAACCGTTATAGAATCTTGTGATACCTTGTCGTTTTTTAACTTTATGCCAAATATTAATACTAAAAAGGCAAAAGCAAAGGTTACCATGTCTAAAACTAAAATCCCTCCGACACCAATAAATGCTTTAAAACTTGCAGCTAGAACAGGCGTAATAACAGTAATCAGTGAACTGGTAAATGAATTTAGTCCACTTACTTTTTCAAGTTTACTCTTATCAACCAAAAGTTTTACTACCATACTTGAAGCTGGCGACTGAAAAGCACCAGTGAATCCATTGACTATATTGACCATATAAACCATCCAAATGGTTACATTGCCTGTCATGAAAAACACAAGTAGAAGTGTCGTTATTATGAAAGATATAAAATCACTCACAACAAGAATCTTTTTTTTCTTAGACCTATCAACAACTGCACCTGCAAATATGCTGACTATGACATATGGTACATAATGACAGAATATCATCAGTGACAAAGACATCACGCTCTTTGTTTGTCCATAAATCCAAAAGATAAGAGCAAATCCTGTTAATGATGTGCCTAGTTGCGATACTGCTTGACTTAACCAAAATAGAATATAATTATTTTTTTTCATCGGGTTCTCCTTAAATAGTTATGTTTCATCAACGTTTAAGAACAAAACCCTTAGGATGATATTAATATCTCTATACAAAACTCATCCTATAAGGATTTTGTATAGAGTGAAGCAATTAAATTAACATCGTACTTATGCATTTGTGCCTCCTTTCAAGATATTATTTATCATATCCGATAACTAATTTTTTTCATATAGATTTTCAAGAACTTTAACACAAATTCATTTTCACCAGTAAACTCAATATCTCATTTAAGATTTCTTTGATCTAGACATTACCAAAAGAGAACATTCTATGATTGTAAACAATCCATATTTTTAAAGAACTTAAACTACAATTATTAAAGTAAAAAAGTAAATTGAATGACTATCACTCAATCTACTTTTCATATATCTTATATCATAGAACAGATCTATGAACGGTGCTACAGTTTGAGCATGTTTCATAACTATGGCTTTTATTAGACTGACTTATTTAGAATTCATACTTTCATTGTTTTGTGGCGGTAGCACTGTCGCTTGTCCTCTTAGTACAACTTTACCATCCTGATTTGTACAAATCGTGTTTAATACAACGTTCTTTTTTTTGTCTGTTTTTTTTAACACTTCTACTTCTGCCAAGATTGTGTCACCAAATCTAACTGGCGCTGTAAACTCAAGAGTTTGACCTAAATAGATTGTACCAGGCCCAGGCAAACGCATACCAAGCACTGCTGATACCAATCCAGCTGTTAACATACCATGTACAATTCTCCCTTTAAACATTGAAGTCTTCATGAACTCCTCATTAATATGTGCAGGGTTGATGTCACCAGTTATACCTGAGTACATGTAAACGTCTGTCTCGGTAATGGTTTTTTGAAAACTTGCAGTATCACCAACACTTATTTCTTTAAATGTTTTTCCATGCATAATAGCTCCTTTGTTAATATCCCTTCATAAGATATCATTGAATGGATAAATCAATTGCAGGTCCATGTCTATACATCAATGATTTCACATTTATATCAATTTCATTTCTTTTGCTTTTATTCTAAGTTCTTCTCTGAAATCAGGATGAGCTATTTCTATTAGACTAAGCGCTCGTCTTCTTCCTGAGCGTCCCCTTAACCAAGCAACACCATATTCAGTTACAACATAATCCACATCATTTCTCGATAAACTAACGCTCGCACCCGTTTTCAGATGGGGCGTAATTTTTGAAACCACCTTCCTGCTACCATCACTATTTTTTACACTGGCAGTAGAATAGAGAGTTATGAACGATTTGCCTTCCTCACAGATTTGAGCCCCTACTGCTGTATCGGACTGGCCACCGGTTCCAGATATTTGTTCAAATCCTATGGATTCAGAAGCACACTGACCTGTCAGATCGATTTCTATCGTTGTATTGATAGAAACCATTTTATGATTTTGACCAATCACAAAGGGATTATTAGTCCATTTGCCATGCCTAAACTCAACCGATGGATTATCATCTAAGAAGTCATACAGTTTCTTGGAGCCAAGAGCAAATGCTGCAATTGACTTCCCTTTGCATAGGGATTTTTTTGTATTGTCAACAGCTCCAGACTGGATTAAATCAACCATACCATCTGTAAACATTTCCGTATGGATACCTAAGTGTTTTTTACTTTTAAGAGCTTCTGCAACGGCATTGGGAATGCCTCCTATACCCAGTTGTATCGTTGAACCATCTTCAATCAAATCTGCTACATAACTGCCAATCTTTTTATCTTTCTCATTTAAAGGTATTTCAGGCAGATCTGGCACATCTCGAGTCGATTCTACAATATAGTCGATTTCACTGACATGAACATTGGTATCACCAAATGTCCTTGGGAAATTCGGGTTAACTTCGACAATCACAGTTGCTCCGTTTTCAATGACATCCCTTTCGTAAGTACAACTTAAAGATAGGCTCAAGTAGCCATGATTATCCATTGGAGAACAAGTTGTCAAAAGTACTAGCCTTCTGCCCTCTAATGCATGTTTTCGCTTACCAAAGGCTAAATGAAGATGTTGTGGCACAAAAGATGAAATTCTCTTTGAATGGGCTTTTCTCATAGCATAGGTATAAAACCAACTTGTAGTATCAATAGTTTCCTTATACATTTCATCATTAAAAAACTCGTAATTTCCCATTGGTAAACAATTGGTTAGTTCACAGTTTTTTATATTTTTCTCTTTCAAGAGATGCAGTTGACTCATAATATCTATAGGTTCGCTACCTCCAAGACCAGTGATGATGAAATCCTCAGACTCTATCATGCCAATTGCCTCACTCACACTCTTTACTTTGCTTTTATACAGTTCATGAATATTCATTTAAAGTCCTCCACTTAGTTCATTTTTCCCCATCTCACCATTGAACATGCAAAAGCATAACCCGTTCCAGCGCCCAACAAAGCACAAATGGTACCATCAGTTACTTTGTTCTGAGCAATCCCATGTTTAAGTGCTATCAGTTGATCTGCATGACCACAGTGACCATCATCAGATAAGAACACTGTTTTTTCCTTATCAATTCCAAGATCAGCCATAATTCCGTAATGAGCTCTTGGACTTATATGGTTAATTCCAATAAATTCAACGTCTGCCTCCTTTAACTCAGAGGCTGCTAGCGCTTTTCTAACCGCACCGGTAAATGCAGGCAATGATCGTTCTCCAAGTCTTGTCTTCATGCCAACAGGATCAGGTAAATCCAAGAGCTTAGCTTTTCTCAAAGCTTCTTCGTCTTTTGCCATCTCTGTTGTAATCGGATGTATGGATCCGCCATATTTAACCTTTACATCATCACAGAACGTTGAATCTGTAATGATGCCAGTACCCAGTATTTCATTCTCAAAATGATCTCTTTTTATAATCATTGCAAAACCCGCTGGTGACATGTTAAACATAAAAGACTGGTTAGGATCCTTATAATCAACTAGATATGCATTAACATTTCCTCCAGCAATTAATACTGTATTTAGACTTTTGTCTGCATACATCATGTCTTTTGCAACTTTGATCGCCAGTGGTGTTGCAGCACATCTATATGACAAATCCCATGCATATGCATTGTGTGCACCGATCTCATTTTGTATTTTGATGCCGACTGTCCAACAGATATATTCACTATAAGTCTCACCTGCATACAAAATCATATCGATTTCAGATGCCTCAATTTTAGTTTTTTTGAGAATTGCCATTGAAGCTTTTGTTGCCATTATGCCTGGATGATCCTCAGGACCTCCTACATATTTTCTGTTAATGCCCATCTTATCTCTTAAAATATTTGCAGGTATATTCACTTGCGTTGACAGCTCTTCTGCTGAAATTGTTTTTTTAGGCAAATAAACTTCATAATCCACTATACCTACGCGAAACTCTTTATCCATAAATCCTCCCAAGTTGTTATCTATCTATTTTTTTGCATGACAAAAAGAGCTACAATTTTGTGTATTCTTGTCAGCGATTATTTTCCTATTTATTTAACTTGTTGATGACCGAAGCCATGTTGGAAGCAAAGTATTTGATATTCAATATACCTTCTTCATCCTCTAAAACATCTACAGCGCCGCCTTTTCCAGCCATTCCTACATTCCAGTAACTTGAACCTACCACTACAAAATCATTAACAGTAAACCAAAGTAACAGTTCTGCAAAAGCAAAGGTCTGTCCCGTTCGCCTTGCAATGGTCAGTGGCGCACCTACTTTTCCTGAAAAAACTGTACCTTGAAAATTATAACTCTCATTTTTTTCTTTCATTTCACTTGCAACCCAACGGCTTAAAAAGCCAGCCCTATCTATAAAAGCTTTTAAGTTTGCAGTAGCAGCACCATGATATACTGGTGTACCTAAAATGAGTCCTTCTGCATTTTTTACTTTTGTAAACAGTTCATCAAAATCATCACCTTTTTGAATGCATGATTGATGTTTAACACAGTGATAACATGCTTTACAAGGTAATATACTTTTATCACAAAGACTGATCAGTTCAGTATCAAGTTCATGTTTGTTTAACTCATCAAGCACTTGTTGAATCATTGTTTTAGTGTTGCTATCTTCTCTTGGACTTCCAGATATTGCGAGAACCTTCATCTTTACCTCCATTTATCACTTATAGATACTTACTTTTTTTTGCAATATCTTTTTAAGTGTTTTATATGGTGTTCCAAACTCTACATTATTTCTTGAAAACAATCTGATTTTACCTTCTAGTTCATTTGACTCTATCTCCATGTATGCATTTTTGATAAACGTTCTATGATAGAACTTTAGTGTTGTTATTGAATCATATGAAATACAGATATTGTCTTTACTCCTAGATTTAATGTCTTCAACGGTACAATCAGTATACTTCAACTCCTTATACGGTTTGATTCTAAGAATCCATGTCCTGAAACTTCTATGAATGTAATCCAATATTATTTCATTATTTGTAAATACAACATTGTAATAAACCAGGTCTATTGGTCCTTTTTTAGTAAGGTTATCAACTCTGCAAACAACTCGATTTTCAGCTAATAATTTCAGTTCACCCATATAGTACTCCTTTTTTTATATGCGGATGGACAGTGTCCATCCGCTATTATACTTTTAAACTACATAAATTTTACCTAACATGACATGACAGCATCAATTTTTTCATCCAACTTAGCTGGTTTGGTTAACATCGACACGACGATAAAGACGATTACTGAAATACTAAGTGCAAAGACACCGTTGTAAATTCCAACTTTACCAAAACTTTTCATGTACCAAGCCATCTGTAGGTTTTTGGCAACCTCTAGTGTTATACCTAGTAACAAGCCAATACCTATAGAAGCCGCTGCCCCTTCTTTAGTTGCTCTCTTCCAGTTATAACCTAAACCTATTGCTGGTGCTAATGCTGCTGCAAATGTACCATATCCAAAGGCACCAAGAAGTGCAATACCTTCAGAACTTAAACCAAGTGCCAATACCACTGATATAACACCACATAAAAGGGCTGTGATTCGTCCGTATTTCAACTCATTCTTCTCACTTAGTCTTTTACCAAATGCTAAAGGTATGTCTCTTACTGCCGCTGCAGAAGCAATGTTGATGAAAGAATCAGCTGTAGACATAATAGCTGAGGCAATTCCTGCAAATGCAAGTCCTGTAAGAACTGGAGTCGTATAGTTAAGCAAGAATACTGTAATAGCATCATCTGCTTTTATAAGTGCATCCAGGTTTCCAGCAAGTACTTGTGATTTTACCAAAACACCAACACCAAATGATAGCAGACCTGCTATTATCGCAGGGATTGTCGTAAAGAAAGCTCCGTGTTTTAACTTTTTGATGTCTTTGATCATAAAGAATTTATGTACCAAATGGGGTTGACCAACGATACCTAGTGCCAGTAAGAAAAAGAAACTCATCACTGAGATAGGCGGCAATATTCCAAAAGGACCAACGAACTTAAAGCCAAGTCCACCTTCTGCTAATGCTGATGAGTTTGCAATAATATTGGTAATGTTCTCCATACCGTCACCAACGGATAAGGCAATCGAAAATATGACAACTGATGTGATTGCCATCATTGATCCCTGGAATACATCAGTGTATATACCTGCTAACATTCCACCACCAATTGCATAAAGTAAGGTGATTACCATGCCTATTACGACACCCGTTCCAACAGAAATATTAAAGACGTATCCTAAAATTACACCCATTGCAAGGAGTTGTGTTGCTAGATACAGCACTACCCCAATAAGTGTTGCTACACCTGCTAAAACAGAGGCAAATCTACTGTTAAACCTTTCGTAAACGGCGTCAGCAACTGTCATAACATCTTTAACTTCTACCAGTAAACGCATCCTTTTACCAGTTACAGCCCAAAGAATGACATAGGCAACTGCAGTTGACATTGTAAACCACATAGCACCTGTACCAATTGTATAAACAAGACCTGGTGCTCCTACAAAAAGCCAACCTGAAAGTGTTGCTGAAAAAGCAGCAAGTGCCAGAGCAACTGGCCCAATTTGTTTACCTGCTATGAAGAAATCCTTTGAACTTTTTGTTTTCTTTGTCGCCCAATATCCAATTCCAAGTACTATTAATAAATAAAATATTACGATTCCAGCTGTCAATGACATGCCTTCATAACCGGCTACCAAAGTGGTTGGATCAGAAGGTAGTACATCTGACAGTGTCGTTAAAAGCATTTTCATTTAGCTGGCCTCCTTATTATCAATTTGAAGATTTGTGTTTGTTTTCTTCTCAAATTCGTCTATCCATTCTTTAGTTAAAATGTCTTTTTCGAATCTTGCTGAATATGCTGCTGTGTTAACAACTCCTGCAAAGATCCAAAATACGAAAAATAATATTGCTGTAGGTAATGGGAAACCCAACACATGTGATTGTGTTATATTTTCTGGAACTTTAACAATGTTTAACATTGCAAGCAAAGAGATTATCATAACCCCCATGGTGATAAACCATACACTACCGAGTACCTTTGGCATTTTTCCATTTTTTAATGTTCCTAAGAAAATCCAACTATAAATGATAATCATCATAGTTACTGCAAACAAAGTGGCATTCCTAGTTAATTGAGATATAACCATTACGACTGTTGCTGCCAATATGAACATAACAAGTTTTGTGTTCTTATCCACTTTAACTCCCCTCTCTAATAAATTAAAATCCAATCCATAGCGCTATATTTGTATACAGGCTTTTTATATCGCAATTACCGTGCCACAATATTTTTCTTAATAAGCTTGTTAAATAGCCATTCCTAAAAGTCAGTTATTCTCGACTGTAACTTTTTGTTACATGACAAGATCTATTTATTACACATTCGCTGTATATCTTTGCTTATAATTCTGTAACAGAATGTTACATGTAACTTTTTGTTGCATCTACTTTTTTTTTCCACTATGATGAAGTAAAGTGATATCATAATAAAAATTATTAGGAGATTAATATATGAATAACTATTATCCACCTGAATTTGAATCAAGTGAAATTGCAGATATTTTCGTTTCCATGACTTCCATATTGTTTAATCAACTGCCTATACCTATTAACTTCATAGATAATGAAGGTAAAATCATCATCATGAATACCGCATTTCTTGACTTCCTCAATATGGATTTAGAAGACGTCATCGGAAAGCCGCTTGCTGAAATCGACGCTAGTGTCAGACTACCCATAATCATAAAAACAGGCCATGCTGAATTGGGTCAGAAACATAAATTCCAAAATGGCAAAGAAGCCATTGTTCATAGAATTCCATTGTTTTATAAAGAACAGACAATCGGTGGCGTTGGTATTATTCTGGTTCAAGACCTTATACATTTTTATAACTTCTTTGAAGAAAAAAAATTCTTACGCGAACTTACATTGGGTAAGTCCAATAGACTTTCAGACATATACAAATCAAAATACACCTTTGATGATATTCTCACACATTCACAATTAGGGAAAAAAGCGAAAATGAGAGCTGAGACTTATTCAAATACAGATTTTACAGTTTTAATAACAGGAGAAAGCGGTGTTGGTAAGGAACTTTTTGCCCACTCTATTCACAATGCCAGTAGAAGAACAGACAAACCTTTTGTTAGGATTAACCTGGCATCTATACCGGAATCACTACTTGAGTCTGAACTTTTCGGATATGAAAAAGGTGCATTTACGGGTGCAAATACAGAAGGAAAGATTGGTAAGTTTGAACTCGCAAACGGCGGCACCATATTTTTGGATGAGATCAGCGAAGTACCTCATTACCTACAAGTCAAACTGCTCAGGGTATTACAGGAAAAGGAACTGGAACGCATAGGTGGCAATGAAATAATAAACCTGGATATAAGAGTGATTGCAGCTACAAATAAAAATCTGGAAGAACAAATCAAAGAAAATATGTTCCGTCAGGATTTATTTTATAGACTCAATGTACTTAATCTTTATGTGCCTAGTTTGAGAGAGAGAAAAACTGATATCTCTCTATTAATAGAACATTTTTCTACCATGTTGTATCAAACGACTGGAATCAGAAAAAGGTTTCCTACGGATGTTATGAATCTTCTAACGCATTATCCATGGACTGGAAATGTAAGAGAGCTTAAAAATATAGTGGAACGTATTGCAGTGATATCTCAAGAGGATATTGTTTCAATCGCTGATATACCTGAATACATTATAGAAAGTGTTGGGGAAATTCCAATCGATACAATTAGCAATTTGGAATACGATAGCAGTAATATGGACCTGAAGAAAATGTTATCTAATGTTGAAAAACAAATCATAACTGAAGCACTTGAAAAAAATAACTTCAATAAAGTCATGACTGCAAATGCATTAAGTATCCCACGTATGACTTTATATAGAAAAATTAAGGAATATTCTATTTGTGATAGTAAATAATGATAAAAAGAGATGGCTCATCAAAAGCATTTAGTCAACCTTTTTATACTGATCTGAAAACATGGTTCTAAAAATGCCACTATCAAAAGATAGTGGCATTTTTGTTTGAAGGGTCTTTCTAATATAATAGCTCAAGGCTAATATGGACGTATTCATACTTAACAAGTGTAAACCTAACCACCTAGATAAGCTTTTTTAATAGTATCATCTTCAAGAAGTGCATCTGCATCACCTGATTTAATAATCTTTCCGGTTTCCAACACATAAGCACGGTCTGCAACCTGCAATGCTTGATTGGCATTTTGTTCTACAAGAAGAATCGTTGTGCCGGTTGCTTTTATTGTCTCGATGATGTTGAAAATTTCTTGGACTAATAATGGCGCCAATCCCATTGAAGGTTCGTCCATCAACAGAAGTTTTGGTTTACTCATCAATGCTCGGCCAATTGCTAACATCTGTTGTTCTCCACCACTCAAGGTACCAGCAGCCTGACTCATCCGTTCTTTCAGTCTTGGGAAATAACCAAATACCATTTCAAGATCCGCTTGTAAGTTCTTTTTATCTTTTCGACTATATGCTCCCATTTGTAGATTCTCTTCTACTGACATTCTGGCAAAAACGCGTCTGCCTTCTGGAACATGAGCCATTCCAGCATAAACCATATCGTGTGGCGCCATTTTACTTAAGGGATTACCATCAAATGTTATGGTACCTTTAGTAGGATCCATCAATTTTGAAATGGTTTTTAAGATTGTTGTTTTACCAGCGCCATTGGCACCAATCAAGGTAACTACCTCACCTTGTTTCACTTCAAAACTAAGATCCTTTATGGCATGAATATTACCATAATGTACATCTATATTTTCTACTCTTAACATGTCTTCACCTGCTCTCCCAAATAGACACGGATAACATCTGGATTGTTCCTCGTCTGTTCTGGCGTTCCCTTCGCTATGATCTTGCCATAGTCCAGTACAACAATACGCTCACAGACATTCATCACAAGATTCATGTCATGTTCGATTAAAAGTATGGCAATATCGAATTTTTCTCTAATGAATCGGATGGTCTCCATAAGTTCATGGGTTTCCTGAGGGTTCATTCCTGCTGCGGGTTCATCTAACAATAGAATCTTTGGTTTTGTAGCTAAAGCTCGTGCGATTTCTAATTTTCTCTGTTTACCATAAGGCAAGTTTTTTGCAAGAGTATCTGCATACTCACCCATATCAAATATTTCTAAAAATGCCATACATGATTCATGTGCTTCTGCTTCACCTTTCCAATAACCTGGTAATCTCAATAAACCTGTTAATGTGCTATATTTCATTTGATTATGGAAAGCTATTTTAATATTGTCCAGAACTGTTAGCTCTTTGAACAATCTGATATTCTGAAATGTTCTTGCAGCACCGGCATTAACGATTTGATAGGGTTTCTTACCAACAACACTCACACCCTCAATACGGATATCGCCTTCTGTTGGTTTGTAAACACCTGTCAACATATTGAAGACAGTGGTCTTGCCTGCTCCATTTGGTCCAATCAAACCAACCAGTTCATGTTGGTCAATGCTTAAATTGAAATTATCTACCGCTCGAAGACCGCCAAACTGCATACTAATGTTACTTGCTTCTAATAAAGTCACGTTTGCTCCTCCTAGCTGATATTGGTTTTTTTCTGTATTTTATCTTTGTTAAAGAATTTCTCTTTTACACCATCAAATGAAAACTCTCGTCTTCCAAATAATCCTTCTGGCCTGAAAATCATCATAACAACCAATAAGAATGAGTAAAGTAGTAATCTGTAATCTGCAAAACTTCGTAATGCTTCTGGCATGATTGTTAATACGATTGCCGCAAGTATAGAACCTGTTAAGCTGCCCATACCACCTAGCACAACTATAACAAGAATCTCTACCGAACGCATAAAATTAAATGTATTCGGATCTAGGAATGCTAAGTAATTGGCATAGAGTCCGCCACCAACACCTGCAAGTCCTGCTGCAAAGGCAAAACCCATTACTTTGAAGTGTGTTGTTTTGATACCGACAGCTTCTGCTGCGATCTCATCCTCACGAATCGACATGATAGCACGTCCTTGTCTAGAATGAGTCAATCTGTACAGGATCAGAACAACAAAAACTGTCACCCAGAAAACAGAATCAAACTTAACGATTCTTGGAATGCCTGTCAGACCTTGTGCACCACCTGTCAGACCTCTCATATTGTTGATGACCACACGGATTACTTCACCGAATCCAAGTGTGATAATTGCCAAATAATCACCTCTGAGTCGAAGTGCTGGAATACCGATGAGCACACCAACAATTCCAGCAGCAATTGCTGCAATAATCAAGGAGATAATCAGCAACATAAAATCAGGCATGTTCGGTAACAAAGCTCTGACTTCTATTGATGTGATAGCAGAAGCATAGGCGCCGACTGCCATAAAACCCGCATGTCCCAATGTTAACTGACCTAAAAAGCCCGTTGCTAGATTAAGACTTGTCGCCAATATGATATTGATCATAATAAAAATGATGATACCTTGGTGATATCTAGTAATAAGACCGAAAGATATAGCACTCTTTAGGATTATGTAAAGCAACACAATCGCTAAAACATTGATGCCTAATTTTTTTAATTTGATTTGCTTTGACATCGACTACACCTTTTCCTTTTCATTACGACCAAGAATACCTGTTGGCTTAAATAACAACACAACTATGAGTAAACCGAATACAATGGCATCTGACCATTGACTAGATATATATGCTCTTGAGAATGTTTCTACCATACCTATTGTAAA
>Ga0070725_10001569_pt1 | contig 12620 bp, 11 predicted proteins | sample tdDd002_FD_69781 | JGI IMG/M metagenome (GOLD analysis project Ga0070725, IMG submission 69781) | Marine sediment microbial communities from the Atlantic coast under amendment with organic carbon and nitrate - tdDd00.2 | ecosystem: Environmental > Aquatic > Marine > Coastal > Sediment | place... | reverse complement strand
ATGTGTGTGGGCGGTGGCATGGGGGCCGCAGGCCTGTTCGAAGTGCTGTAAACATACGGGGGCGCATTTTATTGCGCCCCTCTTAACCCTGAAAGACCCTACATGCCCCAGCTCTATCTGATCCGCCACGCACAAGCCTCTTTCGGGGCGGCGAACTATGATCTTCTGTCCGATCTTGGCCATGACCAATCCGTCGCCCTGGGCCAAGCGCTAGCCGCGCAGGGGGTCAAACCCGATGCGCTGTTTATCGGTGCACAGCGTCGCCACCGCGAAACGCTGGAGGGTATTCTAAAGGGCATGGGACAAGAGCCAGAAGAGGCAAACATCCTGCCTGGCCTGAACGAGTTTGACTTCAAGAACCTGTTGGACGCCCATTACCGCAATCAGCCCGCCCCGGAAAACATGCACTCGGAACGCAAGTCCCATTTCCGAACCTTGCGCGACACCGTACTGGCCTGGCAGAGGGACGAGATCCAGAATCCTCCGGAAACCTGGGCCGAATTCGCCGGTCGCGTCGAGGCTGCGCGCCAAGAAATCGCCGCCAGCGCAGGCAAGGTAATTGTCGCGGTCAGTTCGGGTGGAGCAATCGGGCAGATGATCGCGGCGACACTGGACGCACCATCGGAACAGCAGATCAAGCTGCAACTGCAAATGAAGAATTGCGCCGTCAATCGGTTCATCTTTTCTGAGCGCAATTTCTATCTGCATGGGTTCAACGAAACCCCGCATATCACAGCGGCAAATGCCGATACCCTGCTAACCTATAGCTGAGGACTGACATGACCCAACCTGACCCCACAAAACTGGATATCGACGCCGTCTCGGCCTACCTCGGCACACATCTACAGGGGTTCCAGGGACCGCTGGAGGCCACGAAATTCAACGTTGGGCAATCCAACCCCACCTTTCGGCTGACCACACCAGAGCAGAGCTATGTCCTGCGCCGCAAACCGCCGGGGGTGTTGCTGAAATCTGCACATGCCGTAGACCGCGAATTCCGGGTGCAAAGCGCCTTGCAGGGCACAGACGTACCCGTCGCCAAGATGCACCTACTCTGCGAGGATAACAGCGTCATCGGGTCCGCGTTTTATGTGATGGAGGAGATCCACGGGCGTCATTTTGATGACCCCAGATTGCCGGAACTGACCGTCGAGAATCGCAAACCCATCCAGGACGAAATGAACCGTGTTCTGGCCGCAATCCACAACATTGATCTGACTGCTGTCGGGCTGACCAACTATGGCCCCGAGGGCAATTACTATCGCCGTCAGATCGACCGTTGGACCAAGCAGTACCGCGCCGCTGAAACTGAACTTATCCCGGCGATGGAAGAGCTGATCTCCTGGCTGGACACAAACATACCTGCCGAGGATGGACAACGCACATTGGTGCACGGCGATTACCGCATCGACAACATGCTGTTCCACAAGGACAAGCCGCAGATCACCGCCGTTCTGGACTGGGAGCTATCAACCACCGGCCATCCCTATGCCGATCTGGCCGCCGTGATCATGCAATGGCGTATGCCCACCGGACCCGAAGGACGCGGCCTGGCTGGCGTGGACCGCGCCGCCCAAGGGCTGATGAGCGACGAAGAATTCATCGACGCCTATTGTGCCCGGCGCAACCTGGCGGGGATCGACCAGTTCGGGTTCTATCTGGCCTTCACCTTCTTCCGAATGGCCGGCATTCTTCAGGGCGTTTACAAGCGGGCGCTGGACGGGAATGCATCGAATCCAGAGCGTGCCAAGACGCTGGGCGGCTATGTCACAGTCTTTGCCCAAAACGGGCTGCAGGCGGCGCGGACGGTATGACCATTGCGCCGCACCTGATCGAGTCCCCCTATGCGTTGCAACGCCATCTGGGGTTCGACATCACTGAATGGTCAGAGAATTTCGCCCGCGTCGAGCTCCCGATGCTACCGCACCTGATGAACCGCTATGGCATTCCTCATGGTGGGGTTTACGCCACGCTTCTGGATACGGCGATGGGGTTTTGTGGTTGCTTCACCGGAGATGCAGATCACAAGCGGCTGGCGATGACTCTTTCACTGAACGTGAACTATGAGGGCCAGGCCAAGGGCAAGCACCTGATTTGCGAAGGGAAACGAACCGGGGGCGGGGCAAAGACCTTTTTTGCGTCGGGCTTGGTCACAGACGAATTGGGAACACGGATCGCATCAGGCACCGGAGTATTCCGGGTCCGCGGATCCAGCCAAAATTGAATGCACTGAATGGGAGAAAGCCATGACAGAAACAATGCACCGAGTCGTACTCGCCCGGCGTCCGCAGGGCGCCCCGGTTGACGAAGATTTCCGATATGAAGACGCCCCCATGCCCGTACCCGAGGATGGTGAGGTTTTGGTCCGGGTGACTCATATGTCGCTGGACCCGTACATGCGAGGCCGTATGGACGACGCCAAATCCTATGCCAAACCGGTCGAGCTGGACAACACAATGGAGGGCGGCGCCGTGGGCGAGGTCATCGCCTCGAACCACCCGAAATTCGCCGTGGGCGACCATGCCTTTGGGATGTTCGGCTGGGCCTCACACGCGTGCCTGCCGGGCAATCAATTGCAGAAACTGAATCCCGCCCATGGGCCGACCACGACGGCCCTGGGTGTCTTGGGGATGCCGGGCTTTACCGGCTGGTTCGGCCTGATGGAGTACGGCAAACCAAAAGCTGGCGAAACGCTGGTGGTTGCGGCGGCAACGGGCCCTGTCGGTTCTATGGTGGGGCAGATGGCAAAACAGCTGGGACTGCGGGTCGTTGGCATCGCGGGCGGGGCTGACAAATGCAAGCTGGCCAAGGACACCTTTGGCTTTGACGAATGCATCGACCACTATGCCTATGATGACGCCAAGGCCTTGCGCGCAGCATTGGCAGAGGCCTGCCCGGACGGTGTGGACATCTATTTCGAAAACGTCGCAGGCAAGGTACTGGAGGCTGTTCTGTCCTTGATGAATGTTGGCGGACGCATCCCGCTGTGCGGCATGATCGCCTGGTACAACGCCGGCGCCCTGGGGGGAAACATGTCAGGTGCCAAGGACAACCTACCCAAAATGTGGCGCACCATTCTGATCAACCGGATGCATGTGCATGGCTTTATCATCTCGGACCATTTTGACCGCTACCCCGAGTTCCTGGCCGATGCAGGCCCGCGCGTGGCACAAGGCAAAATCAAGTTCATCGAGGATGTCGCGGAGGGGCTGGAAAATGCACCCAAGGCATTCATGAATATGCTGAACGGCGGCAACTTCGGGAAACAGATCGTCAAACTCTGACCTCCCGCTTACGGCCAAAAACAAAAACCCCGGCAGGTTTGATCCTGCCGGGGTTTTCCCCTCCTCCCAAAGGGCGTATCAAGCAGCCATATTGCCCGCCATAACGCGACTGAGGTGATAATCCGTATCCCCCAGCTGAGCGTCGAGCATTACCAAACGCTTGCCGTAATGCGACACCGGGTATTCCCATGTCATTGCGATACCACCATGCATCTGGATGGCCTCTTCGGCGATCAAACGCGCGGCGCGACCCACCAGGTTTTTCGCCATCGAGGCAAAACGCGACGCGTCATCGTCACCCAGCTCGGCTGCGGCTTTGATCGTGATGGAGCGTGCCTGTTCAATCTCGGTCAGCATGTCCACGGCGCGATGTTGCAGCACCTGGAACTTACCAATCGGTATACCGAACTGTTTACGCTGTTTCAGATAGTCCACGGTGATCGCGTGAGTAACGTCCATGGCACCCACGGCCTCGGAACACAAAGCCACGATGCCGGCGTTGATCGCGTCCTCCATTGCGGCAGTCGCGTTCTCGATCAGCAGGCTCGCAGGGGTATCGTCCAGCAGCAGCTCGGCCGCGCCGGCACCATCCATCATGGCGTACCCGGTGACATTCGCGTCGGCCGCCTGCACCTGGAACACGGACAGTTTACCGTTCAGATTGGCCGCGACCAAGAAAATGTCAGCGACCTGCCCGCCGTAGACGGTGCTTTTGCGGCCCGACAGGGTGTAGCCATCGCCATTGGCCGTTGCGGCGCAGGCAATTTGATCCAGTTCGTATGCTGCGTCCAGTTCGGCAAAGGCGACGGCATATTTCGCAGCCCCCGAGACAAGCGCCTCTTGGTCCGCACCAGCGGCAGCCAGCAACCGGCTGGCCATCAGTGCGCCAAGAACCGGCTCGGGGTTGATTTGACGCCCCATGGCTTCGAACACCACGGAGATATCAAATCCAGTACCGCCAAACCCGCCAGCGTTCTCTGGGGCCAGCGCAAAAAGTGCCCCCAGTTCGGCCAGTTGATCCCATTTTGCGGGATCATGAAACGGCTCGGCATACGCAACTGTATTGCGGTGCTCGACAGGGTACTGATCAGCGAGATAGCGATTCAGCGTATCCGCCAGCATCTGGCGGTCTTCGGTCAGGTTAAAATCCATCGGTCACAGCTCCAGCATGGTCTTGGTCAAGATGTTGCGCTGAATCTCGTTTGATCCACCGAAAATCGAGGTTTTCCGATTGTTGAAATAGCGCGCGGCGTTGTGGGCCGTATCCGGCGGGCCGAACATCAGATTGCCGTCGGTCACGTAACCCGGGAAAGGCGCAGCAGCGGGTCCAAGCGCCCGGCGCGCCAGATCCTTCAGCTCTTGGTGGATGACGGTGCCCTTGATTTTCAGGATCGAAGTTTCTGGCCCCGGAGCCCCCTGCTGCTGGGCTTTGAACAACATGCGCAGGTTCGTAATTTTCATCGCTTCCAGGTCGATTTCCACCTGAGCAATGCGCGATGCGAACAGGGGATCCTGGATCAGCGGTTTACCGCCACGCAGAGTTTTGCGCGCAAGGGCCTTCACTTCTTCTAGGGATTGCATCGAGAAACCCACCCCAGCAATGCCCGTACGCTCGTGGGTCAGCAGGAACTTGGCGATGGTCCAGCCTTTGTTTTCCTCGCCCACCAGATTACCATAAGGCACACGAACATCGGTAAAAAAGACCTCGTTCACCTCGTGGCCACCTTCGATCAGCTTGATCGGGCGCACCTCGATGCCTGGGGTGTTCATGTCCACCAGAATGAAGGAAATCCCCGACTGCTGCTTGGCGTCTGGATCAGTGCGGCACAGGCAGAAAATCCAGTCGGCGTGCTGGCCTAGGGTGGTCCAGGTTTTCTGACCGTTGATCACCCATTCGTCACCATCACGGACAGCGCGGGTTTTCAGCGACGCCAGGTCGGATCCGGCCCCCGGTTCGGAATATCCCTGACACCACCAATCAGTGCCATCCAGAATGCGCGGCAGGTAATGGTCCTGCTGCTCTTTGGATCCGAATTCCTGCAAGACGGGACCCAGCATTGACAAGCCAAACGGGACGATGCGTGGGGCATAGGCGCGACAGCATTCCTCTTCGAAAATATGGCGCTGCACCGGCGACCAGCCTGTGCCACCAAACTTTGTCGGCCAGGTGGTCGCCAGCCAGCCGTTGCCATTCAGAAGCGAGTGCCACTCTTCCATAATGGGTTTTGTCAGCTCGCCTCCGGCACGCACGGCGTCGGAAATGTGGCTGGGTAGGTTCTCGGCCAGAAAAGCGCGCACCTCGTCGCGGAACGCGACATCTTCGGCGGAATAGCTCAGATCCATGGATCAGGTCCCCTTGTTCAAATCAGCAAAAGTGGAGCCATCGTCAGCCATTTTCCGAAGCAGGTTCGGCACCTGCCAGTAGCGGCTGTCTTCTTTGGCATATTCAGTGATGCGGCGCACCAATTCGGCGGCGCCAATCGTGTCGGCATAGTGCAGAGGCCCACCGCGATGACGCGGGAAGCCATAGCCAAACAGGAACACCATATCGACGTCCAACGGGCGTTTGGCGGTGCCGTCTTCGACCACCCGAGTGGCCTCGACGATCATGGCCGTCATGTAGCGATCAACGATGTCTTCGTCAGCGAAGGTTTGAGCCGCGATACCCTTTTCGGCGCGCACCTTGTCGATGATCTTGGCCACTTCGGGATTCGGAACAGAGGCGCCCTGGCCGTAAATATAGTACCCCTGCCCGGTCTTGCGTCCGTACCAGCCGTTTTCGCAAATCCGGTCAGCCACGTCGCCGCCATAGCGGTCAGCAGGATCGCGGGTCTCGGCCGTGCGTTTCCGGTTGGCCCAACCGATGTCCAAACCTGCCAGGTCGCCCACTTTGTGCGGCCCCATCGCAAACCCAAAGCTCTCGAGCGCGTCATCCACCTGCTGCGGGCTGGCGCCATCCAGCACCAAATACGCGGCTGTTTTCGAATAATGCGCCAGGATACGATTGCCGATAAAGCCATCACAGACCTGTGCCAACACGCCGACTTTCTTCAACCTTTTTGCCAGAGCAAAGCCCGTGGCCAGCACGTCGGGTGCGGTTTTGGCCCCCTGCACGATCTCTAGCAGGCGCATCACGTGGGCCGGGCTAAAGAAGTGCAGACCCAACACATCCTGAGGTCGGTCAGTACAGTCAGCGATATCGTTCACGTTCAAGTAGGACGTATTCGACGCCAGGATCGCGCCTGGTTTGCAGATGGTGGTCAGCTTGCCAAAAATGTCCTTCTTGACGTCCATGCTTTCGAACACGGCTTCGATGACCAAATCTACGTCAGCCAGGTCCTCCATGCTCAGCGAGGGTTGTAGGGCGGCCAAAGCGGCGGCCATCTTGTCCTCGGTCATCTTGCCGCGTTTCACGGCGCCTTCTAGGTTCTTGGTGATCGTTGCGATACCGCGATCAAGCCCGTCCTGAGCAACCTCGATCAAGCGAACGGGGATACCAGCCAAAAGACAGGACGTCGCGATGCCCGACCCCATCGTGCCACCACCAATCACACCGATTTTGTCCAGCGGGCGCGTATCACCTTTGGCTTCGGGAATGTTCGACACGCCACGTTCCCCAAAGAACGCGTGGATCATCCCGGCGCGTTGCGGCGTCTGCATCGAATCGACAAAAGCCTGCCGTTCGATCTTCAATCCTTCGGCACGGGGCAGATACGACGCGCGCACGGCCTCGACAACCTTGTGCGGCGAGAACATATGCGCCTGTTTGGCCCGCAACATGGCGGCGGTGTCATCCAGGGCTTTGTCGTCCTTGGGGGTCTCCAGCGAACAGGTCGGACGCGGGACCAGCGTGCCCGCCAGGACCTCTTGAGCGGCGGCCAGCGCGACTTGGCGGGGGTGTCCGTTTGTCAGCTGATCGATCAGACCTTTTTCCAGCGCTTCCTGGGCGCCCACCATGCGGCCCGACAAGGCCATATCCAGTGCCATCGGAATGCCTGCCAGACGCGGCACGCGCTGCGTACCACCGGCACCCGGCAGCAGGCCCAGATTGATTTCCGGCAGACCAACACGCAGCCCTTCGATGCCGATGCGCGCATGTGCTGCTAGACCCAGCTCTAGCCCACCACCAAGCGCCGTACCGTGCATCACAGCGATGACCGGAATGTCGCTGTCCTCGATAATATTAAAGACGTCGGGCAGATTGGGCTGTTGCGGCGGTTTGCCGAATTCGCGGATATCTGCGCCCGCAACAAAGGTTCGCCCAGCGGCGTAGATCGCGATCACCTTGGCCGTGGCTTCGCTATTCAGCTGCTCGATTGCATCCTTCAGCCCCTGCCGAACGGCCTGCCCTGTTGCGTTCACGGGGGGATTGTCGATGCAGATCAGAGCGGTGCTGCCGCTATGCTCGATCGAGATCAGGTCGTTTACCGGGATGCGTTCAGCCATTCCATTTCTTTCCATTTGGTCAACATACACGAGGAAATAGCTGCGCTGATCGCGCCGCGGTCTCCTCCCTGTCGGCAACGTAGAGGTTGACCTAAGGGGCGTCAATAAATGGAATTAGTTTTTGCTATGCAGAATACGAGCGCGACGCAAGGTTACCAGATGATCTCGAACTTATTTACATCCACAAGGCCACGATCTGTGATTTTCAACGCTGGAATCACCGGAAGAGCCAGAAACGCCAACTGCAAGAATGGCTCTTCTAGCGCGACCCCCAAAGACCGAGCTGCGGCCCGCAAGGGGATCAGCTGATCCCGTACGGTTTCGTATGTATCCAGACTCATCAGGCCTGCGACAGGAAGCGGAAGTTCAGCCAGAACCTCCCCGTCCAACGTGACAACAAAGCCGCCTTCGATCTGACCCAACCGGTTCGCGGCCAGCGCCATGTCATCGTAGTCAGCGCCCACCACAGCAATGTTATGGTGATCATGACACACAGTCGAAGCAATCGCACCCCGCTTCAACCCAAAGCCCCGCACGAATCCCGTGGCAATATTGCCGTTTTTTCCGTGTCGCTCGACCACAGCGATCTTGACCAGATCACGACTGGGGTCGGGACGCTTATCTCCATCCTGAATAGGGATGGTTTCGTGCAGGTGTTCGGTGATGATCTTGCCTTCGATGATACCGATGACGTCCGTGTCCTCGCGATTGCCAGCGGTGCGAAAATCGTTGGCGGTGACTGTTGGTGCCTTGACCGAGCGGCGGCCGACAGGAGGAATGGTTTCGCGCGCCGCAAAGGCCGCGTCCGTGATTTCCACACCATTACACAGCACCAGTTGGGCATCGCATTGTTCGAGGCTGTTCAGCACCACGATGTCGGCGCGTTTACCGGGTGCGATCAGGCCGCGGTCCTTCAGGCCGAATGCCTCGGCCGCAGACAGGCTGGCGGCACGGTAGACCGCCAAGGGCGCCGCACCCAGAGAAATCGCAGTGCGGATCATGCAATCCAGATGACCGTATTCTGCGATATCCAACGGGTTTCGGTCATCGGTGCACAGACAAATGTAGGGCGAGTTGCGTTCGGTGATGATAGGGGCCAGCGCATGCAGATCCTTGGAAACCGAGCCTTCGCGGATCAGAACCCGCATCCCTTTGCGCAGTTTTTCCATCGCTTCTTCGGCGGTGGTGGCCTCGTGCTCGGTGCGGATTCCAGCGGCAATATAGGCGTTCAGATCGTTGCCTGACAATTGCGGGCAATGGCCGTCGATATGCTGCCCGCGGAACAGGTCCAGCTTGGCCAATGCACCGGGGTCTTTAAACAGCACACCGGGAAAGTTCATGAACTCGGCCAGACCGATGCCCTTGGGGTGGTTCATGATCGTCGCCAGATCATCCGCATCGATACGGGCGCCGGCGGTCTCCATCTCGGTTGACGGCACACAGGATGACAGCTGCACTCGGATATCCATCAGCGTCAGCATCGCGGCCTTTTGAAAATACCGAATCCCGTCCAGACCGATCACATTCGCGATTTCATGCGGGTCGCAAATGGCGGTGGTTACCCCACGCGGTAACACACAGCGATCAAATTCAAACGGCGTAACCAGCGAGCTTTCTATATGCAGATGAGTGTCGATAAACCCAGGAACCAAGATCTGTCCTGAAACGTCGATCTCACGGGTGCCGGAATAGGTGCCACAGGTGCCCACAATAGTGTCACCGCAAATGGCCACGTCGCCCTCCAGCAACTCGCCCGTGATCAGGTCGAACACCTGTCCGCCCTTCAGAACGATATCGGCAGGCGCAATGCCCCGGCCTTGGTCAATGATCTGGGAAAGCTCGGTCATCTGGGTCTCCGGTCTTTTGGTCAGGGTGCCACAGGTCAGATGTGATGGCGAGGCCCGCCAACACACAATTCGATAGCATAGTGGGACTTGTTGTTCGCAGCACGCGTTGATAGCCAAATATGTACACGAAAAGGAGCCACCCCATTCGGATTTTGCTGGTCGAGGACGAAGCCCTGATCGCCGATGCGATCCGCGTGTCACTAACGCGGGCTGGGTATCATGTGGACTGGACCTCGGACGCCGACTCGGCCGAGGAAGCGCTGCGCAGTAACCAATTTCATCTGATCATTCTGGATCTGGGCCTGCCCGGACGGGATGGGCTTACGGTCTTGTCCTGGTTGCGCCAAAAACAAAATGTGCCCGTCATTATCCTCACCGCGCGCGAAACAACCGAAAACCGGATCGAAGGGCTGGACCTTGGCGCGGATGACTACATGACCAAACCGTTCGAGATGGACGAATTGCTGGCACGGTGCCGGGTTCAACTACGCCGCGCTGCCGGTCGCAGCGCTCCGCAGATGACGTACGCAGGCATCGTCGTCAGCCCCTCGGACCAATCCGTTCACCTGAACGGAGAGCGCATTGATCTGCCGCTTCAGGCGTACCGAATTCTGGTGCTTTTACTGGACAGGCAAGGACATGTCGTGTCCAAATCGGATTTGTCCGAGGCCCTGTACGGCTGGGACGACGGCGTCGAAAGCAATACAATCGAGGTTTACGTCTCTTTGATCCGGCGCAAACTGGGCAAGGATCTGATCCGCACTATCAGGGGCTTGGGCTATGTCATCGAAAAATCCGCCTAATCAGACACGTAGCATCCGGTCCAGCATTCAGCGGCGACTGGTTCCGCTGATCATTCTTGCCTGGCTTGGGACGGCCCTGGCAACCTTTGTGATTGCATTTGTAGAGGTCGATGAGGCCACGATCCATAACCTCCACAATCTGAACAATGCCGCCGCGCGTGTTTTCAACGCCGAGATTGACGAAACGCGGCTGCCAGCAAGCATGATAGAAGAAGAAGGCGAGGGAGAAGAGTTTCTCTTGGTCATCCGCGACGCAAGAGGCGCGGTATTACACAGTTCGCACCCCAATTTGGATCTACCGGAAATCGCCCAGGACGGGCCCTTTGCGTGGGGCGAGTGGCGGCTATTCAAAAGCCACTCTACCGGCGGGCACGTGATCATTTCGGGGATCGAAAACGAAGAGCGGGATGAGATTATCGGGCAAATAGTTATGTCGGCGTCGTTGCCGATGCTGGTGGTGCTGGGCATCTTGCTGTTCGCCGCGCTTTGGCTTGTTCAAAAAGGGCTCTACCCGTTGAAATCATTATCCAATTCCCTGCGTCAGCGTGCCCCGGAAACCTTGGCCCCACTTCCTGAAACCAGCCAACCGACCGAGCTGCAACCGATCGCGCACGCTTTGAACGGGCTGTTCGCGCGCGTGCAGCAGTTTCTGTCATGCGAACGAAATTTTATAGATGATGCTGCGCACGAGCTACGCACCCCGCTGACCATCATCAAGGCCCAGTGTCAGGCCATTGATGTCGAAGATCTGTCCGACGAAAACCGCCAGCGTCTTGGCCATGTGATCGAAGGTGTTGATCGGGCCACCGCGCTCAGCACTCGTCTACTGGCCCAGGCCCGCGCAGAGCGCGACGGAACCACAGCCCGGACAATCGACCCGACCTCGATTGCCAAACAAGCTATTGCCGAGATCAAACTGACACAGAAACAAAAGATTGCCGACGTCTCGCTGTTGTCGGACGATATTCTGATACGCACCGCCCCCGAAGATTTACAGCTTATCCTGACCAACCTACTGGAAAACGCGGCCCTGCATGGTGGCGAGCAGGTCGAAATCAAAGTCGAAATATTCAAGTCCGACGGACAGGCTGTGATTGCCATCGAAGACAGCGGTCCCGGTATCCCTGAGGCCGAAACCAGCATGATATTCGAGCGGTTCTACCGAGGGACCGACGTCAAGCCCAGCGAGGAAGGCTCCGGCTTGGGTCTGTCTATTGTGCGTGCGCTGGCAGCGCGCAACGGCATGACCGTTCGGGTGACATCTGGGCACGACCTGCCCGGCGCCCGATTTGAGGTAAGCACCCCTCTCGCCTAAACGCATTTGAGTCCGTTACCCAATTGTTAGAAATACTTCAGGTTCAGTTCAGGTTCGAAGTCTAGGCACGAAGAAACATCCCTCAGCCTAGGGTCTCTTCGATGACAGATTTCACCCATATTTCCGCGCCAGCTTCTCTCTATCCGGCGCGCAAAACGCCACGACCATCAATTTCGGGACGTTGGGCGTTTGCGATGGCCCGGACCCTTCGAGACGAAGGACGTCTGGCGCTGTGGTCGGATTCAACCGAAGAACTGGCCGAGCAGGCGCAGGGGATTCGGATTGCGCTGGTGGGCAATGCCCGTTCTCTCAGCGCGAAAAACCTGGGCTCTGAGATTGACGCGCATGATATCGTTTTGCGCATGAACACGGCCCCAATGACCAGCGCCAAGAGCCACGGCAGACGCACAGACTGGCTGGCGACCTCTGTCCCATTGAAAGCCACGCGACTAGAGCAGCTGAACCCCCAGCGAGTGATGTGGATGACACGCAAACGCAAGCGTCTGCCCTATGACATTGCCCGGCGCCCCGGCTTTTTCCTGAATCCAGTTGAACCTGTCGGCGCTCTTGCGCGTCAAATCGGTGGACCCCCTTCGACCGGAGCGATGGTCATGGATCTGGTGCACAGCCTGCCATTCAAACAGGTTACAGTCTTTGGGTTTGACTTCTTTGCGTCGCTTTCAAACTCGGGTCGCCGCACGGCAGATCAGGTCCCGCATGATTTTAACGCCGAGCGTGAACATGCTTACGCACTGTTCAATCGTGATGATCGGTTCACGATCCGTTAATACGAAACAGGGCCCCAAAGGGCCCTGGGTAATCCCCCCATTTTTAATGGGGCTCAGCCGTAGAATTCACGCAGCTGTTTTCAGTTTCATTGCGGGCGTCATACCGCCGATACCCATGTTGGGTCGCTCGTTGTTGT
>Ga0070725_10001558_pt1 | contig 12664 bp, 11 predicted proteins | sample tdDd002_FD_69781 | JGI IMG/M metagenome (GOLD analysis project Ga0070725, IMG submission 69781) | Marine sediment microbial communities from the Atlantic coast under amendment with organic carbon and nitrate - tdDd00.2 | ecosystem: Environmental > Aquatic > Marine > Coastal > Sediment | place... | reverse complement strand
CCTCTCGTGGAAGTCTTTCATGACTTGTAATGGTCTTACTCATGATTTCATTTTGCAACATACCGTCAACCATTTCCACTAATTCTTCAGTTACACTTCCAGCTGGTCTAGTCGTTAATATAGCTTTAATTAGCTGTCGTTTATCCAACTGCTTAGGCATTTTTCTTTGGATAGATGCTCTTTCAAGTACAGTCATTTCATTTAATAAATAGTCTAATAGCTCATCTAAAGAAGTTTGAACTTGTGTTGGCTGATAATCATCATCCAGCATTATTTCAGCCCTGTAATCATTCAGTTTCACTTTGTCCTCCTTCATATGTGTCTCTAATATGGGAACATGGGTTTATTCATTTTTATCAATTAGGATAAGATAGTTTCGTACGAATTCGACCATTTGGCTTTTAAAATACCAGTGGCTTCCTTCACCTGTTCACATTGTAAAACTACCTTACAATCATATAAAGGTAGTTTTAAGATGAAAATGAGTAATTTTAAGCACAAACTCACTATTCTTAGCTATTCACTAACAACAACTTGCCTCGTACTTTACCGCTTTCAATCATTTCATGGGCCTTTACTGCATCTTCAAGTGGCAGTATTGAGTAAACTGGGCTAATTTTACCTTCTTCAAGCCAAGCATAGAGTTGCTTTAGGGCCTCTTCAATTTTGTTGTATTCATTGAAGTATGTTGCATAAATTTCTGAGAATGATAGGGTTGGCGCTTTTGAGAAGTACTTGAATGTTTCTTCCATTAGACTGGACTTACCATAGCCACCTAGAATACCAAAGATTACAATATTGCCTAGTGGTGCTAAAAGTTCTAAGTCGTTTTGCACGCTATCGCCCGCTACAGGGTTAAATACATGTTGAATTGCATTTTCACCCACTGTCTTTTTAACGTCATCAACCCAGTTTTCCTTACTTGTATTAAATGCGAATTTTGCACCCATTTCTAGAGCTGTTTTCACTTTTTCATCACGACGCTCTAAGGCAATTACCTCAACACCCAGAATCTTAGATATTTGAACAAGTGCAGTACCAACGCCACCTGCCGCTGCGTATACAATCACCTTGTCACCTTCTTTTACTTTGGCAACGTTTTTAAACATATGATAGGCAGTCACATAGTTTACTGGAATAACTGCCGCTGCATTTAAGTCAATGGTATCCGGTAAAACCACAAGTTTATCAGCCTTAACTAGGGCATACTCTGCATAAGTAGCTGAACCAATCACGCCTAAGAAGCCTACTTTTTGACCTACTTCAAGTCCTGTACCGTTAGCGTCTTCAATAACACCCGTGCCTTCCACACCTGGTACGAATGGTAGTTCAGGCATCATTCCTGGAGGCATGTTTCCTTCTCGTATGATCGTGTCAATAAAGTTAACCGACGCGGCATGAATCTTTACTAGGACTTCACCCTCTCCCGGAATAGGCTTTTTTGCCTCTACCAATTTAAGTTTATCAACGCCACCTGTTTCATTTAGTAGTATTTGCTTCATCGTTTTCTCCTCTCCATTTATCAATGGATTTTTCATAGTTATGAATTTCTCAATTATTGAAATAAGTAAGTTTATTTTGTTCAATTTTGAACTTTTATATCAAAGAAAATCACCTACTTAGGTGAAGTTTCTTATTTGAAGTAAATTTCTAGAAATTTTTTATTGCCTTCTTAAGTAGCCTTACAAACTCCTCTGCTTCTTCATCTGTAAAATCGGTAAAAACCTTGTCTTGGAGATCTTCAGATATACCAGAAAATGCGTCTCTAAAAGCCCATGCCTTTTCTGTGGCAACGACATAAGATACACGTTTATCTTCTGCCGAAGCTTCTTTTGTTAAGTAGCCCAGTTTAATAAGGCGCTTAATCATTTCTGTAATGGTAGATTTCTGCTTAAGCATAACATCATAAAGTTCTTTGATTTGAACACGTCCACCATTTTCATAAACATAGGATAAAAGACTGCCATGACTTGGAACAAGCTCTGTGTTTCCTGCTTCTTTAAGTTTTAACTTAATAAACTCATTAATTTGTGTCCTTAAGACTGAATTATAGGTCGCAAGGCCTTTTGGCTTATTCTTTTGGGTCATAAAATCACTCCGATATAGTTCAACATTGAATTATTTAACTTGATTCTAATCCAAGACAAAATCTCTGTCAAGGGTTTTGAAGAAAAAAGTTCAAAGTTGAATTAATCATAGTGCTGAGTGCTTTTAATAGTCCTGAATGATTTAGTTCAAGAAATATGAGTCAATGAAAATATAATTACTCTCTACCCATTGATTGTCATACTGCCACAGTTCGCACATACATATACTAATAAAGGACCTGCACATCACAGGCCCCAAGTGTTTTTATCTCATAGTACTATTGTCTTTTTCATTCCTAAATTTAATAGTTGTGTAAAGTAACAAGATTTAGTCGTTAATTTTCTTAATTAAAAACGCAACATTTTCTGCAAAACGCTTAACTGTAGCCATACCTTCTTCATCCTCTAAGGCTTGACCAGGGCCTTGACCAAATACCATGTTCCAGTAAGTTGAACCTGGTATAATCATGTCTGTTGACAAGAAGAACATCATCATTTCATTTAGTGAAGATGTTAGACCACCACGTCTGGCTAGAGCTACAGGGCCACCTACTTTTCTCGAAAGGAAGTTGTCTTGTTGCATTGAAGCCATAGCAATACGTTGTAGGGCTGCCATCATATCTGATCTTACTGTCCCCCAGTAAACTGGACCACCAACTATAAGACCTTCAGCATCTTTAATCTTAGCTATGATTTCGTCAAAACCGTCATTGTATCCACCTTGAAAATTCATTGGATCTTCAATGCTCATACCTGATAGGGAAATGATTTCTATTTCAAGACCTTGAGTCTCGATTACCTTTGCCATTTCACCAAATACTTGAACTGTATTACCGTTTGCATTGGGACTACCACTTAAAAATATTACTTTAGACATATTATTTTCCTATTCATTCGTCCGCGGACGTACAATTCTCCCTTATAAAATGCTAAGCTAGAACACTTAGCATTGGTGGTTTTACTTGAGTCTTTACTTCTTTGCAATCTTTCTTATCATGGTATCTAACATGTTTTTTTCATCCTCTGACAAGTCTTTCATAAGTTCAAGCAGTAAATCATCTTCAATACTTATCAGAGCTTTTTTAATGCCAATACCATCAAGTGTCATTCCAAAATTGACCACTCTTTTGTCGTCTTTATTCTCTTCTCTATAGATGAGACCATGGTCTTCATTGCGTTTCAGGATATCAGATAAGGATGATTTAGACACAGCCATATCACGTGTGATTTCATTAAATGGCATACTTTCGCCAGTCTCGGGAAGTGTATAAAACAGAGGAATATGCGAAACAATGATTGGAAGTCCATCTGATTTAATTCTTGCCTTTAACTGATTATCTAAGTCTTTTGAAACTTGTCTAAATACACCAATGAGACAATCTGTATCCATAAAAAGCACCTTCTTACTTCATTTTTTCTGACAGTTGTTGACCACTAACACCAATGTTTCTGTAATCTTTTTCATCATCTACTGTACCCATTGTAATTGTTACCACTGGCATTTGCAACACTCCTTTCTGATTCATTTTAATCTTGCATCGTTAAAAATTAAGGGTCTTACTAAAATTAATTTTCGTTCGCCATCGGACATTCATCCCAAATAATATGCTACTCTGAGTTTTTCAGCTTAGCACAAATTCATCCGATCTCGTACAATCATCATAACAAGGCATTAAATTCTTGTCAACATTTTTCAGTTTTTTTCATTCAGCCAATCTTAAAGGAGAAAATAAGAAAGGAAATTAACCTAAACATCACTTTTATCAACCCGAGGTTTTTAACATTTTAAAATATCAAGTTTAACTCACAAAAAACACACGTACAAAAGTGTACATGTGTTCGAAGGTAAAATTATATCAGTTAAATGTTATATCTAAGTCTACTGCTCCATCTTGAGCAAATAACGCGCTGTGTCCTCATCCGTAATAATAACATCAAACGCTTTGCATCTAATTGCACCCAATGCAGCTTGTCTTGAACTTTCTCCCCCCACAACCCCAACAAGGTTATTTATACTTTTAAGTTTCTTGTTAGGTATGGTTATAGCTTTTTCATCCAGTGGTGATTCAATAAAATGTCCACGATCATTATAGTAGTTTAAGCATATTTCACCAACTGCATCTAAGTTGTTTAAATAGTTTATACCTAAGCGGTTTAAGTAATTTTTCCCTGCTGATTTTACGTCATTTCCACCAATCTGATAAACGCGGTTGGCTGAATTAATTTGAACAAATGCATAGTCAATACTTCCACACCGATTAATAAAATCTGAATACATAATACTTCCAATGATACTATTGTGTATATCTTTCTCTTCTATGAGTAAGGGGAAGTTTAGACACTCCATTTTTGCATCATATGTTTTAGAAAGCAAACTCAAAATATATTGACTATTGTCAAAAGAATGAGATGTACTCATACCACCTGTTAGCTGGATAAAGGAAACATCTGAATAAGTATTTGACCCATGACTGCTTATAACTTGATCAGCCATGGCTTCAATAGATTTTCCAAATCCAAATCCTACATTCATCTTAGATGCCATAATCTTATTCAAATAGTCACCAGCAGCTGAGCCCAACTTTCTAATTAGGTCATCTTCACTAATCGTATCGTTTTGAATAACAATGGCGTCTTTAAGACCAAACTTGGATTCCATTTCAGATTCCAACTCTACAACCTCTTCAAGTGGACTCTCTATAATAATTTTTAATATGCCCTCATCTTTTGCTTTTTGAATCAGCCTAGACACCATCTGCCTAGTGATGTTGAAACGTTTAGCAATTTTTGATTGGACTTCTTCTTCAAAATAGTACATATAACATATTTTTGTTATTAGTCTGATTTCGTCTTTATCCATCTATATCACCACTTCTCCAAATACATTTCCACTCATAATTTTACTATTTTTAACCAACATCCTCAACAGGATATTTTTCCTGTGTCAGTTTTGATACTACAAGCAGTACAAGCAAGCTCGTAATAGATGCTATGAATATTGGATGAATATTGAGTAAGTAGTAGGTCGATGACTCGTGCAATATACCTGCATAGATACCACCAGTGATCAAACCAATTAATATGGAGTAGAAAGCCCCAGTAGCATTCACTCTTTTGTTTGAATATCCTATAACCAGTGGGAAGAAAATTGTGGCAGAATATATTAGATTAGCAAACACGATTATGTCGATAATACTTACAGGTAAAAGGGATGCAAGTAAAGAAACCGCTGCAATCGCAATGGTTGACAGACGCGCAACATTCAAACACTCTACCTGTGAAGCACGTTTATTGATAATCCTTTTGTAAATATCAATGGTGAATATTGAAGCGCATCCATTTAAATAGGATGAACTTGTTGACATGGCAGCAGCTAAAAAGGCAATCAGCACAATCCCCCTAAAGCCCACTGGCAAGTTCTCATAAATTACTGCAACACTTCCATACTCGGGATTTGTTGCATTGGCGTTCAGTGCAAAGGCGATAATCCCTAATAGTGAAATCATGATGCCATATACAATGTAGCTGACACCGGTAAATGTGTAAGCAAATTTCACCGCAGCCTTATCTTTTGCTGCGAAAACCCTTTGAAGGTATGGCTGAGACGTCGCATATAAAAAGAGATTCATTCCAACCCAAGCACTTATAGTCATTCCACTTAATCCACTTAACTTCCAATGTGTTTCTGGTACAGACTGTACTACTTCATTCAATCCGCCAAAACTACCAATGAAAAAGACCACCGCAATCAAAGTGCCTATAACAAGTGCAAAGTAGGCGAAAATATCTGTCCATATAACTGATATTAATCCACCTGCAGTGGTGTAAATAATGAATACTATAGTAGATACAATCAAAGCATACTGGAAAGCAATCCCAGTTAATGTGTGAATCACAATAGAGGTCACTACATTTTGAGCTGTTATCGTTAATGCAGCACCAACAATTTGTAACATTGCTACTATTGTTCTTGTTCTTTCATCATATCTTTTTCCAAACAACTCAGGCACAGTCGTTACACTTTGACCCGTAAAAAGTTTCGGAACAATATAAGCTAAACATAGTAAGGCTGGTACCGCACATAAATCCCACAAGCTACCTGTAATTCCTATTGTATAGGACAAGGCCATAACACCTACAATGCCTGCACCACCTAAGTCTGTTGCAGCCATACTGAGTGCAAGAGGCCATCGCCCCACTTGACTCCCCGCGAGCAGATAATCGTTATTGTTGTTAACGCGTTTGGAGGCAACCAATCCTATAAATAAAATAATAAACAAAAATAAGAAAACCGCTACACTATCTATCCACTCCATATTTCCCCCTGTTATTACAACAAAACTTTAGCTCACCCACGTAACATTTTCTCGTACCTTTGAATGTATTCTATAACAATCTCTTTTTCAAATCAAACTCTAATCAAGATGACTTTGTAATCAAATACGGATTTGTTGACTTGTACAGTTTTCAAATAAAAAAGCCCCTGTCATAAACAGGAGCTTTTAATAAATTAACTACGCAGCTTGCTTTTGAGCTTTCTTTTCTTTGTTGATATTAACCAGCTCAGCTCTTCTTTCCTTTGTCATCTTCATCCAAACCACCGCAGTTATAAAGCCGATAGCTGCAAGACAAAGCAGTAGACCGAATAAATACTTGTAACCTAGTGCGCCAGGGTAAGCATCAAGAAGTTTGCCTGCAATGATTGGCATAACCATTTCAGGAAGGTAACCAAATGTACAGATGATACCAATACCAACACCAAGAAGTTCTTTAGGATACTCGGCTTCTTCAAGCAGGGTAAAGTGAAGGGCTTGCATACCATACATGGCTACATAACACGCTGCAACTGCACCGATAAGTAAAGGTACCGTGCTTTCACCACCTGGAATTAGAAGTGCACCAATCAGACCAACTGCTAGTAATACAAAACCATAAGAGAACATTCTTGAAGATGAAATTTTATCACCTACTGTACCAAAACCACTTGCTGCAAGTGGACGGAAGTACTGAGCCATAACTGCGATAGCAGCACCAAACACCACTGTAGAACCAAACTGAGATGTTGCGTAAGGTGTGAAGTATGTGTAAGCAATGTTCATTGAGTATGAACAGAACATCATAATAACAATCATCCATGTGTACTTGTTCTTCATAACACGTGCAATCATTGCCATATCAAGCTTGTTATTACCATCACCTTCTTCTGAAGGCGCTTTTTCATCCTTCATAGAAACGAAGATTGCAATACCAATAACAATATCAGCTACTGAGTAGAATGTGATCACGGATGATAGACCCATAACATCGCCCATTTTTGCTGCGATGAAACCAAATAGAGCCACTGTAAGGGACATGTGAATCATGTTTGTAATACCACGACCACCTTCCATGAATCCAAATGACTTCCCTTTTTCTTCTTCATTACCAAGCATGTTGACGCCTTTTACCAGGGCAGGCCAGAATGTCATGAGTGTCGAAAAGCCCCAGAATGCTTGTATTGCTACAACCACTTGGTATGGAGGGTAAAGAAGTAAAATCAATCCAGTTAAACCCGTTGAAATAAACGAGAATGTTAGAAGGGTTCTAACCTTGAACTTGTTGGCCAGAATACCACCTACAAGATAAGATAAAACACCAAAGAATCCGTAAACTGTACCAATCATACCCATTTGCGTGTTGTTTAGGCCAAATGCTTCAACGAAAGTATCATAATAGTAGAATCTGAAGTACGGTAGAGTGTAGATAAATGATCCAGCCATTGTTAGGATGATCAGTTTACCAAGGTTGTTCCAAAGGCTATTTGGATCGTTACTTTTCTTAAAATTCAGCATGTTTCCTCCCTTATTACACAATTGTTCCTGACTTTATAACTTGCTTGACGCCCTGTCTTAATACAGTGATGTCATTTAAAGGATTGCCTTCGAGAACCACTAAATCTGCCATTTTTCCAACTGCAATGCTGCCGACTTTGTCGTCGATCCCCATGATTTCAGCACTGTTGATGGTTGCTTGTTTTATGATTTCTAGGGTATCCATTTTGATTAATTTTTTTCTAAGTTCAAATTCTAGTCCATTGTCCCCATGGTAAAGACCTGTAATGCCTTGATCTGTGCCGTACCCCATCTTAATGCCTTTTTTATATGCTTTAGAAACACCTTCGATTGTCTGATTAAGACAGGCCTCTGCCTTGGCTCTCATATGAATTGATGACTCTGGCAAATCAGAAAGCAGTGTATTCACAGCGCTCAACGTTGGAACGATGTAAGACTTTGAAGTCATCAGCATTTCTATGGCTTCATCATCCATCATCGATGCATGTTCAATGGTACGACACCCCGCTCTTATAGCTGTTTTAATTGCTTCAGTACCATGACAATGCACTGCAACATATGTGTCTTTAAACTCAGCCGCTCGAACGATGGCCTGGAACTCTTCCTCGAAACATATTGCCTGACCAGGTACACCACCTGGATTCATCATGGCACCAGTGCCCATAAGCTTAATGAAGTCTGCACCATCTTTCATGACCTGGCGAACCGCACCAGCCATAGCATCTGGGCTATCTACTTCAAGGTACATGTTCTTAAAGAAGTCATTTCCGCTTTCTGTTGGTGTTACAATTCTCCCACTGGCATAAATGTTTGGTCCAATGAGCTCACCCTTATTGATAGAATCTCGTATCCCTATAACAACCTTGTTGCCTGCACCAACATCACGGATGGTTGTGAATCCATTTTTCAAACTATCCAGTGCAAATCTGTACCCATCTAAGGTTAGTTGAACGGGTTCCTTGTTGCTATCCAGCAACGTATCTCCAGCGGATAAAGTTAGGTGTACATGCATATCGATGAAACCAGGTAGGACATACGCCCCTTTAATATCATGCACATCAGTTCCTAAATATCCAGACTCACCTACGGGATAAATACCTTGAATAATCCCATCCTTCACTACAAGGTCAGCAATGTCATTATTGTAATTTTCCACGAGTTCATTTATGAGCTTGCAATTTCGTAATAACATTATGTTCTCCTTCCAAAACACTTACTCAATGAATCAAATCCCCTTTTATGATTAATAAATCAAGACGCTTTGGCTTGATCTATAAAGTCCAGTTTTTCTTGTCCTGGTTTTTCTGTTGTTATAGAAACAATAACCATAACAATTAAACCAGCTAAAGCAGATAAAATGTTAGACGGCAAACTTAAAATGCCGCTTGGTAAATCTGTCAGAATAAACTCTGAACTCATTCCCATTGCAAGGCTTGATAAAATACCTGCAAAGGCACCCCTTGCATTGGCACGTTTCCAAAAGACCCCTAAAATCATTGGAAAAAAAACAGAAGTTGAATAGAATAATCCACCCAGATAAACCACATCAATTAAGCTTTCTACATAGGTAGCTAAAATTAAACTTCCAAAGCAAATCAAGAAAGTCATTCCCCTAGATAGAAGTAACATCTGTTTATCATTCCTAATCCCTTTAACTAAAGGGGTATAAATATCATTAATAAAGAGCGACGTTCCTGCCATAAGGTAGGAATCAGCAGTAGACATACTTGCTGCAAAGACACCTCCAAGAACAAGGCCAGCAATCCCAGGTGGCATGACGTTTTTTATCATTAGTGCGTACACCGTATTTGAATCAGCAATACCAGGCATATAAGCTGCCATAATGACACCAATTAGCCCTACAGCCAAACCATAAAATAGGTAAATGACACCTGTAAATACATATGAGAAAACAGCTGTGTTTGTGTCTTTTGAAGCAAATACACGCTGTAAATAAGTCTGCTGAGTGGTATACATGAAGAGGCATAAACAAATCCAAGAAACTGGTGTCCAAAAACCGAGTTCACCCATGCTAAAGAATTCTGAGGGCACTGTCTCTATGACTGTGGACATCCCACCAGCCTTTGATAGAGCAAGAGGTATGGATATAAGTACTGAACCGACTAACAAAATGAACTGGAAGACATCTGTATTTACAACAGCAATGAGTCCGCCACCCATGGTGTATAAGATAACAACACCCACACTGATTGCCAGACCAACGCCCTTAGGAACCCCCAGTAGTACATTTAGGGCAACCGCTCCAACTAAGAATTGTGCTGATAATCCTGCGACTATGGCACAAATTTGCATGACCGATGCAAGCAATCTTGATTTTCTATCGTACCTTTTCTCAAGAAATTCAGGACCTGTTGCTATAGATAAGGGTCTTAACTTTCTAACAAGGAAAATCCCTAAAAGAATAAATGCAGGCACAGCACATAGATTCCACCAAGCACCAGATATCCCTATTACATAACAATAGGCTGATGCACCAATAAGTCCACTTCCACCTAAATCTGTTGCAGCCAATGAAAATCCAGCCTGAAGTTTGTTTAAACTTTTTCCTGCCAGTAAGTAATCGTCTGCGTTGTTAATTTTTTTAGTAGACCGTAACCCGATATACAGAATGGATGAAAAAACAATTATTAATCCAATTAAATCTAATCTGTTCATGAAGCCCCCCTTTATTACCCATTATTTGACGTTCTTTCTTAAAAGCAAATCAAAATCACAAGTTATAACTTTTGCTCACCATTGTAACAATTGTTATTTTAGCATATAATAATGCCATGTCAAAATATTTTTTTGAATTGTATAACAATTGAAAAATTTGTAAATTAGAATTCCAAGGGGGATAACAATGAAAATCTTAATAGGCTGGTTCGGTCACGAAACCAACACCTTCTCTAGGAGAAAAACTGACTTTGACCTTCTGATTTCACAAGGTTGCTGGTATGATGATGAAATCCCAAAAGTATTTAAAGATACGCCAAGTTACTTGGGAGGCATGATTAAATGCGCTGAAGAAAATGGGATTGAACTTATCCCTACTTTTGGTGTTGAAAATGCTGGTCCAACCCTGTCTGACGAATGCTTAGACAGGGCTACCAATATTCTTCTTGACTATATTAAGAAACACCAGGGTGAGTATGATGGGATTTGTCTTGGTTTACATGGAGCTGGTTGTTCAGAAACTTGTGATGACATTGAGACCTATGTCCTTAAAAAGATAAGAGATATTGTTGGATGGGATATGCCTATTACAGTAACTCTCGATTTACACGGCAATATTTCACAAGGTATGTGTGACCATGCAGATGGTCTATTTGGAATTAAGGAAAATCCTCATATAGATTATGAAACTACCGGGTATGAAGCTATGAATGCTTTAATAAAGGCAGTTAAAGGTGACGTGAATGTTAGAACTGATGTTATGCCCCTTCCGATGCTTGTACCTATTACAGTTACTAAGGATTATCAAGAAATCAGTGACTATTTGAAAGCTTATAAAGAAGAACACGGTCTACTGGACTTGGCATTTTTCCCTGGTTTCCCCTACTCTGATACTGAAATAACGTATGCTTCAGTCTTTGTTACTGGAGACGGTTGCCAAAAGCACCATGCTGAAAAAATTGCTGCTTATATTTGGACTCGAAGAGAACAGATTGTAAATATTGAGTCCCTAAATGCTGATGAAGCTATACAAGAGGCTGCTGCATATTTATGTGAAGATAATCCAGGGCTATGCATTGTCAATGAAGAAGCAGATAATCCGGGAGCAGGTACACCCGGAGACGGGACATTCCTTCTTAAAGCCCTTATTGATGCAAATATTGAAGGCAGCTCCTTTGCTTATCTTTACGATCCCGAAGTGGTTGAACAGGCAAAAAAATCTGGGGTAGGATCTAGGATAAACATAAAATTAGGTGGGAAAATTGAAGATGAATCGGTTCATGGTGAACCCCTTATTCTCGATGGGGTAATGGTGCGTTCCATTACAGATGGAAACTTCATTTCAACTACACCGTTGATGAAAAATATTCCTGGATCATTCGGACCTACAGCAGGACTTAGATATGGAAATGTTGATATTGTTGTAGCCTCTGTACAAAATCAAACTTATGATGACAGAGCCTTTGTTGTTGGTGATGTAGATTTTAGTAAGAAGCGTTTGATTGCTCTAAAGTCCTCACAACACTTTAAAGCATTCTACAAAGACTATGCAGGTAAAATTATACCTGCCAATCCAATGGGACTTTCAACACGTAACCTGAATCTCTTTAATTACACCAAAATAATGCGACCAATGTATCCTTTAGATATAAATTAATGGGTACACTTTTCAATAACCTCTTGTTTATCATATAGGTCAATAGGTGGTTATTCTAAAACCATATCAACCAAGACGTTTAATACTTGTTGCAACAAAAAAACCACGCCAATAAGCGTGGTTTTTTCTATATGAATATTACAATGGTGTTTGCATACTAATGATGCATTCATCAGTTCTTGAAGCAATTTATATTAAAAAACTTTACTTCTTGATGAAGGCAGACCCTTTTTCCATAACTTTTTTCATATTAGACATTACAAAAGCATATGAGTTTTCATCGTGGGGCTTAATACATCCTGAACAGTCTTTGAAACCATTTGTTTCTTTAAAGTTGCCTCCACACGCATCACCTAACATATATAGTGGGCAATAACAAAATAGGCAGTTAAACTTATCTTCCTCTACACCTT
>Ga0070725_10001554_pt1 | contig 12707 bp, 10 predicted proteins | sample tdDd002_FD_69781 | JGI IMG/M metagenome (GOLD analysis project Ga0070725, IMG submission 69781) | Marine sediment microbial communities from the Atlantic coast under amendment with organic carbon and nitrate - tdDd00.2 | ecosystem: Environmental > Aquatic > Marine > Coastal > Sediment | place... | reverse complement strand
AGGATCCCGGCGATCAAGGCTTTCAGTTCGCCGGCCATGATGGGGTCCAGCGAGGCAAACGGCTCGTCCAGCAAGAGCAAGTCGGGCTTCACCGCCAGGCAGCGGGCCAGGGCGGCTCTTCGGGCCATACCGAGTGACAGTTGGTCCGGGAGATAATGGCCGTATCCGGCCAGGCCAACCTGGCCCAGCAACGTCCCGGCCTCGTCATCGCTGGCACCAACCAGCCTGAGATTGGCGTGTAACGTCCGCCATGGCAGCAGGCGATGCTCTTGAAACAGGTAGCCCACCCGGAGCTGCTCCCGGCCGATAACGGCGCTCTCTGGCACCGATTCATCGAGACCGGCAATGGCGTTCAGCAGGGTGGTTTTGCCGATACCCGAGGGGCCCAGCAGGCAGATTCGATCGCCTCGTTCTATGGTTGCGAAAATCTCTCCCAGGACTGGCTGACCGAATTCTCGGCCGGCGATTCTGAGTTCAAGCATGAGCAGCCTCCGGCTGGCGCCAACGGCTGGATCGACGCTCGAGGGGCTGCAGGATGGCCAGCTCGATCAGCTGGACCACGGCTATAAAGGCCAGGCTGTAGGCCAGAATCGCGGCCACGTCGAATACCTGAAACGCCATATGCAGCTGGAAGCCGACGCCACTGGAGCGCCCCAGCAGTTCCACTACAAGGACAATCTTCCAGATCAGGGCGAGACCACCCCGGGTGGCGGCCATGAGGTAGGGAAACAGCTGCGGCACCCACACCTCACGCAACCGTTGCCAGCGGGTGAACTCGTAAACCGTGGCCATTTCCTCAAGCCGGTAGTCGAGGCTGCGGGCGCCTTCCCGAACGGTAACGGCAACATTGGGCACTTTGTTGATCACGACCGCCATCACAGCAGCCACTTCCACCAGGCCGAACCACACGTACATAAGGATGATGGTGACCAGCGCCGGCAGGTTGAGTAACAACACCAGCAGGGGATCGAACAGGGCATTGGTGGTTTGTGACCGGCCCATCACAATGCCGATGGCGGTGCCAATCGCCATTGCCAGAACAAAGGCGACCACCACGCGGGCCAGGGTCGCCCCCAGGTGATGCCAGAGTTCGCCGGACGCTGATTCCCGAACCAGGGTATCCAGCACGCTCACCGGCGTTGGTAACAGAGGCGAATGAAGCAGCCACGCCGTCAGCGCCCAGAGCACGACAAACGAGGGCAGAACTATCCAGTAGCTCCAGAGCGGCGGGCGGCCGGTAGGGCCTTTCACGGTTGGCTCCGGTAAAACAGATTGGCGGGCATCAGGCGGTCCGGGTCGGCACCTGTGAGGGTCATCAATCGCTGCAGGTCTGCAATACGCTGTTCTGTTTGTGGCGCAGGCGTGCCGGCGACGAAGCCCTCGCGCAATGCCGTGAAGACGCCCTCTTCAGGATTACCCATCAGGGGACGCAAGCGTTGCCAGGGTGATTCACTGTCCGCCAGCTCGGCTTTGGCCTGTTGAAGGGAAGCCGCGAAACCATCTATCAACGATCCATGATCGGTCGCCCAATTCGCAGGGAAGACATAACCCAGCACCGGCAGGTTGCGATCCAGGTCCAGCTCAGTGAGCAGATCGGCCATGCTGAAGGCCGACCGCCAGCCGCCCTCACCCCGGAGACGGGCCGCGAAATGCCAGTAGGTGACGATCACGTCTACCTGTCCCCGCTTGAGAGCCTGGCTGAGCAGCGGCGGAGCAGCGAACTGGATCTCTGCGGATTCGTCCAGATTGATACCCTGCCGCTCCGCGACTTTCTGGAGCAGTATCCAGCCCTTGCTGTCCGGCCCGCCGGCTACGCCGATGCGCTTGTCCGCCAGATCCGCCACCGAGCGGATCGGGGAAGTCTCGGCGACAACGATATCGCCGATCTGGGATGAAAAAGGCACATAAAGGTAGGGCGCTCCTGCCTGAAACCTGGACTGCGCCCACAGCAGGTCGGCCACTGCGCCATTCACCGAACCGCTGGTGACCGCGAGCCTGGAGGCCGGCAGGTTGGCCACCGGTTTCAGGTCCAGCCGATAGCCATTCTCCCGATCCAGTTCCCGATGCAGGATATGGTCAAGCTCCCAGTGGGCCGTGCCGAACTGCAATACGCTGACGGACAGTACGGGCAGCTCAGAGGCTCCCTCCCCGGCCTGGGCACCACCTGCGAGGCTGAAGATAAGACACACCAGGGCGGTCACTCCCTTTTTGATCCAGCGATCGGCAAGAGAGGGTTGGGAGACTGGAGTTATTGTTGGTTGTAGGCTCATTGCTCCACGATACGAAGCCCACAGCCCGGCAAGAATAGTACTTTGGTGCCTGTTTTTTGGTGCGATGGTCGCATTCACCCCGAGACCAGGATGGCGTGTAATGAAACCATCACAATAATAAACAGAGGATCGACTCCGACTCCGGCGATTCTCTGCACAGGAGGCCGCTATGCTGAACGAGCTCGATGCCGCACTCTCTTCCGAAAACCGTTATCATGATTCGGAAGCCATTCCCGACACTGAAAACAAACAGGTAGACCCATCCATGGAGCCGGCTTACACGATCCTGATTGCCGACGACCACCCGCTGTTCCGGGAAGCCATCAGCAGCGTTATCGCCTCTGGCTTTGAGGGCAGCGAGATCATCGAAACCGACGATCTGGACAGCGCTCTCGACATTACCCGTGAGAATGACGATCTGGACCTGATCCTGCTGGACCTGAACATGCCCGGCATGCATGGTCTCAACGGTCTGATCACGTTGCGCAACGAAGCCCCGACCATTCCGGTGGTGATTGTCTCTGCCGAGGAAGACAAGCAGGTGGTACTGCAGGCCATTACCTACGGCGCCTGCGGATTCATTACCAAGTCCTCGCCCAGGGCCCAGATGACCGAGGCCATCCAGCAGATACTGAACGGCAATGTCTACCTGCCCTCGGACATCATCCGAACCGGCAAGGAGAGCAATACTCGTCGTGGCCGCAATGAAGACAACCCGATTTCACCGGAGCTGCTCAACTCACTGACACGTCGGCAGCTGCTGGTGCTCGAGCGCATGTCCAAGGGCGAATCCAACAAGCAGATCGCCTATAACCTGAACATCGCCGAGACCACGGTGAAGGCCCATGTTTCCGCAATCCTACGCAAGCTCGGGGTTCACAACCGGGTGCAGGCGATTCTATCTGCCAGCGATGTGGATTTCAGTCAGTATCTGAAGCGGTAATAAGTTCAGGACTTCACAGGCTAAAAAAAGGGTCAGGTGACATGTTCATCTGACCCTTTTCGTATGAGACCGCCGTCAGCTTCTCAGTAGATGACTCAGCGCACTCCTCAGCTTCAGAGGCTTCACCGGCTTGTTCATCAGCAGGTGCCCAAGTTCGCGGATATGCTGCTTGAGTTCGTTGGTGTAGTTAGCCGTAATCATCACCACTGGCGCCGGACATCTCCGGCGGCCATTGATCTCCGCAACCACATCCACGCCGTTTTCATCGTTGTCCAGATGGTAGTCCGCCAGGATCAGGTCAACCGCACTGCTGGCCGGGTCCAGTTGGCGTTCGAGATCTTCCAGGGACACCGCCGTCACCACCTGGCAGTCCCAACCTTCGAGCAGGGTTTGCATGCCCTGGCAAATAGACTGGTCGTTGTCGATCACCCAGATCCGGGCCCCGCCCAGACCGCTATCGAAAGACAGGGCCCGGTTCTGGTCGGGCGCTGCTTGCCTCGGCTTCAGCTTTCCGACGGGGACCCGGACGCTGAAGACTGACCCCCTGCCCTCGATGGAATTCACCGTCACCTCGTGCCCCAGCATTCGGGATATTTTGTCGACGATGGCCAGACCGAGTCCCAGGCCTTTATCCGGCTGAGAACCGGCGGGGCGAATACGCTTGAATTCCTGGAAGATCTCGGTGAGTTTGTCTTCGGGAATACCCGGGCCGGTATCCCACACCTGCAACAGCACATGATCCTTTTGTCGGCGAACGCCAAGCAGGATCCGGCCGTTGCCGGTGTAGCGAATGGCGTTGGTGAGGAAATTCCGGAGAATCCGCGCCAGCAACTGGGAATCGGACTCCACAATCGCGGAGCTGGCAATAAAGTCCAGTTGCAGCCCCTCGGCCATGGCCATCTGCCGGAATTCCCGTGCGATATTGTTGAGCAGGTCCCGAAGGTCAAAGGCGGTGACATCCGGCTTGATCACGCCGGCATCGAGCTTGGAAATATCAACCAGGGTGCCCAGCAGATTTTCAACGTCGTCCAGAGAGGTGCTCACCGATCGAACCAGGCCTTCGGCCTTGGGCCCGAACGACTGTTCCAGCAGCGCACTGGTGAATAACCGTGCGGCATTCAGAGGTTGCAGCAAGTCGTGACTGACGGCCGCCAGGAACTTGGTTTTAGAAAGATTGGCCCGCTCGGCCTCGAGCTTGGCATCCCGAAGCCGCGCTTCCACAGCCGCCCGCTCGGTGATTTCCTGGCGCAGCTGGTTGTTCAGGCCGGTCAGGGCTGCGGTGCGCTCCTTCACCCGTCGCTCGAGGTTGTCATAGGCCTGCTCCAGGGCCAGGGCGGTCTTGCGGCGGTCGGTGATGTCCCGTATCAGCACGAAGAAACCGATGATATCGCCCTGCTCATCGAAATTCGGCACGTAGGAACGCAGCATGTGGCGTACCTCACCCTGCTCACCGGTCTCCTCGAATTCGAACGTCACGTTGTGGCCGTCCATGACATCGAGAATCTGGGGAAGCAGGCGCTGGTAGAACTCCGGCGAATGCACCTCGTTAAGACGTTTGCCAAGGGGCGACTCGCCTTTGCGCCCGTACCATGACTCATAGACCTTGTTGCAGAACTGGATGGTCATGTCGGCCCCGATATAGGCAATCAGCGCGGGAACATGGTCGGTCACCACCCGGATCCAGCGCTCGCTTTCTTCGAGCGCCTTGATCCGGCGGGCCATTTCGCTGTTCTTCACATCGGTGATGTCGGAATAGAGCACCACCAACCCACCTTCCCGGGTCGGTCTCTCGGTAACCTGAACCCAGCGGCCGTTGGCCAGCAGAAACACCACGCCTTCCGAATCCGGATGGCTGTGTTCCTCCAGGACCAGACCGCAGGCCACCGCCTGCCGCTTTACGTCTGAAATCCGGGTACCCTGGCCCGGCGCGTCAACACCGGCATGGCGCCAGTAACTCCGGAACCGGCTGTTGCTCTGGATCAGGCAATGCCGGTTATCAAACAGCACAAAACCGTCGGCAATGCTCTCGATGGCATCGCTCAATCTCTGGCGGGTTGTCTCGGCTTCTTCCCGGGCCCGGTTCAGGGCCTTGTTGCTGCCCTTGAGCTGCTCCATGGCCTGGTTCAGTGCCTCTGTCCGCTCCCGAACCTGCTCGGCAAGCACCACCGAGTGCTCGAAGGCGGCGTAGGGCTCCGGCTTGTGGGCAGAGCCGGACTCCACCCGGACAATCAGGGCATCGCGAATCCGCCGCAGGCGCTCGTTCTCCGCCTCAAGTTCGGCAATCCGGAGATCCCGCCTGTCTTCAACGGGTGCTTCAATCTTGTCCGGAACGGACATCAGGCTGGCCAATGACCACCCCCGTAAACGTCTGGTTGATGTGCATACCGTCGAACTGCTCGCCGTACGTGTTAAAGCCAATCACATTGTGGTGACGGAGGAACTGCGAGACCGCTTCCACCTCCCCGGTGAGTTCAGCCTCCAGCCTGCGCAGAAAACAATCGCAGCCGATGGTCACCAGAGGTGGCCCCACAACCCGTTCTGCGGCTTCTATCTGGGTACGAACGCTGTCCAGCAGGGATTCCGGCTCCATGGCCGTCATCACGATTCCGGTTTCCACGGCGCAATAGAAAGTCAGGCTCTTGTCCGGGTTCACCCGCTGCACCGAGCGGACAAAATAGTGGCCGCCGATTTTCACCCCCATGGGCCGTAGCGCGAACACCTTGCGATCCAGTGCTTCGACATCCACGCCAACGGCTCGGGCATAGGCATCGGCCGCCGGCTCGGCATTAAGCTCGAACACCGTGCGGCTTTCCGCGCAGGCGTCCGTCACCACCAGCTTTTCACTGCGTTCGACCATGTGGTGCGTGGAAAACACCCGGAAATCCAGCGGTGTATTTACCAGCAATACCGTGGCGGCTCCGGTATGGAACTGGCCATCGTAGAACACATGGGTATTGGCCAGCCGCTCATCGTCGCCGGCAGAACCGCCAAACTGGGGAATGGTGCCAAGGGCCGAGTTGAGTGTTGCCAGCACCAGCTCTTCACGGCTGGACAGGCCGTCCAGCAGCGTGATGGCAAAGGTGTTGCCTTTGACCGGCGCGAGTCTGGCATCCCGGCAGGTCGAAAGCAGGCCGTCGATTACCCCCTGGGCATCCTGCAGGGTGAATCGGTCCAGCTCCCGGATCAGCGCGCAATCAATGGCGAAATAGCGGCTGTCAAAGCCGATGGCGGTGATGCATCCACGTCCGTAGCCGTCCGGAGTGATCTCCCCGGCCGAAGTGCAGCCGCAGACGCGCACACCCTGAAAACTGTGCTCAAGGGCACTACCAAGTCGACCCAGGTCGTATTCCGCAGAACAGAAGAAGAGTACACAGCCAAGATGCTCGTGGCTGAGCTGGCTGGCGAGATTGGTGGCGGCCAACATGGGATCGCGAACGCTGGAGCTCGCTACCCGGACCGCAGGCAGGGTCGTCGCTGGCTTCATAAACGCGGTTCCCGAAAACGGATGACTTTTCACCGATTCTACGGCATCCGCAAACGCAGCCAATGCGACTTCAGTGCTTTTAATCGGCGCGCCAAAATGATCGTAAGCCATTGATTAAACTGCCTCCTGAATCAATGCCTGGTGGCGCTGCCGGTTTGCCTCAAGGCAAACCGGCACTTTAGTCTTAGACAAACCAGCGCAGCGAGAGGCCTCCTGCCACCCGCAACGCCAGGTAGGGCTTAGAACATCACGATGGCGCCAAGGGCGATGGTGTCCGCCTCAGTGGTGGTTGCACCGGTGGTGCGGTTGTTGTCTTCGTACATGTTGTACTCGGCAACCAGCTTGAAGTTGCTGTTTACATCGTGGAAGAACCCGAGCGTTGTGCTCTCGGTTTCCAGATTCAGGATTTCAGCGTCCGTCTCGCCGTAGGAAAGCACAACGCGATTGGCACCGAAGGCATAGGAGCCCTGAACCAGGAAGCCGTCGGCATCGTCTTCGGTCACCGCACCGTTGCCGATCAGAACCGGGTTGTCACCCTTGGAAGTAAAACCGGAAGCAGCCAGGGTCAGTCCCGCGACCGACGCCTTGATACCGTAGCCGAGGCCTGTGCTGTCGACGGTCGTGCTGCCATTTTCAGCAGACTGATAGCGCCCGTTCACCCAGCCGGTCAGGGCCACATCGTTCAGGTTGGCGTTGTAGGTTACCTCGGACTCGAAGCGGGGTGCGGCATTTTCGTCATTGGCACCGGTCACCGTATCGGCGGGATCCAGAACACCGGCCGCGACCTTGAGGCCGCCCATATCCGGCGAGCGATAGGTAATCTGGGCGGAAGGTGTCGGGTACGGATAGCCTGCGCGGATATTGCCGAAGGAAACGCCACCGGCGACGCCCGGGGAACCGAATCCCATCAGGATTTCGTCGAGGAAAATGTTGGAGCGGGCATACAGGCCGAAGTCCTTACCAATCAGCACCTGACCAAAATCGCCGTCTACCGTGGCATAGAACTGACGCACGTCGATGGCGGTGTCTGTGGGTGAATCAAGACTGTCATTGATGGTGGTCCAGAACGAAGAACGTCCGCCCAGGGTCAGATCACCCATATCCTTGCTGAAATTGAAGCCGATGGTGTTCGGCAGGAAGCCCATCTTGATGCGGGAATCCCGAACGTCGTTCTGCTTGTCGTCACGGTTTACGTAGAATGCGTTGAAGTAGCCATCCACGGAAAAGCTGGTGCCGTCCTGGTTATACAGCTCAACAGCGGCATTGGCTCCTGCGCTGGCGCCCATGGCCGCTGCCATGGCAATCGCTAACCCTGACTTTCTGACGTTATTGTTTTTCATAGTTCCCCCGGTTGTTTTTGGAAATCTGGGATCGGAGGCCCGGATCATCCGGACGCCCCAGGCGCGGTCTGTCGCCTGAATTCCATGGTCGGTGATGCAAGGGAGGGGGAAAATGCTTCGACGGAGCAGGTTTTCTGCTCATTTGGGAGGCACTTGAATTGAAACTTTGGGAGTACGACCCGGCGGATCAGTCGCCGGGGAACTGGGCCAGTTCCTGCAGGCAATCGTTGAGGAAGTCTTCGGGATCGGCCATGACGGCCTCATCGGCAACGACGCCAAACTGCACCTGGTCGGCGTAGCTGACAATGCTGATGCCCAGACCGATATCCCCGGCCTGGGGCACCCAGAACATCTGTTCGGTTATCCGGCAGCCGGCAATGTACCGGGCCTCCGGAGTTCCCGGTACGTTGGACACCACGGCACTGGCCTTGCGGTAGAACACCTCGGCCAACGGCTCCCGCCAAGGCTCTGGAACAATCGTGGCGCTGGCCGCGAGACCCCAGGCAATGCCGGGCTGCCAGCTTTTCTTAAGACGGCGGGTTTCGTGCTTGATGCGGAAAAGTCGCTCGAGGGGACTTTCACCATCCACCGGCAAAGGTACAAACACGGTGCCAAAATAGTTGCCCAGCGCGCCGGGTGCCGGCTTGAGCTCCTCGGGCAGGCGACTGCGAATATCCACCGGTACGGCGGCATGCAGCACGGCTTCATCGAGGTCCTCGCCTTCAATGCCCAGGCGGGTGCGCACAGCCGCCGCCACACAGCTCAGCAACACATCGTTGATGGTTACATTGGTAGCTCGGGCAATGTTTCTGAAGCGGTCGAGGGGCACCGGCTCGGACCAGCGACAATGTCGCCTCCCCAGCAGCGGCTGCCTGAGATCCGTCGCCGTGTCTTCGGGCTCCACCAGGAACTCCGAAAATTCATTGACCAGCTTCAGGCTCTTCTGGGCGGCCCGCTCCAGCAAGCGACCCGCGTCCTGCCATTGATTACCGGCGGACCGGTCTGCATTGCCAGCACCGTGGGATTCTTCAGAAGGCTCTTCGGATGCCATCAGTTGCCCGAACCAGGCCTTTGCCGCAGCCGTCCAGCGTGACAGCTCCGCGATTTCGGGGGCGCCGTAAATGGCGGGATGCTGCTGGGGAGAGGATGGGCACAGTCGGTCAAAGATGCCCAGCAGAGACAGGCCATCGGCGTAACAGTGGTGAATGCGCAGCAGCAGCACCGCCCCACCCTCGGCATTGGGCGCAAGCCAGAATTTCCAGCGCGGGCGATACATGGGCAGAGGCTGGTTCAGACGCGCGGACACCCATTCCTGAAGGCTGTCGGGCGTGAAACGATCCACAACCACATCAAGGTGGTGGCTAACATCAAACGTCGGATCCTGCTCCCACCACCAGGCAGGTGAGCGTTTGACGGGCATGTACCGGAAACGCTCCCAGGCCATCCAGTACACCCGAAGAAACTCCCTGAAACGGGGCGCAGTGAGCCCATCAACCCGCAGCATCACGGTGATGGTCATGGGGTTTTCCGGGCGCTCCAGGGCCAGCCAGGCCGAATCAGCAGGTAGCAGGAGATGCGATTGCTCGTGACTCAAACCCGAACGTCCCTGGAGAAGTAATGAAGAAAGGGGCCCTGGATCCAATGCCAAGCAGGAGGCGCCCTAAGTAAAAACCGAACTCCGCATTGTGCCAGACAAGCCGCGCCGTCTCCATATGCGGCACCAGCGCACGCTGTTACAAAAAATTACACGTGAGTAACTGTTCAGTCCTATACTGGTTATAAGCCTTGGTGCAATGGTTATTAAACGCTGCCGATCCGTGATCGATTGGCCCTGAGACATCAAAAAACCCGTACTCAGAGCCAGTAACATAACGAGGTGATCGGGGTACAAAAGGCTTACCAGCACAACCAAATTCCAACAACAGGCCATTGCCGTGCTGGGTGGGAGAACAGTTATGAAAGCGAGCCATGTTCGCAAGCTGATCAAACCGATTGAAAGCGCCTACTCGGAAATGTTTTCCGGGCATGTGTATCGCGTCGGCAAGGGCGCTGTTTCCGTTCGCAACCACAGCGGCAAAGCGGAGCAGACGGTTATTGGCGTGCACGGTTTTCTGGAAAACCACTGCTACTTCACCCAAGCTTATGAAGCGCCGACCACTGAGCTGATCCTGCTCACCTGCAGCAACTACCACATCCCGGTAAACGGCGTTACGCCGGAAACGCCGGAATGGGAAGTGCCGATCAAGCAGCTGGAAGGCACGATCGAGTACGACGCCTGCATTCTTAACCAGGCGCTCTCCAGCCTCCCGACTACTCAGAACATCCGGGTTCATGGACATTCCCGTGGCGGAGCGGTCATTCTCGAGGCCATCAAGCAATGGCCCGAGCTCTATGATGACGTGGAAGTGGTTCTGGAGGCACCGGTACTCCCCAACGGCAAGCTCTCAGCTCTGGTAACCACCATTCTGGAACCGGTCAGTCACGGCATGTGGCCCTGGCTGATCCGTCTGATCAACAGCGCTCCGTCGTCGGCCTATGGCCAGACCTTTTTCGGCAAGATGAATCCGCGCAAGAAGCAGCTGTTGAGCAAGCTGTTCTCAGCCACCAAGGATCACCTGACCATTGTTCGTAACATCGAGAACATCATGGACTGGATGGCGCGGACGGACAGCAGTGTCTACGGCCATGTGCGCCACGGCACCTTCCTGATCCCTGCCGTAGATCGCATTCTCGATCGCTCATCCATGCTGGCCAGCGCCCGCCAGAGCCCGACCACCATGCGCATCGTGGAAACCGAGGCACCGAGCCACTTCATTACGCTGGACAGCAAGGAATGGGTTCCGGGGTTCGAAACGCTCCCGACAGCCGCGCAGGGCTGACGCCCGGCTTGCACCCTACTGCAAGACCACTGCAGCTCCGCTAAACTACGCTCTTTTCCTCAGGTTTAGTGGAGCCATCGCCCATGTACCGTGAGCGCCTCGTCGCTACCGAAGCCCGCTCTGAAAGCGCTCGCCGGCTGCAGCAACTGCTTCTGGACTACCATGATTTCCGGCGCCTGAAAGCCGAGCATCCGCTTATGGAACACGCCGTCTCCGTCGCCGACTGGCAGGCGGAGCGGCTGAAGTCGACCCATGAGGATCTTTATCGCCATCCCGGATATCACCACGGCCTTGAATTTCTGCTGACCGACCTCTATGCCCCGGCCGGCATGACCCGCCGGGACGACAATATTGATCGGGTGTTTCCCAAAATGGTGAAGTGGTTGCCAGATAATCTGCTGGACACCTTCGCCGGCCTCGTGGAACTGAACCTGATCACCCAGCAGCTGGACCTGGAGCTCGCCGAACTGTTACATCAACAGGGTGTGTCTGCGCGGGCAATCACCACGGGCGCCTATTGTGCCGCCTACCGGGAGAGCCGACGGCTGGCGCAGAGAGAGAAACAGATTACCCTGGTGGCAGACGTTGGCCAGCAACTTGATCGCTATGTCCGCAACCGCACCCTTGGATGGCTGCTATCGATGACCCGGGGCCCGGCAGAGATGGCCGATCTGACGGATCTGCACAGCTTCCTGCACCGGGGCTATTCCGCCTTCCGGAAGATGGATGATGTGGAGCTACTGATCGACCGGCTGGTTTCCCGGGAGCAGCGGGTGATGCGCAACATTCTCGACCATCACCCGGACCCGTTCAGCCTGCCGGAAAACCTCTGAGCCGGGGATAGTTGGCTGGCTCAGGCCTTGATGATCTGGTCCAGCTGGGAGTGGATTTCCTGCTCGATCCGCGATTTGAAGGGCCGCAGCATCATGCCCAGCTCCAGGTGAATGTGCAGGTCTGTCGGCGTGATGTTCAGGTGCCCCTTGACGCCACTGCGCTTGAACTTCAGGTGGTCGCCTTCCCACTCATAATGCACGTCAAACTGACTGGACAGGTCTTTGGCAAGAGATTCTGCGGCCTGCCTTGCGTGTTCTTGATCCAGGGTGTGCGGGCGATGTACATCAATTACAGACATGAAGCGGTTTTCTCTCGGATTTGGATAGATTTACAGTTTAGGGCGCTATTTAACTCACCGCCACCCTTGTAGCAACCCCGTCAGCGGTTAGAATACGGGGTTCAGATTCTGACAGGACATGCCCCATGAGCGAGCAGCAAACGCCAGCCAACCAGGCCGCAAACAGCAACGGCCAGGACGACGTAACCCATTTCGGTTTCCGCAATGTGCCCAAGAGCCAGAAAGCGAGCCAGGTGGCCGAGGTGTTCCACAGTGTGGCGGGCAAGTACGACCTCATGAATGACCTGATGTCCATGGGAATTCACCGGCTCTGGAAACGTTTCACCATTGAGCTTTCGGGCGTGCGTCCCGGCCACCAGGTGCTGGACATTGCCGGCGGCACTGGCGATCTCACCATGAAGTTTTCAGACCTTGTGGGTCCGTCCGGAAAAGTGGTACTGGCCGACATCAATGCCTCCATGCTGCAGGTGGGCCGCAGCCGGCTGACCGATCGCGGCTATGCAGGCAACATTGAATACGTACAGGCAGATGCCGAGCATCTGCCGTTTCCGGACAACAACTTCAATGCGGTATCCATCGCCTTCGGTCTGCGCAATGTCACCGACAAAAATCTTGCTCTGTGCTCCATGTTGCGTGTGCTGAAGCCTGGCGGTCGACTG
>Ga0070725_10001544_pt1 | contig 12738 bp, 12 predicted proteins | sample tdDd002_FD_69781 | JGI IMG/M metagenome (GOLD analysis project Ga0070725, IMG submission 69781) | Marine sediment microbial communities from the Atlantic coast under amendment with organic carbon and nitrate - tdDd00.2 | ecosystem: Environmental > Aquatic > Marine > Coastal > Sediment | place... | reverse complement strand
TACAGCAGCGTCGTCACCGGCAGCTTGCGGCGCCGGTCGATGCGGGCGAACACGACATCCTTGGCGTCGAATTCGAAATCCAGCCACGAGCCGCGATAGGGAATAATGCGGCAGGCGAAGAGCAGCTTACCCGAGCTGTGGGTCTTGCCTTTGTCGTGGTCAAAGAACACACCAGGGGACCGGTGCATCTGGCTGACGATCACGCGTTCGGTGCCGTTCACGACAAACGTGCCGTTCGGGGTCATCAAGGGCATATCGCCCATGAACACGTCTTGTTCTTTGATGTCCTTCACCGATTTGGCGCCGGTTTCTTCGTCGATATCAAACACGATCAGACGCAGCGTCACCTTCAGGGGGGCGCTGTACGTCATGTCGCGCTGCATGCACTCTTCGACGTCGTATTTCGGCTTTTCCAGCTCGTATTTCACGAACTCCAGAATGGCCGTTTCGTTGAAATCCTTGATCGGGAATACCGATTGGAACACACCCATGATGCCTTCGCCGTCAGTCGGCTGAGGCGCATCACCGGAGCGCAGGAACAAATCATACGAGGATTTCTGAACCTCGATTAGGTTCGGCATCTCCAGCACTTCGCGGATTTTGCCGAAATATTTACGCAGACGTTTCTGGCCAAGGAAGCTTTGAGCCATGGTCGATGTCACCTTTCGTGTCTCTCCAGACCGTGCGCGCCGTCGGGCTCCGGCTGCACGCCCATCCGAAACAGGGATGTTCTGATCAATTCCCGGCCTCTGTCCCACCAGAAGCCTCCCGATCTTTAGAACCTCTCCCAGGAAAAGACTTTCGCAAAAGCCTTTGCCAAGACAGGTATGGCTGGGCCCGGAAAACTCCGGGCCCAGCCTGAACAAACGTCCGGGTTGCCCCGGCGTCTATTACTTGAGCTCGACCTTGGCGCCAGCTGCTTCCAGCTTGCCTTTGATCTCTTCGGCTTCGTCTTTCGATGCCTGCTCTTTGACGGCTTTGCCACCAGCTTCGACCAGTTCCTTGGCTTCTTTCAGGCCCAGGCCGGTGATTGCGCGGACTTCTTTGATCACGTTGATCTTCGAAGCGCCGGCTTCCAGCAGGATAACGTCGAATTCGGTTTGCTCTTCAGCAGCAGCGCCACCGGCGTCTGCGGGGCCTGCCATCATGACAGCGCCGCCAGCTGCGGGCTCGATGCCGTACTCGTCTTTCAGGATAGTTTTCAGTTCTTGTGCTTCCAGCAGGGTCAGACCCACGATGCTTTCAGCAAGTGCTTTCAGATCAGCCATTGTACTGTTTCCGTTCGTTTAGATATGTGTTCCAACGCAGAGGTGTTTTCCCTACGCAGATCAAAAGGTTGCTTACGCAGCCGCCTTGTCCTCGATCGTGGACAAGATGGATGCGATGTTCGAAGCAGGTGCGCCAATGGCCCCAGCGATGTTCGATGCGGGTGCGCCGATACAGCCAACGATCGAAGCAATAAGCTCCTCGCGCGACGGCATTTTCGACACGGCTTCGACACCGGCCCGGTCCAGAGCATTCTCGCCCATTGCACCGCCAAGGATAACAAAGTTTTTGTTATCTTTAGCGTAGTCCTCGGCCACCTTGGCTGCTGCCACGGGATCCTCGGAATAGGAAAGAACGGTCATGCCCGTCAGCAGGTCACCGATGCTTGCGCAGGGTTTCCCTTCGAGGGCGATCTTGGCGAGCTTGTTCTTGGCGACGCGTACAGCCCCACCCGCATCACGCATGCGTGCGCGCAGGTCTTGCATCTCAGCAACCGTGAGACCTGCGTAATGGCTTACGACCACAACGCCAGAGCTTTCAAAGATCTGGCCGAGTTCGTCGACCAACTTCTCTTTTTGTGCTCTATCCACAGTTTCACTCCAAATTTGGGGGTTTCCCCCCGGCTCAGTTCTGGCAGGTTGCCCCGCCGTTTCGGGTCCAATTTCAGGGGTCCCGAGCCTAGATCACCCGAGGGTCAAGCCCAACGGTAATTTATCTCGTTCCCCATCTCAGGAAGGAATTATTCAGGCGAACCTGAACCCTCCGTCTCGGACAGGACGGGGCCTTGCAGCCCCGCCATTCAGGTCAGGTTCCCCCAACCGGAATTCTTATTCGCCAGATGCGCTGGTCAGATCGATCGACACGCCCGGACCCATGGTCGAGGACAGCGAGACCTTCTGCATGTAAGCGCCTTTTGCACCAGTCGGACGGGCCTTCAGGACAGCACCGATGAATGCGCGGACGTTTTCGACCAGCTTGGCTTCGTCGAAAGATGCTTTACCAACACCTGCATGTACAACGCCAGCTTTTTCAGCTTTAAATTGCACTTCGCCACCTTTGGCTGCTTCCACGGCTGCTTTCACATCCATAGTCACGGTGCCAACTTTGGGGTTCGGCATCAGGTTACGCGGGCCCAGGACTTTACCCAGACGACCAACGATCGGCATCATGTCCGGCGTTGCAATGCAACGGTCGAAGTCGATAGTGCCGCCCTGGATGGTTTCCATCAGGTCTTCTGCGCCAACGATATCCGCACCGGCGGCCTGAGCTTCTTCAGCTTTGGGGCCACGGGCGAACACGGCAACGCGAACCGTTTTACCGGTACCGTTAGGCAGACCAATCACACCGCGAACCATCTGGTCAGCGTGGCGGGGATCAACACCCAGGTTCAGCGCGATCTCAACGGTTTCGTCGAACTTGGCAGTGGCGTTAGCCTTTACCAGCGCAACGGCGTCTTCGATCGTCAGGTTTTCTTTGCCAGCGAATGCTTCACGCGAAGCGGCAGTGCGTTTTCCAACTTTTGCCATCTTACTTCACCTCGATGCCCATGGACCGGGCCGAGCCCAGGATGATCTGCATTGCGCCTTCGACGTCGTTGGCGTTCAGGTCTTTCATCTTCGCTTCTGCGATTTCTTTGACCTGAGCGGCGGTCACGGTAGCGACCACTTCACGACCGGGGTTTTCGGCACCACGGGGACGGTTACGCTTGCCGACCGGCTTCAGACCAGCGGCCTTCTTCAGGTAATAAGACGCGGGGGGCGTCTTGATTTCCATGGTGAAGGACTTGTCCTGATAGTAGTTGATGATGGTCGGGCACGGAGCGCCACCCTCCATCTCCTGCGTCTTGGCATTGAACGCCTTGCAGAATTCCATGATATTGATGCCGCGCTGACCCAGGGCGGGACCCACGGGCGGCGACGGGTTTGCTTTGCCTGCAGGGATCTGCAGCTTGAGCGTACCTACGAGTTTCTTGGCCATGTGGCCTCTCCTTCATTCCAACGCCCGCGAGACGCGACCCACGAGCACTCAGTTGTGTGGTTCGGCTTGCGGCGCGCGCGCCACTCCCCTCCCACAGTTCAGACTCAGACCTGCTTCGAGACCTGAGTGAATTCCAATTCGACCGGGGTTTCCCGACCAAAGATCGACACCGACACCTTCAGGCGCTGGTTGTCTTCGTCTACTTCTTCGATCATGCCGTCGAAATCTTCGAACGGACCATCGTTAACCTTAACCTTCTCACCCACTTCAAAGTGGATCAGCGTCCGCGGCGCTTCTTCGCCTTCCTGAACGCGGTTCAGAATCTGGTTTACCTCGGCGTCGCGCATCGGCATCGGACGGCCTTGGGGGCCCAAAAACCCGGTGACGCGGTTGATCGAGCTGATCAGGTGATATCCGCGGTCGGACATCTCCATACGCACCAGTACATAGCCAGGCATAAAGCGGCGCTCGCTCGTGACTTTCTTGCCACGGCGCACTTCGATCACTTCTTCGGTGGGGACCAGAACTTCTTCGATCTCATCTTCCAGACCGTTTTCGACAACAGCCAGTCTGATCTGTTCGGCGATTTTCTTCTCGAAATTCGAGAGCACGCTCACCGAATACCAACGCTTCGCCATATCGAGTCAGTCCTTGCATCCCACGGCCCAAAGGCCAACTTAACCATTTTTGGCAGGCACTTACCCACCGCTCTCCGAAACAAAAAATCGGCGTGCAACACGAATCGCCGCACGCCATGGATCGGATAAGGCCTGTCACCTACCCCCCAGAGCCGGAATAATCAACCCTCGGAGGGAAAAATTCGGAGCCTTATCCGAACAGTGACAGAAGCCCCCGCAAACCGCCCTTGATGGTCATATCCACCAGCGCGAAGAACACAGCCGTCAGAGCGGCCATCAGAAACACCATCACGGTGGTCAGCAGCACTTCGCGGCGTGTCGGCCACGAAACCTTGCCCACTTCGGTGCGGACCTGCTGAACGAATTGAAGCGGATTTGTACGAGCCATGTTTTGCGTCTTCTTTTAATCGGGACGAGGGGTCACATACGCTGCAACTCAATGGATTTCAAGGGCGGCCTCTCAGAACATCTGATCAGGTAGCCGCCCTTGTTTTTTTCCCTCATCGGGCGTTACGCAGGCTCGATCGCCAGGCAGAGATATTTCATCTCGACATAGTCTTCGTAACCGTACTTGGACCCTTCGCGGCCCTGACCGGACTGTTTGATCCCACCAAATGGCGCAACCTCAGTCGAAATCAGGCCAGTGTTCACGCCAACCATGCCGTATTCCAGTGCCTCGGCGACGCGCCAGACCTGCGACAGATCTTTCGCATAGAAATACGAGGCCAGCCCGAATTCAGTGTCATTCGCCAGTGCGATAACGTCCGCCTCGGTATCGAACTTGAACAGCGGCGCAACCGGACCGAAGGTCTCGTCCGAACTGATCAGCATCTCCTTGGTGACACCCGTCAGCACGGTCGGCTCATAGAACGTACCGCCCAGAGCATGGCGTTTTCCGCCAGTCGCGACAGTAGCGCCCTTTTGAACAGCATCCGCAATATGCGACTCGACCTTGGCCAAGGCCGCCTCGTTGATCAGCGGCCCCGCCGAGACACCCTCGCCGAATCCATCGCCGACCTGGACCTTCTCAACCGCTGCCTTCAGCTTTTCAGCAAAAGCATCATAGACGCCGGATTGAACATACAGCCGGTTAGCACAGACACATGTCTGACCGTTGTTCCGGTATTTCGAGATCATCGCCCCTTCGACGGCAGCATCCAGATCACTGTCATTGAACACAATGAAAGGAGCGTTCCCGCCCAATTCCATCGAGGTTTTCATGACTTGATCCGCCGACTGCCGCATCAAGATTTTCCCGACATTTGTGGACCCGGTGAACGTCAGCTTGCGCACCTTGGCGTTGCTACAGAATTCCTGTCCGACTTCGGCGCTTTTCAATGTTGTCACAACGCTGAACAGCCCCTTGGGCAACCCAGCCTGCTGGGCCAGATAGGCCATTGCCAATGCAGACAACGGTGTCAGCTCAGCCGGTTTCGCAACAAAAGAGCAGCCGACAGCCAAAGCCGGCGCCAGTTTGCGCGCCATCATTGCGTTAGGGAAATTCCACGGCGTGATCGAAGCGACAACCCCAACCGGCTGCTTCAGGACGAAAATCCGTTTGTCCGGCTGGTGCCCAGGAATGACGTCGCCATAAATGCGCTTTGCCTCTTCGGCAAACCATTCCACATACGAGGCACCATAGACAATTTCGCCTTTCGCCTCGGCGATGGGTTTCCCCATCTCTGCTGTCAGAATGGTTGCCAGATCATCGACATTTTCCAGCATCAGATCAAAGAGCTTGCGCAAAACAGCACCGCGCTCTTTGCCTGTGCGCTTGGCCCATTCCTGCTGCGCCACATAGGCCGCATCAATCGCAACACGGGTTTCCGCGACGCCCATATTCGGCAGCGTCGCAATCAACTCGCCAGTCGACGGGTTGAAGACATCAAAAGTCTCGCCCGACGCGGCATCCGAAACCCAATCGCCATCAATATACGCCGCTGTGCAAAGCAGAGCAGGATTAGCAAGAGTAAGCGTCATCTCAGATCCCCGCCGCTTTGACAGAGCGGATAGAGGTCTCGATGATGTCCAGAGCCTCGGCGAACACATCGTCCTGAATTGTAATCGGCGCTAAGAACCGAATGACATTCCCGTACACACCGCAAGTCAGCAGGATCAACCCGTGCTTGAGCGCCTCTGCCTTGATGGCATTGGTGAATTCTGGGTTAGGGGTGGACGTGCCTGCAACGTTGAATTCAACTGCATTCATAAAGCCGGGGCCGCGGATGTCGGCAATCTCGGGAATGTCGGAACGCAGGCTTTCCAGACGTTGCTTCAGTCGAGCGCCAAGCATGTTGGCCCGATCGCACAGTTCCTCTTCGTCGATCACGTCTAGAACAGCGTTTGCGGCTGCAATCCCGATCGGGTTGCCACCGTATGTGCCGCCCAGCCCACCTGGGTTCGCCGCATCCATGATCTCGGCACGGCCACAGACCGCTGCCAGAGGGAAGCCGCCAGCCAAGCCTTTGGCCATGGTGGTCAGGTCTGCCGAGACATCATGATGCTCCATGCAGAAGACCTTGCCGGTACGCGCAAACCCAGTTTGCACTTCGTCCGCAATCAGCAGGATGCCGTGTTCGTCGCAAACTGCACGCAAGGCCTCCATGAAGCCTTTGGGTGCAGGGTAGAAACCACCTTCACCTTGAACGGGCTCCAGAATGATCGCAGCAACACGTGCCGGATCAACGTCGGCCTTGAACAGGCGATTGAGTTCGGCCAGGGAATGCTCGGTTGAAACGCCGTGCATCTCAATCGGGAAGGGTGCGTGGTACACATCGCCCGGCATCGCGCCGAACCCGGCTTTGTACGGGAAAACTTTGCCGGTCATCGACATTGTCATGAAGGTTCGCCCATGGAACCCGCCCGAAAAGGCGATGACGGCATTCCGGCCGGTCGCGGCGCGGGCGATCTTGATCGCGTTCTCGACGGCTTCGGCGCCGGTCGAGACAAAGACCGTTTTCTTGGCGAAATCACCGGGAACGCGCGCGTTCAGGCGTTCGGCCAAACGGACATAGTTTTCATAGGGCACAACCTGATGGCAGGTATGCGTAAAGCGATCCAGCTGTTCCTTGACCGCCCCGATCACCCGAGGGTGCCGGTGCCCAGTATTCACAACGGCAATACCCGCCGCGAAATCAATATATCGATTTCCTTCGATATCCCAAATCTCGGAGTTTTCCGCACGATCTGCGTAAATCTCGGTCATCATACCAACACCGCGCGCGATTGCCTCGCCACGGCGCACTTGAACCTCTGCGTTTTTCATCATGCCAGTCCCTAGAATCATATTTGCCATCGGACGGTATCGTAAATTAAACGTTTTTCAAATACTGTTTAATTTATTCGGCAAAAATCCTGCATTTCCGTGCTAGCATTGCGATTATTTCACCGCCCATGCTAAACGGACAGCCAGGCCGCCAAAGGGAACTAAGAGTATGAACGACTTCGATGTCGGCGAACGCTTCAAGCTGCTCCGCAAGCAACATGGGCTTTCTCAACGGCAACTGGCAGCGAAATCCGGGGTGACCAACGGCCTTATTTCCCTGATAGAAAGCAACAAAACCAATCCCTCCATTTCCTCGATTAAGAAGATCCTCACTGTTTTCGACATGAGCCTTGTCGATTTCTTCGAGGCAGAGCCGACAACGCAGGACAAATTCGCCTTTCGCTCGGATGAATTGCAGGAGATCAACCCCGAGCGTGTGTTTAATGAAGGCACCCCCGAAGGGCTGGCCGCGGTTTCATTGAAACGCATCGGACTAGGCAAAGACAGCGCCCTGCTGATGCTGCACGAAGTATACGAGCCCGGCGCAGACACCGGCCCAGAATCCTACACACACGAAGGCGAAGAGGCCGGGTTCGTCGTCGAAGGCGAGCTTTTGCTGGTTGTCGGCGACAAGGCCCAGACCCTGTATCCCGGCGACGGCTACCAGTTTGACAGCAAGTTACCGCACAGGTTCAGAAATACAGGCACCAAGCGCTGTGTGGTCATCAGTGCCAGCACCCCGCCGTCGTTCTAAGGGCACCAGTCGCCACAGATCTTCGAATATTCGCATCCGTCATCTTGCTTTACCTACCCAATTCCGAGGCGTAGGACGGTAGCCACCGCCCTGTTCAATCCGCCGCGCAAAGGCCTCTCGGATGCAAGATCTTCTGAATGTCGTCCTCCCCGTCTTTATCGTAATCGGATTCGGATATATCTCGGTCTGGAAAGGGTTCTTCACGGACTCCCATGTCGATGGGCTGATGAAATACACGCAAAACTTCGCCATACCCTGCCTGCTATTCGCAGCGATCTCGCGGCTAGACCTTAGCCAAAGTTTCGATCTGAAACTGCTCCTCTCATTCTACACTGGCGCCGCAACGGGCTTTACCTTGGCCATGCTGGGCGCGCGTTTCCTATTTGGGCGTCCATGGGAAGACAGCGTCGCAATTGGCTTTGTCGGTCTGTTTTCAAACTCGCTGTTGCTGGGTCTGCCCATCACCGAGCGCGCCTATGGAACCGACGCCCTGTCGGGAAACTATGCGATCGTGTCTGTCCACTCGCCGTTTTGCTACATGCTGGGGATCACCGCGATGGAGATCGTCCGCGCCCGCAGCAGATCCCCCTTGAAACTGGCCAAACAGGTCGCTGGCGCAATGTTCCGCAATGCCTTGGTGGTTGGATTGCTGCTTGGCTTTGCGGTAAACTTAACCCATATCACCCTACCCGCCCCGCTGACCGCTGCAATTGACCTGATGGTGCGATCGGCTCTTCCTGCGGCGCTGTTCGGGCTGGGCGGCGTTCTGGTGCGCTATCGCCCCGAGGGCGACACCAAGGTCATCGCCTATGTCATTGCGATCAGCCTTGTTGTGCATCCTCTTATCGTCTGGACGCTTACTCGTAGCATGGATTTATCCGTCGCGTCACAGCGGTCGGCTGTATTGACTGCGGCGATGGCACCGGGGATCAACTCTTATGTCTTTGCAAACATGTACGGCGTCGGGCGCCGTGTTGCGGCCTCGTCCGTCTTGGTGGGCACAACACTATGTATTCTGACGGTTTGGGTCTGGTTGCAAATCCTTCCGTGAAGACATGCGTTTTTCACTGGCCCCTGACGCTGGACTCGTTAATCTGAGATCATTCAAACGCGAGCGATCCAGTGGCCGAAACCCGCCCCAAATCCTCGAAAGCTGCCTTCACCACCGCTGGCCTGACCAAGACCTACGGCGAAGGCGCCGCCGCAGTGCACGCGCTGCGCGGGGTGGACCTGACAATCCCTAACGGCGAATTTGTGGTGCTACTGGGGCCATCCGGCAGCGGTAAATCCACATTGCTGAATATCTTGGGTGGGCTGGATCGACCGACGCTGGGCACCGCGCATTTCAAGGATCAGGCCCTAACCGACATGTCCGATGCTGAACTGACGAAATACCGGCGTGATCATGTCGGGTTTGTCTTTCAGTTCTATAACCTGATGCCCAGCCTGAATGCCCGCGAAAACGTCGAGCTGGTGACCGAAATCGCCCGCGACCCGCTGGACGCTGCGGACGCGCTGGCGCTGGTCGGACTGGACAAGCGCGCCAGCCACTTTCCGTCAGAAATGTCAGGTGGCGAGCAACAACGCGTCGCCATCGCGCGTGCCGTCGCCAAACGCCCCACCGTTCTGTTCTGCGACGAGCCAACCGGCGCGCTGGACAGCGCCACCGGGCGCGCCGTCCTGAAGGTTCTGACCGACGTGAACGAACGCTTGGGCACGACGGTCATCATCGTGACCCACGCCGCCAACACCGCTCAGTTGGCGGATCGCGTCATCCATTTCTCTGATGGCGGCATCCGCGAGGTCATCAAAAACGACACCAAGCTAACCGCCGCAGAAATCGAATGGTAAGCCCGCTAAACAAGAAGCTTTTGCGTGATCTGGCACGGATCAAAACCCAAGCAGCGGCGATCGGGCTGGTGATTGCTCTTGGCGTTTTGATGTTGGTCATGATGAAGGGGCTGGTGAACACCCTGGATGAAACCCGGCTGGCCTATTACGACCGCTACCGCATGGCTGACGTCTTCGCCCCGGTCACCCGCGCACCTCAGCGAATGCTGGATCGGCTGGCCGCCTTGCCGGGAGTGACCGCCGTCGAGGGGCGCGTCTATGGCGGCGCCCTGATCGACATTGGCGCAACGGATCTACCTGTCCGGGCACAGGCCCTGTCCCTGCCCGACACCAGCCGCCCGCGTCTGAACGATGTCTATCTGACCGCCGGCCGCCTGCCCGAGCTTGGCCGCGCAGATGAAATTCTCCTGCTTGAGGGCTTTGCCAAGGCGCGGGGGTTGGCGCTGAACGACCGCCTGACCGCCACAATGAACGGCACAAAACGTAGTTTCCGCATCGCGGGTTTGGCACAGTCACCAGAGTTCCTGTATTCAACCGCCCCTGGTGAAATGGTCCCGGATGACGCAAGGTTCGCTGTGTTCTGGATGCGTCAAGCTGCGCTGGCTGCCGCCTATGACATGCAGGGGGCGTTTAATCAGGCACTGCTGTCTCTAACCCGAGACACCACTCCTGAGGCCGTTATTATGGCCGCCGACCGGATTCTCGCTCCTTACGGCGCCACCGGGGCCTTCGGGTTGGTTGATCTGACCTCGAACCGATTTGTCAGCGAAGAAATCAAAGGGCTGCGCGGGACATCCACCGTGATACCGCCCATCTTTCTTGGGGTTGCGGCCTTTCTTTTGTACATCGTGGTCAACCGCATGGTGCAAGCCGAGCGCGAGCAGATAGGGTTATTAAAGGCGTTCGGCTATTCCTCGACCGAGGTTAGCCTGCATTACCTAAAGCTGGTACTGCTGATTGCAGTCCTAGGCGCGATCCTGGGTTCCATCGGCGGAATCGCAGCGGGCAATTCCTTGGCCTTGCTTTATCAGCAATATTACAAATTCCCCTTTCTGGTGTTCAGCGTCGACCCACGCAGCTTTGTCACCGGGTTTACCGTTTCAATCCTAACGGCCTCGATCGGGAGCCTGTTCGTTTTGCGTGGCGTCTTTCGCCTGACCCCCGCCGTTGCCATGCGCCCCCCCGCCCCGCCGGATTATTCCCGTAGCTTCGATCTGGCCGCGAAATTGAAACGCTGGCTGGATCAACCCAGTCGCATGGTTCTGCGTCGGCTGACGCGCTATCCGGGACGGATGCTGGGCGCGGTGGTTGGCATCGGGACCGGACTGGCGCTGTCCGTGGCTTCGCTGACCTTGATGGCCGGTTTCAACACCACACTGGACCTCAGCTTCAACGTCATGAACCGGGGCGAAATGGGGTTGAGCTTCACCACAAAGCAAACCGACAAAGCCCTACTGGAGCTGGGCCGCCTGCCCGGGGTCGAGCATGTCGAACCTTCGCGCGCCGTGTCGGCTGTGTTCCGAAACGGAACGTACAGCTATCGCGGCGCAATCGAAGGACGCCCCGAATTCCCGATCCTGAACCGGGTGATCAACGCTGACGAGCAGCCAATTTCGATGCGCCGCGAAGGCGTGATCCTGTCGAAACCCTTGTCCGAGATCCTGCATCTTGCCCCTGGCGACACCCTGACCGCCGAAATCCGCGAGGGGCGCCGTCCGATTTTGCACCTGCCTGTGATCGGGGTCGCCGAAACCCTTATGGGCGCGCCTGCGTTCATGGAGCTGGGCGCCCTGTCGCGCGTCCTGAACGAACCCGGACAGATCACCGGAGCCACGCTGACAATCGACGAATCCCAACTGGCCGCACTGACCGAGGACCTCAAGGCCATGCCGCAGATCGCGGGCATTTCCCTGAAATCCGACACCCGCGCCGCACTGGAGGACATCATGAACACCGGCCCAGGTTCTGTGCGATATGTGATGCTGGCCATCGCGGCGATCATCACTTTTGGGATTGTGTATAACTCCGCCCGGATCGCCTTTGCAGAGCGGTCCCGCGATCTGGCCAGCCTGCGCGTAATGGGTTTCACCAAAGGCGAGGCCTCCTTTGTGCTACTGGGCGAACTGGCGGTGGTGACATTGGCCGCCCTCCCCCTAGGGGTGGGTTTGGGCTATGGCTTGACCTATCTCACGGTGCAGGGCTTTTCGACCGATATATACCAGATACCAGTGACCTTTAGCCCACGCAGCTATGGGCTGGCGATCAGCGCCGTGCTGATTGCGGCCGGGTTATCCGGGTGGCTGGTCAAACGCGAGCTGGACAGGGTTGACCTTGTGGCCGCGCTCAAGACACGGGAATAGCGATATGGCACAGAAAAAACGATCGCGGACATTGGTGACATTGGGGGCGGCAGCGCTGGTTGTGGGCACCTTGGCCTATGCATTTTGGCCACGTCCGATGCTGGTGGATATGGGCGTCGTTTCCCAAGGCCCAATGCAGGTCACCATCAACGAAGAAGGCCGCACAACAGTGCACGAACCCTACGTGGTCTCGACGCCGATCCAGGGTCGCCTGATGCGCCAAACCCTAGAGCCAGGGGACCAGGTAGAACAAGGAAGCACCGTAGCGCGAATGTTGCCGATCTCGCCTTCGGCGCTAGATGCCCGTACCCGTGAACAAGCCCGTGGCAACGTAACCGCCGCCGAAGCCGCCCTGCGCGTCGCCGAGGCGAACCTGAACAAGGCCCGTGCGGATCGCGATCTGGCCGATGCCAATCTGGAACGCACCAAACGCCTGTTTGCCAGTGGTATCGTCAGTCAGGCCGCTCTGGATGCGGATGAGCGTGCGGCACGCGCTGCTCTGGCCGCACTGGACACCACGCGTGCGGCCATTTCGATGCGTGTGGCCGAGCTGAACAATGCCCGCACGGCGCTGGTGTCCTTTGACGACCAGGGACTGGCCGAAGTCATCGACGCCGAGCAGGAAAA
>Ga0070725_10001541_pt1 | contig 12749 bp, 10 predicted proteins | sample tdDd002_FD_69781 | JGI IMG/M metagenome (GOLD analysis project Ga0070725, IMG submission 69781) | Marine sediment microbial communities from the Atlantic coast under amendment with organic carbon and nitrate - tdDd00.2 | ecosystem: Environmental > Aquatic > Marine > Coastal > Sediment | place... | reverse complement strand
GGAAAGACTTAAACGTTGATATCGTTTTTGAATGTACTGGTATTTTCAAATCAAAAGAATCAGCTGGTAAACACATTAAAGCAGGTGCTAAAAAAGTTATCGTATCAGCTCCTGGTGAAAACATGGATAAAACAATTGTATACGGTGTTAACCACGCTGAGCTATCTGCTGAAGATACAATTATTTCAAATGCATCATGCACAACAAACTGTTTAGCTCCTATTGCTAAAGTTTTAAATGATGAAGTTGGTATTGAGTCAGGTCTTATGACAACTATTCATGCTTACACTAACGACCAAAACCTGCAAGATGCTCCTCACAAAGACTTAAGAAGAGCAAGAGCTGGTGCTTTAAGCATGATTCCATCATCAACTGGTGCTGCTAAAGCTGTTGGTTTAGTTTTACCTGAACTAGCTGGTAAATTAGATGGTCAAGCAGTTAGAGTACCTACTCCAAACGTTTCATTAGTTGACCTAACATTTGTTGCTAAGCGTGAAACTTCAGCTGAAGAAATCAATGAGCTACTAAGCAATGCTATTGATAATGCCGAGGTGCCAGGTGTATTAGGTGGAGCAAACCTTCCTCTTGTATCAATAGACTTTAACCACTCAAGCTACTCATCAATTTTCGATTTAACACAAACAAATGTTAATGCAGATAAAAAACTATGTAAAGTTATGGCTTGGTATGACAATGAGTACGGATTCTCAAACAGAATGCTAGACCTTGCTGTTTACTTTGCAAGCTTAGAAAAATAATTGTTTAATAAAAGGCTTCAGGATTTTAACCTCAAGCCTTTTTCCTAAAATAATAATAAAGCAGGATAAAAAAATGAATTATAATACATTAAGTAATTTTGAAAACCTTCAAGGTCAACTTGTATTAGTTAGAGTTGATTTTAACGTACCAATGAATAACGGTAAAATTTTAGATAATGCTAGAATTCAAGCACACCTACCAACTATTCAAAGCCTTACAGAAAAAGGCGCGCGCGTTGCTCTTATGAGTCACTTAGGTCGTCCAAAACATAAAGAACCTGAACTTTCTCTACTTCCTATTGCAAATGAACTAGAAAAACTATTAGAACACCCTGTATCATTTTGTTCAGGTGTTGAAAAGCAATTTGTTGACCAAGCTAAAGCTGCTTTAAAACCAGGTGGTGTTCTTGTTCTTGAAAATATTAGATTCTTCGATGGAGAAACTGAAAATGATACATTCTTAGCATCTATGTTATCAAATGATGTTTCATTATATGTTAATGATGCTTTTGCAAGCTCTCATAGAGCTCATGCAAGTGTTGACGCAATCTGCAGATTTGTTAAACAGAAAGCTGTTGGTCTACTTATGGAAGAAGAGTTAAGAAATCTTAATATAATTGGTAAGTTTAAACAAGAAAAGAAAAAAGTTGCTGTTATTTCTTCTGGCGCAAAAATATCTTCAAAACTTGGCCTATTACACAACCTTCTTGATTATGCTGACGACATATTTATCGCTGGTGCTATGGCAAATACATTTATTGCTTCGCAAGGCCATGAAGTTGGAGCATCAAAGTATGAATATAACATGATAGATGAAGCTAAAAATATTTTAGAAGAATCTGCTAGCAAAAACTGTAAAGTTCATCTACCTACAGATCTAGTATGTTCTTATGAGTTAAAATCAGATGTAGAACCAATCACAGTTAAAGCGGATAGCATTCCTGCATCAATGATGGCGTTAGATACTGGTCTAGAAACAGTAACAAACTGGATTGAAAAACTTAAAGAGCATGACTTAATTCTTATTAACGGTCCTTTAGGTGTATTTGAAGTTTCTCCTTTTGATAATGGTACAAACGAGCTTTTCAAACAGCTTCATGACTTAGGTGGCTATAAAGTTGCTGGTGGTGGTGATACTTTATTTGCTATTCATAAATCAGATACAGAAGGAAGTTTTGACTTTATTTCAACTGGGGGCGGCGCACTTCTTGAAGCTTTAGAAGGTAAAACTTTACCAGGTATTAAAGCTATTTTAGATTAATAACCACAAGAAGAGGTTGCAGCAGCAACCTCTTTCTTATCCCATTAAATATTTTAGTTATTCAATTAGTTAATCGATACCAAACTACCCACTTAAAAAAAGCGACTATTAACATTGTTGGCAGACTTTATTATTTATCTGTAATTTATAATTATTTTTACAAAATATATCAAGTGCAATATTGCTTCTATTGCTCATTTTAAGAATTTATTGTATAATGCCGTTATTCTTTAAACAATAAAGGTATTATGAAAATGAGACTATCACAAGTTCTTAACAATATTACTAATCTTAAATTCACAGACTGTGAGATTACAGAGATAACATTAGACTCTCGCAAAGCTAATCAAGGCGCCCTATTTTGCGCTATTAACGGCCATAATATTGATGCTAGAAAATTCATCCCTTCAACATTAGAAAATGATGTAACTGCTATTTTAGCAGATTCAGATACTACTGAAGACTATTTAGAAGTAACAGAAAACACTCAAGTAATTTATACCCATAACCTAAATTCAAAACTTTCAAAAATTGCTGATAACTTCTACCAACATCCTTCAGCAAAAACAAACATTGTGGGAATTACAGGTACAAATGGTAAAACAACAATTGCTCAATTAGTTAGCCAGTGGATCGACTTACTTGGTTTTAAATCTGCAACAATGGGAACAATTGGTAACGGTTTTTACGGTGAACTTACTGAAGCAAAAAATACTACCGGTAGCGCTTTTGACATTCAAGAAAATATCGCAAAATATGCAGAAGATAATGCGAAGTGCGTAACAATGGAAGTATCTTCACATGGTTTAGTTCAAGATAGAATTCAAGCTATTGATTTTAATGTAGTGGCATTTACCAACTTAAGCCAAGACCACTTAGATTATCATAATACAATGGAAGAATACTTTGAAGCCAAAATAAGTTTATTCAAAGACTTTCAAACGAAGCACCAAATCATAAACATTGATGATGAATACGGTCAGAAATTAGTTAATCTAATTAATAACAAAAATTCTATTATTGCAGTATCAGCAAAAAATCAACCGCTGGCTGATGAATTTAAGCAATTTTTCTATGTAAAAAATGTTCAATATACAAATAAAGGCACAACAATAAGCCTAGCATCACACTTAGGTGATTTTGTTGTTACAACTCAACTTATTGGACCATTTAACGTAATTAATACTCTACAAGCATTAGCAATTATGATTGCTCTAGAATTTAATACTGAAGATATTTTGCACTCTGCTTCACAATTAACCCCTGTTATTGGCAGAATGGAAATTTTTAAAAAAGGTAAAAAGCCAACTATTATTATTGACTATGCACATACTCCTGACGGCTTAGAAAAAGCACTTCAGGCCGCTAGAATCCATACTGTAGGTAATTTATGGTGTATATTTGGATGTGGTGGTGATAGAGATGTTACCAAACGCCCTGTTATGGCACAAATTGCTGAAGAAAATGCAGATAAAATCATTATCACAAATGATAACCCTAGAACAGAAAATGAAAATATCATTATTGAAGATGTTAAAGCCGGCATTAAAAATAAAGATGGTGTTCAAATCATTCCCGATAGATTTTCTGCTATTAACTATGCTTTAGAAAATGCTAATTCAGATGATTTAATTCTTGTTGCTGGTAAAGGGCATGAAGATTATCAAATTATCGGTACAGAAAAGATTCACTATTCTGATAGAGAATCTGCAGAAAAACTTTTAGGTATTAAATAAAAAGGTAAAATAAAAATATGACTAACATTACTGTAATTGGCCTAGGTAAATCAGGTTTTAGTACTTTAAATTATCTACTAAGACATTATTCTTATAACACTATCAAAGTTATTGATACAAGGCAGCACGTTCCCAATTTAGACGCTGTTCCTGATAATATTGAAGTTCATACAGGTAGTTTTAAACAAGAATGGCTAAATAGTTCAGATTTAATTATTGTAAGCCCTGGGGTTGATATTCGCCAAGCAGAATTTACTCAAGCACAAGAAAAAGGTGCTGAAGTTATCGGCGATGTTGAATTTTTTGCTCAAGAACTACTAAAAAAAGATAAATATCCAAATATTATCTCTATTACAGGCTCAAATGGTAAAAGCACCGTAACAACTTTATGTTATGAAGTTTTAAAAGCAAACGGAATTAATGTTAGCTTAGGAGGTAATATTGGAGTTCCAGTTTTAGATGTTATAGATAATAATTTTGATGCATACGTTTTAGAACTTTCTAGCTTCCAACTTGAGACTTTAAAATCACTAAAACCAATTTCAGCAGTTCACCTAAATTTAAGCCAAGATCATCTTGATAGGTATGATTCTTATGATCATTATAATTTAGCAAAACATAATGTATTTAATAATGCAAAATTAGCTATTTTTAATCAACAAGATGAATTTACAGATCCTAAAAATCACTTTAATAAAGTTAGCTTTGGCACTGATAATTCAGAATATTTAATTAAAGATATTGATAACGCTTCACACCTTTTCTTTAAAGATGAACTATTATTAACAGAAGATGAAATCAAGCTAGTGGGTCAACATAATTTGCTAAATATTCTTTCAGTTTTTGCTCTAACAAGCCCTCTTAATTTAAATAAAAAAATTACAAAAAAAGCAATTTGTGAGTTCGCCGGACTACCTCATAGATGCCAACTTGCTTATGAAAATAACGGGGTAAAGTGGATCAATGACTCAAAGGCTACAAACGTTGGTAGCTTAGTTGCTTGTTTAGATGGTTTAAAAGTTAAAGGAAAACTACACCTACTTTTAGGAGGAGATGGAAAGGGAGCTGATTTTAAATCATTAACGCCCCTATTTAAAAATTTTGATATTCAACTATATTGCTTCGGTAAAGATAAAGAATCTCTTGCCGAACTTGACCGTTCAAGCTTAGTATTTGACACTATGAGCCAGACAATGCAAAAAGCAGCTGAAGACCTTAACTCTGGAGATATAGTTTTACTTTCACCAGCTTGTGCAAGTATCGATCAATTCAAAAACTTTGAAGTCCGCGGTGAAGAATTCATAAAACTAGCAAAACAGCTTGGATAAAAAAGAAAAAGAGACCCTGAAGGTCTCTTTTTACTAGTATAAAGCTAGGTTATTATCTTAACCATTAAGCTCTATCGATGTCCTGTTATTAAAAAACGTAGCTCCGCTAGAAAATAACACCGCCTCATAAGAACCATTTATCTTAGGATATCTGATTCCCATTTTACTGGCTGCTTTAGTAATAATTTCGCATGCAATATCACCACTAACTTGTACTTCAACCATATTATTTGATTCAAGCTCTTCTTTCATACTCTTAATAAGAATTTGTTTAAACTCAAGCATACCAGAAGGAGAAAGAGGAAACATATCACTTTTAGATAATATAGTAAATAAATTGGTTGCTATAACATCAAGTTTCGAATCAATACAGTTACTTTTTTTTAGATTATTCATAAGGCTAACCCTATTAAAAAACGCATTTTTGAGCAAAATCAATATAACAATCAAAATAGAAAAAATCAACCTCTAAAAAATAAAAGCATCCCTTATCAGGATGCTTTTTGGTAATTTTAATCAATAAAGCAAAGCTACTAGCTAATATTATAAAGTTCTTGATATTGCAAATATAAGCCAGTCGTATTCTTTTGGTAGGTATTTGCTAAACCGTTAGAATCAACCCAAGCTTTATAGCACCCTTGTATAAAAGGGATTGTAAATTTTGAAGATTCTGCAGCTTTATCTACTAACTCACACATTCTACCATTTTCAATAAAAACACTCAGCGCATGCTTGCTCTGTTTATTCAAGTCAAACTCTTTAATTATTAAATCCATAAGATTTTTCTTAAAAGAATATACTTGCTGAACATTATTATATCTATGATCAATTTTTTTTGACTGATAAAGAAATGATGTAAATCTTATAACAAAATCATCTTGATCTAAGTTTTTAAGTGAATCTTTATTCCCGTTATATAAGTCAGAGCACTCTTTTATCAGTAATGTCATCGCACAAAAATACTTAGACTGCAAGTTAAATGACTTAAACCCTAATTTTTCAACCTCTTTTTCATCGGCAAAAACCCTATTCAAAAACATTTTGAGATCATGACATTCAAAAATCCAAATAAGATCTGAACTTATTTTATCCGCAGTTCTATGAATATTGCTAGAGACTTTTCCATCTGTAAATTCTTTTTTATCGGCAGAATCTTCTTCAAAAAAATCTAAGATATCTTGATCAATCATAACTCCCCCCTATTTAAATAAGAAATTTAAATATAACGATAGCAAACATTATCTTTATTTATTTCCATTATAATATCTTTTGGTAATAAAATAAATTGATACCCAGAAATCTTAGAGGCCTCTTTTAAAATATCACATGGAATGCCTGCTTTAAATGAGATGTTACACGAACCCACTTCCTTCAAGTATCTTTTGATAATAGATGATAAAGTATTAAAAAATTTTGATTCTACTTCAAAAGAGTTTAACCGTTCTTTTCCTGAATGATGCTGAAACTCTTGCTGCCAACAAGTAACCGCCCGATCTTCAACACTTTGTGACGAGCATATCATAAACACACTCCTAAAAAAGGGATAAATATTCCAGTACTTATTATATATATTAAGACAGGGTATTTCAAGACAATAAAAAAGCCTCCTGTAAGGAGACTTTTTCTTTTATTTATTATTCACCATCATATAGGCTAATTGGAAGATTTCTATTTTTAGCTCTGTATCTAGCATCAACTTCTTCTTCTGCTTGATAGTCTCTAGGAATATCAAGATTTTGACCTGGACGAATTAAATCTGGATCTTTAACTTGTGAACGGTTAGCATCATAAATTAGAGGCCATAAAGTCCAGTCACCGTAAATTTTTTCTTTATCTGAAATTTGTGATAATGTATCACCATTTTCAACTGTATAGTCATTTACTTTAGCAGTCCCTGCAGCGTATGGATTATAAGCTTGTTGTCCAGCTGGCATACCAATTCCAGTTCCTGCTATAACTTGACCATCTAAGTCGCCACCAAATACTTCAGGGTAGTTTTGAGGATGTGGTGCTGTTTTTGCATAAGCTTGAACAGTTTTCTTTTTATCTTTATAATCAAAATCACCTGGTCTTGAAACATCCATATGAGTATCTAGTTTATCTCTCCAGTCTGCAACTGGCTTGTCAATTTTAGTAACTGCCTGAACGTCTGTTTTTCTAGGATTACCAATCATAACGTTGTTATAAACTGAAACATCTCTATCTACTTTAACAGGATCTGATAGCATAATATTGTTGCTTCTTTTTGCTTGTAGTTGATTTTGCGCATCTCTGTTATCAATTGAAGCAAATCCACCAACTGGTTTAATATAAACATTATCCATACCAACCATTCTAGCTTGAGGATTGGCTTGTTTTTCATCAAGAACTCCGTCCAAGTTAGTATTTTCAATTAAACCAAAGTCTGCAATTTGTCTTTCTTTTCTAAGAACTAATGATGCTGAACCATACATATAAGGTACTGGCTCTAAACCTTTTTGCTTATAATGGTCATTCCATAATTTAGCTTCTTTTTTATCATAATACATGTAAGCAGGAATTTTCTTTTCAGCTTCATCATATGGATTCCATGGTCTTTTTTGCTCTTCATTATATGTAGTAGCTTTATCATACCAAGCTGGCTTTACAGTACTAGTATGTGTATTACTTCCTGGAACTTTAACAATATTCTTAGGAACTTCAACTCTTTGAGTTCTTGGGTTATATGTAGGTTTTAGTTCTTCATGATATGTTGAAGCACTTTCAATCCATGATTCTTGCACTGCTGGTACTTTTTGTCCTTGTGCTGTATACCTCATAGGTCTTTCATCTTTACTATCCCAGAACCATGCATTTGCTGCGTTTGAAAACACACTTGCTAGTGCAATAACTGATACTGTTTTTAAAATTCTTTTGCTTTTTATATTTGCCATGATATATTCCCAAAAATTGCTTGTATTTTGTTCCTGTCTTAGTGTATTATTTACCATATAAACAAAAAAGTAAAGAGAGATTTTGATTTCCGATGATATTATTCACACGCACTGTGGCATTTTTAACATTTCTGCTGTTCTCTATTACAGCTCAAGCTAATACATTAAAAATAGGAGTTGATGCAATTGGTGAAAACTTTGACTTTCGCTACACACTAGATGCAAATACTTATAGAGTACTAAAACTTACATCTACAGGACTTTTAAAGAGTGTAAAAGAGGACACACCTGCTGCTAAAGTCGTTAAAAAAACACCTACTTCTTACACTTTAGAACTAAAAGATTTTTATTTTACAGATAACTCTCCTTTAACTTCTACTGATATTAAAACGATGTATGAAGATTTAATGAACAATAAAAAAGTTACTGTTTACAAATCTACACTAGATAACATAAAGTCTATTGATATTATAGACAAAAAAACTATTAAGTTTAATTTTAAGAAGCTAGATAACTTCCCTACTGCTAAATTTACAATCCCTATTTTTAAAAATACTAAAAATGGTATGATTGGTTTAGGCCCATATATTATCGATGAGTTTAAATTCCCTTATACTTTAAAATTAAAAGCAGTTGATGACTCTTTACATTATAAAAACATTGAATTTATCCCTAACAACCTGCCTGTTGTTAGAATTATTAAACTACTAAAGGGTGAAGTTGATGTACTGCACTCAGGCCTACAAGCTTTACAAGTTAACTTATTAAAAGAAAAAGACTTTAATATTTACTCATCACAAGGATCGAACTATGCATACTTAGGCTTTAATCATAAAGATGAAACCGTTGGCAAAAAGGCGATAAGACAAGCGATTGCTTATGGTCTTGATATCGACTCTATTGTTCATTACTTATATTTAGATTTTGCTAAAAAAGCAGGCAGCTTACTACCTACAGATCATGCTGGTTATAAAGCTAAGTTTATCGAGTATAATAAACAAAAAGCTATTAATATCTTAGAAGAAAACAGCTACATTGCTGATAAGAATGGAGTAAGAGTAAAAATAGATTTTTCTGTTACAAATAATAATCAGTCATTAAGATTTGCCCAAATTTTACAAGACCAACTAAAAGATGTTGGCATCGAATTAAACCTAATTACTTCTGACTGGGGTAGATTTTACAATGATATTAAAGCAGGAAATGTACAAATGTACGCATTAGCCTGGGTTGGTATCTTTGATGGAGATATTTATAAGGAATTATTTAATTCTTCTAGCATGGGTGATGGAGGATTAAATAGATCATTTTACTCAAACCCTGAAATGGACAAGCTATCTAATAAAGTAATTAATGAAAAACTAAGCAAACAAGAGTTAATAAATACAATTTTTGCTATACAAGACATTCAATTTAATGATATGATATACATACCTCTTTGGAAAAGAAATAATATTTTAGTATCTCGTAAAGGTATTAAAACATATCAACCTTCATTAGATGGTGGTTTTGAAGGAATTAAAAATATTAAGAAGGATTAAATCCCATGTTATTAAAAAGAGCATACTTATTAGCAATGACTTTAGTATCTATTGATGCACATGCTATTAGTACAACAACAAATGCAAAGCTTTCAAATAATGTAGCACTAGAAAGAATTCAAGCCTATGCTGCAAGTTCAACACAATCTAAAACAGTTGGAATTGTAGAGCCAGGTACTGAAGTAATAGAACACAAATCTTTACTAAAAACAAACCCAGGCCTAGCAATGATGGTAGAACCTGCTAAAGGACGCTCAGTTCCGTTTGACAGAGGTGCTCACGTTTATATTTGGGAATATCTTGAAAATGGATTCTCAAAAGTTGTTGTAAATGGCATTACCTACACTGCCAAAATTGCAAGAAGTAAAGAAGAGTGTAAAATCTTCCCTGCTAGCCCTAAATATTGCTGGGTAAGAGTTATTGAAGAGCCTGAATATTATGAATGGAAACAAGTTTCACTAACAAAAGAAGGTCAAAAATTCTGGCTTTTAAATAGAATTATTGATGGTAGCGGCATTATTTCAGTAAAAGATGAGGCAATTGTTAAAACAAGGCTTATCAAAACAACTCATAAAGAAGAAATCGCAAATGAGCAAAATGAAAAGAAGAGCGATGAGGTTGAAGTAATTGAGACTGAAAAGAAAGATAATAAACAGCTATTTTCTGCAGATGTTATGGATGAAGCAAACCTTCCTGAAGATCCATTTGAAAGAAAAATGGTTGAAGATATGCTAAAACCAAAGTCTGAAATAGCTAAAGAGCTAAAACAAAAAAAAGATAGCAAGAAAGAGCAAAAGAAAGAAGTAAAAAAAGAAATTCCACAAGAAGAAATTTTTAAACAACAAAAACTTACAGATATGGAAGATCTAAACGCTAATTTAAAAGGTGATTCTACAAAGAACACTATTAAAAAAGTAAATGAGGAAATTTCTGGCACTGCAACTAAATTAAATTTAAAAGCAAACCAGCCATTAACTCTCCCTACTGAATAAAAAAAGAAAGCAGCCAATAAAGGCTGCTTTTTCTTATCGATTATTCAAGCGTTACTACGGCGTACAGTTCATCACAAGAGGAACTGCTTCGGCACCTGCAGTATTAGGATCAATCAACGTTGCATCAAATTTGGTGTTTATAAAACCACCAGCACCGTTAATTTCAGAGGTTAGAACCACTCCCATATTGTACTCTTTCCCTAATGTTCTAGAGAAAAATTTAAACTCATGATGAATTTCAAATTTATTCCCCGATAGAGGAATAACATCAAAATCATCACCGATGTTGTACTTCAGAGCCCCATTAATACCGGTGCTGGCTGAAGAGAAGTAATTTAATACCCCATCCAGCTCTGCATTTTCTGCTTCACCTACAACAGGACGCTGCTCCATATCCGTTTCAATATTTGAGTTCCACCAAGTCGTATGATTAGGATTTGAGAAGTCTACGTTAAACGTAAACGTCGGTGACCAATCATAGTTAGTGCCATCAGATGTAACCACCTGACAGAACTCTTTTTCAGCCAAGAAGCCAGAGTTCAGGATATCAAGATAAGTTGGATCATCAGAAGTTACTTTTTTCTGATTTACCAATTTTTTCTCAATCACCTGGAACTCCACAAACGTATTTGGAGAACCATCGGAGTGTTCAATTGTTACAACCCAAACGCCGTTTTTAACCGCAGAGCCATCTCGTGAATACTCTGTAGCATAAAAAGTCGAGGCTATTGCCTTATTGAAAGAGTCATGAACAAAATTAACCGGAATATCAAATGCCGGATATTTCACGCCTTTGTACTCACCGGCATACAGCTTACCAGACTCAATAATGTCAGTTGAGCCTTTCGAAGCGATATCAAAAATTGCGGACTTATTTACCTTAGCAAAAAAGTCAGTCATACTTTGACCGTCAGCAATATCTGGGATCAGGTTATTGTCCTGGTCAGCCAGCAACACATCGGTCAAGTAATTGGCAATAGCATAGGCCATTGGCCCAGCTACAACTGGCTGAATCTGAATATTCTGAAAAGCTGCAAAGAAAGCAACATTTTCATTAAACAATGACAATGCTTCTTTTTCTGATGGGATTGTGACATCCGGAGTTGGAGTAACAACTTCATCAATAGGTCTAACACCATCAACCGGATTATCCGGCTGACCACCGCCGCTGCTACCACATCCAGCAAGTGCAAATGCCAAAGAAGCCACTAAAAATGTTTTACGCATAACGTCCCCCTGTGCATCCAAGCACAATAGAAGAAAAAGGTTTATGTAGCAAAAAAATACTACACTTGAAAAGTTCGTTGGTTAGATTGTTATATATCCTAATAGAAGTATATATAACTGTATATATTGGTATAATTATAAGGTAGCTAAAAAGAATAATCAAGAGTTAGATATAAATATAATTACGATCAGTATAAACAAATAGAAAAGGCACCTTAAATTAATAAGGTGCCTTTTTGATATAAAAACTATCTTTTTCATTTTAATGATAGTTTTTACACTCTATCGAGTTTCTGATATGCCATTACCTAGGTATACCGGCAACCACTAACAGAACAAGCCGAAGTGCTGTAATAAAAAGAGTCATATTTGCTTCCCCTTATTTTAAGTACATTTCACTATTAAACGTTTAAGTTCCATTAGTATTATTAAGCGGCCTTCGCTAGCCAACTTAAACAGCTTAATACTAGAGCAAATCAGTACGCCCTGCGTACTTTTTTGTTTTAATCATTATTGCCCTCTTTTCCTGCCATGAAGTATTAAAGAAAGCAATTAAAACGCTATTGAAAAACTACATATTCAATCTAGTTTTAACTTATGCTTCTATCTAAAAATAATATACCCGACAGCATTAGTCAAGTATTTAGTAGTATTTTTTTATCTATTTTTAAATATTTTTCAATTTTTTAGATATTTTTTTGTAAAAATCATCAATAGATCTTCTACCTGCCATAATACCTACATGCCCAGATCTAACAGGCATATGCTCTACATTTGTAATTTTATCTAACAAAGGTAAAGATGACTTTCTAGGTACAATCCCGTCATTGCTTGCTGTAACTAAATAAGTTTTTAACTTAAACTTAGAATAATCTAACTCTTCATGATAAATTCTATTTTCACCATACCATAAATTTAAAATATCTACGGCCATTGTATTTTCAAAATCTATACAGTCTGAAAGCCAGTCTTCTAAGGCAACCATTCTTTTCAT
>Ga0070725_10001539_pt1 | contig 12762 bp, 30 predicted proteins | sample tdDd002_FD_69781 | JGI IMG/M metagenome (GOLD analysis project Ga0070725, IMG submission 69781) | Marine sediment microbial communities from the Atlantic coast under amendment with organic carbon and nitrate - tdDd00.2 | ecosystem: Environmental > Aquatic > Marine > Coastal > Sediment | place... | reverse complement strand
ATTTGGTAATTGGTTTTGCATCATCACTTATTTTTCAGTGGTTCTTATTCTTTTTGTTTAAAAAAACAAAAGGCGATAACTATGGACTTGCACGGCCTAGAAACAGGCACTTTCACAATGCTTTGCTGGTGGATTGGATTGCTAACTATATACAACTCACTAGCAAGCTTTAATTTAACCGCTGGCGCTATCAGTGCGCTAGCTTATGTTTTTATAACTTGGAAATGGATGTATTGAATTATGAATCTAACAGATGAACAAATTGCAGAGATAGCGCCTTCGTGGGCTACTCATTATTACTACCACCTTGATTACATAGCTTTTGTGAGTGATGAGGTTTTTTGCAAATATAGATTTAACAGATTTTCTGAGGCATCAAAAATGGTTTGCAGTATCTCTGACCTTGGGGGGATTGAGATAAAGAGAAAGCAATTTGACATTACCGAACATGAATTTAGTGATATTTACAATGACACAGAAAAAGTAGATCCATCAATTTTAGATGTTAAATTCTGGCTTGCTGATAGGGAAGATTTAACCCTAAATAAAAAAGACGCAATAGCATTAGCAAAGCATTTTAAGCTAACTGAGGATGACTTGAAATGAATCTAACAATACCAAACGCTGAAAAGCTATCTTTATTCGAGCTACAGGCTTGTGTAAGCGCATTTAAAACATCAGTTAAGGCAAAGACACCAAGAGGCGGTAAAAAGCTTTATAAGCGCGGTAAGGACTTTCAGCATGAATGTGATGTATTAATTAAACGAACTACAGAACGTGGTAATTATATAGCGGAGGTTAAGTGATGTTTGAATTTTACGGAATGATTGTTTTATGTTCGTTGCTTTGGTTTTTAGTGGTTGGCCCAGGAATATTTGGAATAATATTTGATGTAAATAAATTCACAGACGCAATAAAGTTAAACGCTTTAATTTGTGTAATTGTATTGGCTGTTGCTATGTTTGTTTTTTTGCTTGTTATGTGTATAAATTTCTTATCTGGCGATCCGCAACCAATAACAACTTTTATCCAGAATCTTAAATAAACAAAAGGCGCATAACAGCGCCTTTTTACTATCCGTTCACCTTGCTCATGTTTCACAACATTAGCTCAGTATTTGCTACTTAACGGTGTAGCCCGAGATTTATCACCAAACCTTAGTAACTAACTTCATTTCTGAATTGCCGTTATTGGCAAATTTAATTATATACCTTAATCACATCAGAGCAATCAACAAAATACATCTTTTTCGATCTTGGGTTGTAAACTCTAATTTTGTGTGACTTCTTAACAACCCCAACAATAACACCGCTAATTACTATTTTCTTATTAAAATTAAAGTCTATATTACAATCGGACTCCTTAATTCTTTTAGGTATTTTGTGGTAATCATCACCTTTAAAATCAATAAACCCAAACAAATTACCAAGGTAACTTAAAAGATCGTCCGATGCTAATTTATACTTATCAAGTAAAAAGTTTATTCTTTCCATTGATAAATAACCTCAAACAAATCATCTTCATGTTTCTTGGCTAGAGCGTCAACAACTTGGAATAGCTTTCCAATTTTATAACTTTCAGAGTTCTTATCATCAGTACTGTAAACAAAATCTTGATCCATTTCAGCCATACATTTTGCATTCCAACCTGAGACAATAAGAGCCAAAGCAAGCTCTGGTGTGTCATCAAATTTTTTGCTAATTGAGTTTATTTCTTCACTTATCTTTACGGCCAAATCAAAATCAAAACCATGATGTTTTAAGTCTTTTCGTGCGGCATCAACATCAAGACCGTATCGTGTATATGCTGTGGTTTTATCGTAATTCATTTGTAAATACCCTCTTTCAATTTGAAGTTATATTCTACCAACAATAGGAATAATCAACTATTTGTAAATTGTAACAAGATATTTCAAAGCTAATTTTATATATACCTCTTGCATAAAATAACAAATAAAGCTTGCGTGGACACGATAATAGACTTATACTGTGGACACAACTTAACTAAAGGATATTGAAATGGAAAAGTTAAACGTTAGATTCCCTGACACAACAAAGTTAAAAATCAATGACATTGGCGAAGCGTTGGATTTGTTTAACTCAGATGTTGCTCGAGCTGCTTTGATGATTGGCCTAGAAAAAATACAGGCGCTTGGTTCGCGTGATAAGCAAGAGGCTATTAATTTAGTTATCAGCAAGAACCTAAAGTGCAAATAAAAAAGCCAGTGGGTCAAACTGGCAATTTAAACAAGTAACGAGGTAATTATAATGTCAATGACTTTAATGGTCAAAGCTTTAAAGACAAAGGTTGGTAATCCATTGAGAAAATTAGTTCTTCTAAAGCTTGCCGACAACGCAAACGACCAAGGGGAGTGCTGGCCTAGCTATCAGTACATTGCAGACCAATGTGAAATGAGTAAGCGCTCAGTTATGATCCATATATCAAAGTTGATTGAAGATGGTTTTTTGCGAAAAGAACATAGGATTGGCGGGGAAAAGAAAAACAAATCCAACTTGTACACCCTAATGATTGGTGTAGGAGATTCTCTAGGGGTGGTGCAGGAGATTCACCACACTAGTGCAGGAGATTCACTAGGTGGTGGTGCAGGAGATTCACCCAGAACCTATCACTCTTTAGAACCTATCAATAAACCCTTAGTCAAGGCTACGCCTGACAAGAAATTTAATTTTAATCAAGACCACTTTAATTTTGCGAATGGCATGTTTGATAAAATCAAATTAGTAGCTCCAGCAGTTAAAAGCGTAAATATTGAACGTTGGGCGAACGATATACGCTTACTTTGTGAAAATGACGGCGTGAACATTAATGATGCGTGGAAAGTGTTTAAATGGGCTAACTCCGATTCATTTTGGCAAACAAACATATTAAGCGCTGCAAAATTCAGAAAGCAATACGCACAGCTAAGCGCTAAAATGCCAAAGCAGCAACCGCAAAGAACAATAAAAGAATTTAAGGTGTAATTATGATTGAAGATATTCTAGAACAGGAAGCGCTATTGATTGGCTCGCTAATGCAAAACAGCGAAAGGATTGATATTTGCGATTTAACGCCAGAAGATTTTTCAAGCGTCGAGCATCGTCAATACATGGAGTGCATAAACGAGTGCGCAGCACAGCAGAACTTAAACCCATTTGCTGTTAAAGAGTCTTTTATTAACGAGACTGGCGTTCGAGATAACTTGCTGCTTGACTACGCAACAAGAGGGTTGCATGTTACCGAATACCAGTTTAAGCAGTACGCAGAACGCATCAAAAGAGAGTCACTTAAAAACAAGGCGCTATCAATCACAAGTGAACTGATTGAAAATTTAAACACAGGTAAAACTGATTTTATTGGCGCGGCAATTAGCAAGCTAATGAATATTGATAAATCTGGTGCGAAGTACGACCACAGTTTTGCAGACGTGGCAGACGTGGCGCTTGCATCCCTTGAAAGAATTTATAGCGGCAAAAGCGACAGCATCAAAACAGGATTCAAGGACATTGATAATTGTATTGGTGGCTGGCATAACTCAGATTTAATTATCATTCCAGCTCGACCAGCTATGGGTAAAACTGCTTTTATGGTTAACTCATTTCTAAAGTGTGATGCAAAGGTTGGTGTTATTTCTGGCGAGCAAGGGCACGAGCAAATTGGTGTAAGATCAATTTGTATTGATGGCGGAATAAGTCACCAGAACTTTAGACGCGCACAACTTAGCGATGACGAGCATAAAAGATTAGAAGTTGCATCAAAAGAGTTTTCACTTGCTAATGGTCGCATTTATGACAAGCCAGCGCCTACAATTCTTGATGTTGAAAAAATCGCTAGGCAATGGGTGCACAAGCGCGGAGTTCAGATTTTATTTATTGATTACGCACAGCGTTTAGACCACGAAAATAAAAAGCTATCTCGACTAGATAAGATGAGCGACATTGCAATGCGCCTTAAAGAGCTTGCAAGGACTTTAAACATTCCAGTTATAGCTTTGGCGCAGGTAAACCGAAACTGCGAACAAAGACCAGATAAGCGCCCAATGATGAGCGATATTGCAGACGCTTCCGCATTTGAGAAAGAGGCGGACATAATTTTTACACTGTACCGCGATGAAGTTTACAACGAAGACACAACAGATAAAGGAATCATCGAAGCAAACTTTGAAAAGAACCGCCACGGCTCAACTGGTAGAGTTAAGTTAAGTTGGAAAGGTCAAACCATGCAAGTCGGAGACTTTACAGGTTACGAGCAAAGCTACGAATCAAAAGATGATTACGTTGCATATCAATCTGACGGATTTTTACCACAATGAATGATAAGGCACAACAAGAGTTTGAAAAACACTGTAGCGAATGGCTAAACATGGATGCTCACTTACAGTCAGCACAAAGCGCTTACTGGAAAGCTTTTAATTCGGAGGAGACAGAGCATAAAAAGAAAAACGCAGGGCAAAGAGCTTTAAACCTATACTTGCTAAACGAGCTTAAAAAAATAAATGCTCACGTTTGGAGGCAAGATAAAAAGCAAGAGCAAAAGCCTGTTAGCATGGTGAACATAAAAAATGCTGACACCAGTGTTGTAACTTATAAAGGGCGAGGTTTGCGCCCTCCGCATATTAAAATAGAGTTGTGAGGAATTATGTCAAAAGTTTTAATTAATGAAATTTACAGATCAAACTCAAGCGGCGAGTTCATTGTTTTATGCAAACTTCCAGGCTATAGGTCTATAGTTCAATTTTTAAAAACAGGTTTTACAAAAAACGTTAGAACAAACAAAGTTTTAACTGGTGAAATATCTGACCCATTAAGAAGATCCGTTTATGGCATTGGTTTTTTCGGGATTGGCAAACACGTATCAAGTAGGAACGGTGTTGAACTAAATAAATACACAGCATGGAGCAATATGCTTGAAAGGTGCTATTCAGAATCATTCCATAAAAACAGACCCAAATACAGCGATTGCTTTGTTTGTGATGAATGGCTTAATTATCAAAATTTCGCTGACTGGTATGAAGAAAATTATATTGAAGGTATGCACGTTGAAAAAGATATACTTATAGATGGTAATAGGTGTTACAGTCCAGGTACATGTTCATTTAAAAGCTGTCAAGAAAATAACGAAAAGGCATTTTCTAAAAATTACAAAGTTATATCACCACACGGCGAAGTTTTTAAAGTTTACAACATGAATAAATTTTGCAGAGAAAACGGGTTAACAAGCAGTGCAATGTACAACGTTGCAAATGGAAAGCAAAGAAATCACAAAGGGTGGTCACTAGACCAAAACATTTAACAATAGATTTATAGGTGAATAAGATGAAACAAGCAAAGCAAAAGAAGTGCAAGCAATGTAAATCACCATTCACACCATTCAACTCAATGCAAAAAGTTTGTGGCGCTCAGTGCGCCCAGGCTTTTGCTGTAGCAGAGCGTGAAAAGAAAGAAGCCAAAGCAAAAAGCGATGAAGTTAAGCGAGTGCGCCAGAAGTTAAAGCAGCTAGACAAGAAATCATTGCCATGGCAGCACAAGCAGACACAAAAAGCATTCAACAAGATGCGAAAGCTGCAAGAGCTACTTTGGTTTAAAGAAAGAGGATTGGAGCCTGAATGTATATCATGCGGCAAAACAAAAATGGATTGGTGTTGCGGTCACTTTAAGACTGTAGGGGCTCATAGCGAGCTAAGATACGATAAAGTTAACACTTACCTACAATGTAACAGGTATTGCAACAAGGGGCTTTCTGGAAATATTAACGGAAACAAAACAACAAGAGGATATATCCAAGGTTTAAAGGATAGATTTGGTGAAGAAAAAGCTAGCGAGATAATTAATTATTGCGAATCAGCTAAATCAAAAAAATGGACTTGGCAGGAGGTTGAGTCGATCAGAAAGAATTGCAATGAAGAAATAAGAAAAATTGAAAAGCGCTTGACTCTAACATGTAGATGAACTATGCTTTGCATATTGGAGGTATAAATGAAAGCAAAGAAAGAAATAAACTTTTTAGATGTTGAGTTAGTAAAAGCAATCCAGCTTTACGCTGACGAAAACACAGAAGGTAATTTTAATTTAGCGGTTCGCCAGTTGTGTAAAAATGGCGTTGGTTTTAACAAGAAATGCCGGTCACGTTGTCCTGTTGGTAAATAAATAGGTGAATGTATGAGTGATGAAATAAAAATTAAAGCAGTAAAGGGTGTTTTTTGCTTAATTCTACTAGCTGTTGCTGCTACTTTGATTGACAACTGGTTTATTTTTGGCGGTGTGTTTTTGATGCTTTGGTCAAATAACATTGGCCGTTAAAGACTTCAAACTAACACAAGCTATGCTACCTGAGTTAAACAATGGCTAAATACAACTTAACAAAAAATGCTGGCGGAGTTTTTACGCCAGCAAGCGACCTAGAAGCTAAGCGCCTAGAGCGGTTAAAAACTGGTTGCGTGTTTGAGGTTGAGATAGTCCAGCGTAGGAATCCAAGGTTTCACGGTAAAGTGTTTGCTTTTTTTAACTACGTTTTTGAATGTTGGCATCAAGGTCATGAGTTCCAAGATGAAGATAAGCAATTTAACGAGTTTAGAAAGCAATTAACGATACTGGCAGGTTTTTACGATGAGCTTTACGATATTGGTGGGAATCTAAAGTTAGAAGCGAAATCACTTGCTTTTGATAATATGGAGCAAGAAGAATTTGAGCAATGCTATAACGCATTAATACGAGCTGCAATTGTTAATGTTCCAGCGGTTGCAGATGACGAAAACAGATTATTATCATTTTTTAATTAGGAAATAAAATGGCACAAAAATTATATGATTTAGTGGTAAAGGTTGGTGAGTACCAAAACGCGCAAGGTGAGACAAAGGCGCGTTATGAGAATATTGGCTCAGTAATGCAAGGTGATAACGGTCAATTTGCAATCATGAAGCGCACATTTAATCCAGCTGGAGTACCGAATCCAGACGGTAAAGATTCAATTATTGTTAGTATGTTTGAGCCGCAAAACAATCAACAGCAAAACCAAAACATGCAGCAGCAACATGGCGGCTTTAATAACCAGCAGCAAAACCAAGGCTTCAATAACCAACAAAATCAAGGCTTTCAACAGCAGGGTGGATTTGCCCCACAGCAATCAGGCGGGTTCAATCAGTAATCCGCCGATAGATTTTGATGACGATATACCTTTTTAATTAACGCGCCTTCGGGCGCAACAGGTGAATTATGAAACTAACAAAACAGGAAATTGTAGAAAAATTAAAAACAGTAAATAAAGAATTTACAGAAGAAAAGCTTAATTGCTTGCTTGATACATTTTTCAATGTTGAAAACAGGCCAGCGATTAACAGCAAGACATTCACAGTAATGCGAGAGGCTACAGGTTTAAAATTCAACGGAAAATACATCCCTCGCGAAATTGATGCCTTAGTAATGCTTGGTTTTGAGCTTGCGCCAACTAAAAATGAAAAGACCACCAAGCGCTACATGGTAGAACAGGTTACAAGCCAGGTTAGAGCAAGTAAGCAGGTAATACTAAAAGTTTACGATAACTTGATACACCCTTACAGAATCACCGCTGATGCATTGCATAGAAAATTACCATCAATGATTGGTGAAGGAGCGCATCCGCAAACAATCAAGAAAATAGAAGGTTTATTTACTGATATGGGCGCAAAAGTTAAGCCTGTATACATAAGAACCGGCGGCGGTGGCGGTGGCACAAAAGGCATGAAGTTTAATCAAACAATAGTTATTGATGACGGCATCATTCGTTGGAATCCACCTAGCAAGCTAATGCCAGAGCAATTTAAACACCTTGATAATGCGTGGTAGTAATTATGAATCGTTTAGAGGCAATAGAAAAGGCGGCAGGCAAAAAAGGCAATAAGCTTATAGCTGAATTTGTTTTTGATGTATGCGTTGACCGCCCTGAGCGATTATCAACAGTTGAGATAATAGATCGATTAGAGTGCATTGAAGTATTTACCAATCAAAGCACAATCAATAGGTTTATACGCAAGTATATTGAATACGGGTTTTGTGTTGGCGAGCAACCAGAAACTAGGGGTAATGATTTTATGGGCGGGTTTAATTGGAGCCCAAAACCATTAGATAAAAATCAATTTAAACATTTAAAAGGAGCTTGGTAGTGAAGCGAATAAATATTAAAACTATGCACTTACCAGATTGCACTGTAGGTGTACTGTCTTTTTGCGGCTTAAGGTTATTTACTCTTGAATTACCATGGCTTGATAATGAAAAAAATGTGAGCTGTATACCGAGAGGAATTTACAGGGCCTATATAAGAAACTCGCCAGCTAACGGTTATGTTTTAGAGTTGCTTGACGTTACCAATAGAACTCACATTCAAATTCACGCAGGAAATTTCACGCATCAGATAAAAGGCTGCATACTTGTCGGTGATTCTATTAAAGATATAAATAAAGATGGTGTGCCAGACGTAACAAACAGCAAAAATTCACTCGCTAAGCTGTTGAATAAAATTGGCATTGATGAGCAGGTTGAAGTTTGCATTGAGTAGCTATAAGGAGCGAGAAAAAATGCTAGTAAAGCAATACAGAAACAAAAAGACAAAGCAGAGTAAGTTTAAGTTTACTTTGTTTTGCATCGCGGCTTTTGTAGTTGTAAGCCTGGTTGTTTTATTTGGGTTTATGCGGGGTTAAATATGAATTGGTTTAGCGTATTTGGTAAAGGTGATGTAATCGACAAAGCTGCAAGCGGCATTGATAAGGTTATATTCACCGATGAAGAAAAGTCTGACTACATGCTAAAGCTGTTAAAAGCTTATGAGCCATTTAAACTTATGCAGCGCTATCTTGCTGTTATGTTTGGCGGAACTTATCTGCTGGTGTGGATTGCTTGCGCCATCATGTTTATTGTAGGGGCAGTGCTTGGTAATGGCGAGTTAATTCAAGGCTCTGATATGCTGGCGCAAAGAAACAATGAAGCGCTTGGAACACCGGTTAGTTTGATTATGTCTCTATACTTCGGTGGCGGAGCTATTGAGGGGATAATTAATGCGAAATGGAATAGCGCTAAATAGGCGCTTTTTTATTGTGTAAAATAAACTTGCAATGTTAAATATATAGTTATACACTTAGTAAAAATACACAATAAACAAACAAGGTGATTTATGAGAGATATTAAGTTTAGAGCATGGGTAACTGATGGTAAGGATTACTCTGAAATGTATCATAACGTTCAAAATCATATTGGTGAAGATTTTGGTTTTGTCCATATGTTGCAAAACACTGTGAACGGTCTTGATTGCAAAGTAATGCAATACACCGGTCTAAAAGACAAAAACGGAGTTGAGATTTATGAAGGTGATATTGTTGAAGTTTGCGACCGGCCATGTGAAAGTGTTGGGATTGTTAAATTCAGCACTAAAAATTACGCCGCATTGCCATCTTTTGGGGTTCACAACAAAAAAGGGGAGAGCCTTGATTTCTATTATGGTGTTGCTCCTGATTCAGATTGCATAATAATCGGCAACATCTACGAAAACCCTGAGCTATTAGGTGAATAAATGACACCATCACAATACATAAAATCAAAAACCAGTCACCTAAAAGCTAACGTAACAATTCAAATGGTAGCTGATAGCGTAGATAAAAGCCGCCAAACGGTTTCTAACTGGTTTTATACAAACCGCAAGCTATTAGATGCTTGCATATTAAAAACAATTAAAGATTTAAGTGAGTGAATTATGAGTAATGCTAAGTTTACAAAGGGTGAGTGGCAGCAAAGTTACGCGCTTGTTGTTTGTGGTGATAAAGTAATAACTGATTGTGAGAGCGATTTTACTAATGATGCTTGTGAATTATTCGCAAACGCTCACCTAATAGCAGCAGCGCCAGAAATGTATAAGTTTTTAGATGACCTAGCTAACGGTCGCGGTACTGATTACCCTATCGAGCAGTTACTAGAAAAAGCGCGTGGTGAATTATGATTAACTGGCTAATAACTAATATTTTAATGGGTGGATATGATGAATAGATATAAAGACCAGTTTACAGAGTGGTCGACAGCTTATCCGGTGTTTGTGCATCAAAACCCAAAAAGAAAATACGCGCAGCAAGAGTACTTGGATTTTGAGGATTTAAAAAACTCGTCAAAGCAAGCAACTATTAGAACTCACCACTTAACAATAAAGGCAATTAAAAAGGCGATGAAATTATGAAAAACGCAATTACAGTAATAGACCAAGAGCTTATTGATAGAGTTCAAGTTCTTATTGATAGCAAATTGCTAGATGAGGATCACTGCGATATTAGGGATTTACTTGAGATGGCTAAAGACCTAATAGAGATTAACGCAGAGTTAACTAAGCGTGAGCAGAAGGTGTTAAGTTTAATTAATGATGGCTCATGGAATGGATATAACGCAGTTGATGTTATTGATGCTCTATATGTAATTTTAAAAGGTGAATAGTGATGGCATATTATAGTTACAAGAGAGTTAGAGATATACTTATTGAGCTTGGCGAGATAATTTACGATGAGGATGATAATTTAACACCAAAGAATAAAGATCTTTACGGTGCTGATATAGACAATACTTATCTAGGCAATCTTTATGAAATGATTGCTGACGAGTTTGAAAAACTCCAAGCTGAAAACGCAGAGCTAACTAAGCGTGATGTTGGCGCTAATCAATGCTTAAAAGTTTGGTCTGATAAGTACGTTAAACTCCAAGCAGAAAACGCAGAGCTTAAAAAGCTAACAGTAAAAGCTTTAGGTGAAGTAGGTCTTGAACTTGAAGAAGACACAAGAATAGGCAAAAAGGTAATGCCATTTGTAAGAGCTATTGTGTTAAGTAAGATTCAAGAGTTTAAGTAAGCCCTTAACGGGGCTTTAACTTTAATATATAATAAAGAGGATTTTAACTAATGGAGTACGAAGCATGGGCACAGGCTCTCAACGTCCTCGTGACGAAGGTGACAAAGATAAAAAGTAATATCATCAGTGATGATTTAATATTTTACTCGCTCTATGTGCTGGTAATGGCTATTGGGGCGAGGTTTAAAATAGAAACCGCAAAACCATCAAAAGTACTACCGTTAGTTTTATCCCTTCTATTTTGCCAGCTAGCTTACACGCTAATGCTCAACGAAAAAGAATCAAATTACTACATAATAACCACAATGTTTTACGTGCAAGCAATGTTTTACTATTCCAAGGTGAATTTAAAAACAGCAATAGCTTGTGCTATCATGGCGTTATATCTTTTCACCATGTCACGGGAAGCGGCCTATTATGAGAGTTATGGATCATCCTTTAGCGATGTACTTCACGATTCTTATTGGATGGTTATATTCCTACTTCATTGTATTATCTGCCTTACCTTTTTTTCTAGACGTGAATACAAGAGAGCTCACATGGGGCTGCGTTCATGTGTACGTCGCACTTAGATTGATTGAAGGGCTGTATTTGCTATACTACCGTATAAGATACAGACAAATGCTAACTTTTAAATATGTCGAGCCAGAACGAAATAACAGAACTTAGAAGTGATATTAAAGAGCAAACTAAAGAGATTGCTAACTTAACTACAAGCATTACTCAGTTAGTTGAGAGCTATAAATACCACAAAGAAGTAACAGACAGCCACACGCAAGAGATTAAAGTTTTGCATGAAGCTAATAACAATACTGATGCAAAGTTTAATGAATTCTTACTTGAATATAAGCCAGTTTTAGACCAGGCAAAAGCAAGCAACGAAAAGTACAAAGATACGCTATCAGAAGCAAAGAAGTTTTTTGATGGCAGAAGCATTACAAAGCAAAGAGCAATTACAGCCGTTGTTTGCGCATTTTGTATAGCGGTAGGCGCTAAAGCTCCAGACGTATTAAAATTATTTATGTGATTAAACCCGACAAGACCAAAGGCCATTAGTTTGGCTTTTTTTATATCTGTGCTAATATGATTACACAGCAATTCACTCTAATTGTTTTTGTTGATTCATAATTCACATCGAAGCCCAATTTTCACAAGTTGGGCTTTTTTTATGCCTATGTTAAAATATACAAAAGAACTGAGTTCAAACATTTATCTGATAGGGTTAGATAATGGCTAAAGTTGAAATACCAATCAATATAAAAGACATAGAAGAATTCAAAGAGTTAATCAAATCTCTTTCTGATAATTTCGATTACCTTCCATTCGATGTAAAGCAGGCATTATTTAAGTTTGTCGAGAAAGAGGGTTAAATGATGAAATTAACCAACAAGCAAGACGCATTTGTTAAGGCTTATTTGCTAAATGGTTTCAATGCAACACAGGCAGCTATAGAGGCAGGCTATTCAGAAAAGACCGCGTATTCTATAGGTAATGAAAACCTGAGCAAACCTGAAATCAAGAAAGCAATAGAAGAACACCAAAAAAAATCAAACGAAAACTTCGTATGGTCTAAGCAGAAGAAACTGGAAATGCTTGAGCGCGTAGCCATTCAATGCTCACACGATAGTGAAGAAAAGGGCATGTTAAACGCCCAGGCTGTTATAGCTGCAATTAAGGAGCATAACTTAATGCAGGGTGATAACGCTCCAACACAAACCGAAAACACCCACAAGATTATCCCAGCTGACGATACTGAATGGTAGACCTTCGCAAGTTTCAGCAACACGTAAAAGACAAGTCGCCGGCATTTGTTCCGCTATTCACTCATAAGCACAGATATGAAGTCGCATGGGGTGGTGCTGGTAGCGGTAAGTCTCACATTGTTGCCAGAAAGTTGCTTTATAGGATGCTTCAAG
>Ga0070725_10001538_pt1 | contig 12769 bp, 8 predicted proteins | sample tdDd002_FD_69781 | JGI IMG/M metagenome (GOLD analysis project Ga0070725, IMG submission 69781) | Marine sediment microbial communities from the Atlantic coast under amendment with organic carbon and nitrate - tdDd00.2 | ecosystem: Environmental > Aquatic > Marine > Coastal > Sediment | place... | reverse complement strand
CGTGAAGAAGGATAAGATTGGGATGAGTGTCAGCTTTAGAAGGTCGTATAACGACTTCTTAAAAACGCCTTCCTTTAATAATTATTCTGATCGGGTTTTTCAGAATACCATCATATCAGATAATGAGGCCTTTGATCCTGAGTTTACCAAAACAAATACAGACTTTTATTTTAAGGATTTGTCATTAAACACCACGGTTAATTTTTCAGATGACCATAAACTGTATGTGAATTATTTGTATTCGATTAATGATTTAGACTATACATTTTCTATTGACGACTATTATAAAAGTAAGGATAGATTGAAAATTATTAATCAAGGTTTAAGTCTGATCTCGGAAGGTAGATGGAATCGAAATGTTAGGCATAGCATAAAAGGAGAATTCTCGCACTACGACCTCGATTATGTGTATAACGGACAGATTACGGATGGAGAAAAGGGTAAAAATGCCAAAACTAATACGATTAAGGAACTCGGTTTTGATGCCGATATTCAGGTGCGTTTTAGTTCCCTGACCAAATTACGAACGGGATTTCAAGTGTCTTCTCAAACTGTTGATTATCAATTTGAGAGAGAGTATGACACCACGGAGAATAATTTTACCTATAATAATAAAGGTGAAGAGAATTCATTCGCATTATTTTCTGAATTGCAGTTTAATAAGAAAAAGAACTACTATATCAATCTCGGTGTAAGGCTTAACTATTTGAAATCGACAGATAAGTTTTTTCTGGAGCCTCGTTTTTATGCCAAATTAAAACTGGCTAAGCCTCTTTATTTTAAGCTTGCTGCTAGCATCAAAAATCAGAATATTAGTCAAATATTGGAATTTCAAACCAGCGATTTTGGACTGGAGAACCAGGTATGGGGATTGGCGGATAAATTGAATATCCCAATCTTAAAAAGTAAGCAATTATCAGGCGGATTAGAGTGGGATAAGGGTGGTTTGAATATAGGAATTGAAACTTATTTTAAACAAGATGAGGGATTAACTTCAGTTTCGAAAGCCTTTATTAATCGAAATGTGTTCTATGCCGAAGGTAAAAGTAAGACCTGGGGTTTTGATGTTCTTTTTAGAAAAAGAGGGCCGAATTATAATTCCTTATTATCGTATTCTCTCATTAGAACCAATTATAGGTTTCCCGATTTAAACGAAGGCAAAACATTCCGAGGTAATTTTGATATTCGTCATGCTTTGGCTGCTGCATATACCTACCATTGGCGATCTTTCGAATTTTCTTTGAATTGGAAATGGAGAACAGGAAAGCCCTACACACCAGCTTATAGTATTGATCCCGAAAATGGTCAAATTGATTATGGAGAAATGAATGGCCGCCGGATTTCAAATTATCATCGACTCGATTTCTCATCGACTTATAAGTTAAGCTTGTCGAACTCAAAAAATAGACAGTTAAAACTTGGCTTTAGTTTGCAAAACATATATGATAAAAAAAATGTTTTGGATAGATCATACATGTTCTATTACGATGAGACCTACCAAATGAACGAGATTAAAAGTTATTCACTGGGGATAACACCCAATGTTTTTGTGCGATTTGAGTTTTAATATTCTTCTCGATTGTAATATGTTTTCAGCATCCTAACTTTTGGGGATTACGGCCCGGGATGTAGCTTTTGTTATAGGTTTAAATTAGTCCAATATTAACATTCGAACTGCTGGTTTATGGCTTTTACTTTTATTGATTATACCAAAATCCTTCTTATAATTCAGTGAGCTCATCCATGAATATTCTTCACTAGGGCTTCCACTAATATTAATATTATAGTTTCCCTCTAAACAATTAAAATTGAAAACTAATATAAGCCCGTTATCTGGAAATCGTATGTTTTCATTATTAAGATCAATAAAGTTCCATCCTTTATTTAGTGAGATAGATTTTTCTATTTGTAATAGATCCATTCCCAATGTCGTATGTGTTGTGTCAGGTGCTAGGATTCTACAGTCCATTTTTATATTTGGATTATTAATTTTTCTGATATGTAACCCAACTGATTTTACCTTTGCATTTGAATTTCCAGGAAAATAAAAAAAGAAGGTATTCGCACTATTACTTACTTTCGTGAATTCATCCCGTCTATTATTTCCTTTCTTGACTCCATTCACAATAAAATTAACACCATTGGGTTTTTTCTTTTTACTACCAATTATTAGTTTCTCTTTTTTGTCTACAATTACAGGAACTTCTTTTATAATATATTCTCTTCTTCTTAATTGAATATTACTATCTGAAAAATTGTCGATAAGTATTATCGTATCGCAAAAACCAATACATGAAACAAGAATGTTTTTGAATTGAGGTATTTGTTTCAAATTAAAGTTCCCCAATGAGTCTGTCATTGTCCCTTTCAAAATTTCAGGATAAAAAACATGAGCATTTGCAACTCCAATGCCATCACTATCAACTATCTGTCCTGTCAACTGCTGAGCATTTGTGTTAAAAACAAATACTAATAAAAATATAACTATTAAATATCTCATTCTGGAAAAATTATTGCCTATAACCGGTGTGTAAGTTGCTATACACTTTACATAGCTTTCTGTTGTTTTTATAAATTGTTGTTAGTCCTAATTGGCCATCTTTCAAATTTATTAAATAAAACTATAAACAAAATAAAAAGTATATGTAAAGTAAATCCGAATATAAGGAAAGTGTTATGCTTAAGAAGTTAGAATCGATGTAAATAAACTCAGAATAGATCAATCTTATATGTGCTATGTTTTTTATAGGCCACAGTAGATCAGTGGTTTAGTCACAAAAGAGATTCTGAATGTGATCCGAAAAATCAATTTATAATATCCACTATTATAATATTGACTCGTGTATAATTAAATATTACTTTAGCCTCACTTAAACACAATTAACATTAAATCACCGATTAACTAATGAAAAACTTACTAAGTCTACTTTTAATATTGACAGTATCAGTATGGCAATCATATGCTTGTACAACTGCTGTTATTTCAGGAAAACATACTAAAGATGGTCGCCCAATGATTTGGAAATTACGCGACACCGAAAGTTTTGAAAATAAAATGAAGTATTTCACTGATGGAAAATACCCTTACATCGGTATGATTAACTCCAATGACGAAAAAGGAGAACAAGTTTGGGGAGGTTCCAACTCTGTTGGTTTTGCTATTATGAATTCGGCTTCATTCAATGTTAATATGAAGGATACCACTTCTTTTAAAGACCAAGAAGGAAGATTTATGAAACTGGCTCTTCATCAATGTGCAAACTTAGAAGAGTTCGAACAATTATTAAAAGCCAGAAATAAGCCAATGGGCTTAGCGGCACATTTTGGTGTTTTAGATGCGGATGGTAATGTCGCTTTTTATGAAGTAAACAATCAAACTTTCACCAAATTCGATGCGAATGATCCTGCTCAAGCACCCAATGGATATATTTTAAGAACCAATCATTCCTTTACAGGTAAAAAAGATATAGGATATGGTTTTATCCGTCTTCAAACAGCTCAGGATATCTTCTATCAAGCCGATGCTTGTGGCGATATGAGTGCGCAAACAGTCATCCAGGAATTTTCTAGATGTTTGAAACATCCTGTATTGAAAAGAGATTTTAGAAAAGAGTTTGAGACTGTTCCTTATGGAGAAAACTTTGTGAATTCTGGTGATTTAATTACTCGACATGGATCTTCGTCTATGATTTTAATTGAAGGGATTAAAAAAGGAGAAGACGTGGATATGAACACAATTTGGACACAGGTTGGATTTCCAAACACTTCAATTGCAATGCCAGTTTGGGTAAAAGGCGGAAAAAAAATGCCAGGGGTATTAACAGCTAAAGGAGAAGAAAACTGTCCATTAAATGCGATGGCAATGGAATTAAAAAACAAATGTTATCCTATCAGTCGTTCAGCGGGATACAAATATTTGAAAATTTCGGAACTGATTAATTCAGACAAAACGGGTATTATTCAAAAACTGGAAAAAGCTGAAGAAAAACTATTCAAAAACACAGAGATTCAACAAAAGAAATGGCGCTCAAATAAAGTTGATCAAAAAGAAATTGAAAAATTCTATAATTCGTTAAATGAATATACGATTGGTGTATATGATGAAATGCTTGATGTAAAGCCTTTTATGGATAAGTAGACGAAAATACAATAGAAAATATTAAGTGAAGCACAGGACAAGTTTGTTCTGTGCTTTTTGTATTTTAGGGGCTGAATTGAAAATGAAAGTATTAATGATAAATTATGAATTGATTCACTCATAATTTTATCCCCGATAACTATTGGGATCGTAATTCGTAATTGAAAAATGAATTTTAAGTCGATATTTAAATCTGCAATACCACATCTGGCCTCAATTATTATCTTTTTAATTATAGGGTTCATCTATTTTCAACCTGCATTGGAAGGAAAAGTGTACAAAAAAAGTGATTCCATAAATGCATGGGGTGCAAAAAAAGAGATTATTGATTATCGTAATCAAACAGGTGATAATGCCTTGTGGACCAATTCGATGTTTGGAGGAATGCCTTCTTATCATATCAATGTAGACTATCAGGCTAAAGATATGTATACATTTAAACAAATGATGGAATTGTATACTCCAGATCCTGTTAAGTTTCTTATTCTATATATGTTAGGTTTTTATATTTTACTCATTAGTTTACGAGTAAATCCCTGGCTTTCAATAGCAGGTGCAATAGCCTATGCTTTTTCAACTTATTTTGTCATTATTATTGGTGCAGGTCACTTATGGAAAGTAAATGCATTGGCATTTATTCCGCCAGCCCTTGCCGGAATATTGCTGGTTTTAAGAGGGAAATATCTCTGGGGAGGATTATTGGCAACTCTCTTCCTGATTATGGAGCTGTATTCCAATCATATTCAGATGACTTATTATTTTGTTATAATGGTTTTCTGTATAATCGTATTTGAATTTTATCACCAATACAAAGAGAAAAATCTTACTCATTTCTTTAAAGCTATTGGAGTTCTTTCCATTGCATCCATCATTGCATTAGGCGTTAATTTCACCAATCTTTACAACTCTTACGATTATACGAAATCAACCATTCGTGGTGAATCTGAACTGACTTTAGGTGACAAAGCGAACAAAACAGCAGGAGTTGATAGAGATTATGGAACTCAATGGAGTTATGGTATTCAGGAAACTTTAAGTTTACTTATTCCAAATGTGAAAGGTGGCGGTGGATCACCTCAAGAAGGAATGCAAGTCTTGAATTACATTAATGGTGGACAAATAAAAAGCGTTGCTGATTATTATGATCTCGAACAGGTTGATAATCATCATTATTGGGGTAATCAACCCTTTACTGTTGGACCTGTATATGTAGGTGCTATTATTCTGTTCTTATTTATTTTAGGTTTATTCATTGTGTCTGGTCGATTAAAGTGGGGCTTATTAACGGCTACTATTCTTGCAATAATGCTCTCTTGGGGACATAATTTTCAGGCATTAACAGGACTGTTTTACGACTATGTTCCACTTTATAATAAGTTTAGAGCTGTATCTTCAATATTGATTATTGTTGAGCTCTGTATGCCATTATTAGCTATTCTCGCTCTTAAAAAGATTATTGAAAATCCTGAAGTGCTAAAAAGAAAAATAGCTATTTCTTCTATAAAATTGAATGTATTAGTTATTCCAATTGCCTTAACAGGAGGACTAGCTTTGCTATTCTATTTAATCCCGAATATTGGCTTGGATTTTATGAGTAAACTGGAACAAAATTATTTTCAGCAAATAGCTCAAGCAAATCCCAATGCCCTATCTCTTATCACTCAAACTCAAAATGATTTAATTGATGCCAGAATTGATGTGTTTAGAACTGATGCCTTAAGAACAATTCTATTTATAGCTTTGGCCCTAATTGCCTTGTATGTTTATTTTAAGAAATATATTAAAACGGAAATTTTCATTGCTGTTTTGATTGTATTGGTAGCAGTTGATTTATATCCAATAAACAAACGATTTACCACCAACGACAATTTTGTAGAGAAGAAAAATCTTAGTTTGGCATATATGCCTACCATGGCTGATTACCAGGTTTTGCAATCTGAAATTAAGAATAACCCAGAATTACAAAAGATAGCTAGTGATGCGCTTGTTAAGTATGGTAAAGAGCATAAAAGACCGAGTGATTATGAAAAAGTTGCTGCGCAAATTTGGGCTGTAACTTATAATACGAACTATAGAGTATTTGAAAAATTTGGATCACCATTTCAAAGCGCACGAACGTCTTATTTCCATAAGTCAATTGGTGGTTATCACGGTGCAAAATTACGTCGTATCCAAGAGTTGTACGACTACCATATTGAAAAAGGTAATACTAAGGTTCTAAACATGCTTAATACGCGCTACCTCATTACTCAAAGTGAAAAAGGACCGCAAGCTGTTTTCAATCCTGATGCGATGGGTAACTGCTGGTTGGTTTCAAACTACAGTATGGTTGATAGTGCCGATGAAGAGATTATGAGCTTAAATGCTTTTAATCCTGCAAAACAACTGGTCGTAGATAAACGTTTTGCTGATCAGGTAAACGGTTTTGTTGGATCGGTTGACAGTTTGGCTAGGATTAAAATGACACAGTATTCACCTAATGGTATTCAATATGAATATCAATCAGCTAACGAGCAGTTAGCCGTTTTCTCTGAGATGTATTACCAGCCAGGTTGGAATGCTTATGTTGACGGGAAGTTGAGCCCTCACTTTAGAGCCAATTTTGTGTTGAGAGCTATGAGATTGCCAGCTGGAAAGCACAAAATAGAATTCAAATTCGAACCTAAAGCCTTTTATGTGGGTGAGAAGATCTCTTTATTTAGTATGCTTCTTTTCTTTGCGATGGTGTTAGGTGCAGTGGCTTGGACTCTAAAAATAAATAGAAAAGCGTCTAATAATGAGTAATAAACTCAGTAAGAAACAGCAGTTCGTAGCATTTATGCAGAAGATTGTTTTTCTGCATGTACTCATCTTTGTCTTTCGTAATTTTTTCTATCTGATAGAAAAACTGGTGAAGAAGGATAAGCGAGTTGCTCTGTTTTTCCTGACAGAGAAGTATTATTACGACAATTCGAAATATTTGTTTGAGTACATGCGAAAGAAGGATGATTTCAGATCTATCCTGTTCACAGCAAATAAAGCCTTGTACCAACAACTGCAAGCTAAATTTCCTAAGGAGGTAGTTTACGCATGGTCATGGAAAGGTTTCTTTTTATTTCTACGCACAAAAAATGTGATCATTTCATATGGTATTAGCGCCGCACCTTTTTTTCCGTACTATTTGAACGAAAAGTGCAAGCATGTGATCTATTTGGGTCATGGTACACCAATGAAAAAAATGGGGCTGCAAACTGAAGTTTGGCAAAAGTATGGCAAGCGATACCAGATGCAGAAATACAGCTTTATGTCGGCCTGTTCGCCTCTCGAGCAAGAACTTCATAAGGCAGGTTTCGGTATGGATGTGAATGATGTATGGGTAAGCGGCTTGCCTCGCAATGATTATTTATTGGCGGCAAAGCAAGATGAGGCTCTTGTAGCGCAACACCCTTATTTAAATCAGAAAGTGATCCTTTACGCACCAACCTGGCGTGAAGAAACCCAATCGGCAGAGTTTTTTCCTTTTCAGGATTTCGATGCGGACCAGTTGGATGCTTTTCTTGAGAAGGAACAAGCTTATATTCTTTTACGAGGTCATAAAGAAGATATCAAACGCGCCGATGAGTTGAGTCATTTCGATGTGTCGAAAATGAATCGCGTCTTAAAAGCTGATCAGGATTTATTTCCTGATGTGTATACACTTTTGCCTTACGTTGATGTTCTGATAACGGATTATTCATCCATTTGGATTGATTATTTGTTACTCGACAGGCCTATCGTTTATATTCCTTACGATTTGGAGGAATACCTGAGAACAAAAGGCTTATTTTTAGAATTTGAGAAAAATACGCCGGGTTTTAAGGCGGCTAGTTATAAAGAGTTTGAGAATCAAATCAAAACTTATTTACAAAAGCCACAAGAACATGCCGATTGGCGAAAGGAGATACGTGATATGTATCATACCTATCAGGATGGTGAAAGTTGTCGTCGTACGTATCAACTGATTAAGGAATTGAATCAATAACATGAAGCCCGAGGGTTTTATTAAATATCGAATATGCAAGCAATAATTCTAGCTGCTGGATTGGGTAAACGATTGGGAAATCTGACCCAGAATAACACCAAATGTATGGTCGAGATCCATGGGAAAACGCTTATCGAGCGTTCTTTGGATAATTTGTCACAGGCAGGTGTTACGCGAGTCGTCTTGGTCATTGGCTACGAAGGCCAAAAGGTGGTTGATTTATTGGGAGACAGCTATGCCGATATGGAGTTGGTGTATGTGGAAAATCCGATTTATAATAAGACCAATAATATTTACTCGCTCTATTTGGCTAAGGAGTATCTGACCGATAGAGATACGATTTTGCTGGAGAGTGATTTGATTTACGACGCGTCTATTTTGAATAAGCTAATTGCTTGCGAAGAACCGAATTTGGCTGTTGTTGCCAAGTATGAATCCTGGATGGATGGAACGGTCGTAACCCTAGATGATAAGAACAACATCCTGAATTTTATACCTAAGAGCCATTTCGATTATCAGCAACTGAACAATTATTACAAGACGGTTAATATTTACAAGCTGTCGAAGAATTTTTCCAGCTCACACTATGTGCCTTTTCTTGAAGCCTATTGCAAGGCCTTAGGTCACAACGAGTATTACGAACAAGTTCTTCGTGTCATCACACTTTTAGAAAATTCAGATTTAAAAGCATTTAAAATCGATACTGAAAAGTGGTACGAGATTGATGATATTCAGGATTATAATAATGCTGAAACGGTTTTTGCACCTGCCGAGATGAAATTGAAAATGATTCAAAGCAGATATGGTGGTTACTGGCGTTTCCCTTACTTAAAGGATTTCTGTTATTTGGTGAATCCTTATTTCCCGGGAATAAAAATGGAAAACGAAATCAAAGCTTATTTCCATGCTTTGATGAGCGAATACCCATCCGGATTGAATGTACAGAATCTGTTAGCAGCTCGCATGTTTGAATGCCCGCAAGAACAAATTGTTGTTGGTAATGGTGCAGCAGAGCTAATCAATGCTTTGAGTTTGGTTCTGAAAGGTAAGGTAGGTATTATCAACCCAAGCTTTAATGAATATGCCGAACGCTTTGAGGCAATAGGCGTTGAAACATTTGTTCCTAAAAATGAAAATTACGCCTACTCAATTAATGAATTGAAAGATTTTTCGAAATCGGTAGAACAACTTCTATTGATCAACCCAGATAATCCAAGTGGACATTTTATTCCAATAGATGAGGTTCTCGATTTGACTCAGTATTTAGCCGGTGCTGGTAAAAAACTAATCTTGGATGAATCCTTCATCGATTTCTCAAGTCAAGGACCTAAGAATACCTTAATTACCGAGGAAGTTCTGGAGAAATATCCGAATCTGATTATCATTAAGAGTATAAGCAAGAGCTATGGTATCCCTGGCTTTAGATTAGGCGTATTGGTTAGTTCTGATATGCAATTGATGAAAGAGGTGAGAAGCAAAATTTCCATTTGGAATGTGAATTCCTTTGGTGAGTTTTTCATGCAGATATTTGAGAAATACAGAAAAGATTACTTTAAGGCATGTGGCACTATCGCTGCGGAAAGAGATCGTTTTTATGAGTGTTTAAAAGAGAATGAGTTTTTAAGAGTGATTCCGTCGCAGGCTAATTATTTCCTTTGTGAGATTACAGATGGTAAAAGTTCGACGGCATTAACTGAGCGACTTTTAATCGAGAACGACCTATTCATAAAAGATCTTAAAGGCAAAAAAGGTTTCGAAAATAAAGAATACATTCGCATCGCAGTTCGAGATAAAGCAGATAACGACTATATCGTTGATGTCTTAAAAAACTTAGTATGGTAATTGGAATTTGTGGTGGTGGAAATATAGCGCATAGCTTAATTGGTTTGTTGGGATCGGATTCTTCAAATGAAATTCGACTCTTAAGCAGGAAACCCAATGAATGGCAGAAACAGATTCGAGTTGTCAACCGCGAAGGACAGGATTTGCAAGGGAAACTAGCTATTGTTTCTGACGATGCATCACAAGTTATTTCAGAATGCGAACTCATCATTTTAGCGCTTCCATCTCAAGCCAGAGAAAGCGTAATCAAACAAATTGCACCTTTTGTTTCAGAAAATACGTGGATAGGCTCATTCCCGGGAATGGGAAATTTTGAATTTATCTGTCATAAATATCTGCCTTTGAAAGAGAAGGATATTCGGGTTTTTGCCAGTCAAAGAGTTCCATGTATTGCTCGCGTTTCAAACTATGGAGAAGAAGTTGTAATGACTTCGAAAAAGGATAGCATGGCTGTAGCAACGCTTGATCCTTTACTTGTCAATCAAATTGCAGATTTGCTAGCTCCAATTTTGGATATGCAGATAATACCATTGAATAATTTCCTGGAAGTGACTTTGTCGACATCCAACCCTATATTGCACCCGGCACGTATGTATGCTTTGTTCAAAGATTTTAAAGAAGGTGAAGCCTGGACAAATAACCCTACTTTTTATGAGTCCTGGGATATGGAATCGTCAGAGGTACTGATCAAGATGGATAAAGAGGTGCATAGCTTAATTAGTAAAATCCCTTTCGATTTAAGTGGAATCAAACCTCTATTAGAACATTATGATTCAACTAATGCTGAAGAATTAACACATAAATTGAATTCAATTCAAGCTTTCAAGGGCTTGTTATCGCCAATGAAAGAGACCAATAAAGGCTTTGTGCCTGATTTGGAATCCCGTTATTTTATAGAGGATATTAGCTATGGATTGATTTTGATTAAAGATATTGCAGAACTGTTTTCTGTGTCCACACCTACTATCGATAGTGTGATTTATTGGACACAAAATCTTCTGAAAAAAGATTATTTAAATGATGGCGAATTAAAAGGGAAAGATTGTCAGGATCTTCTTTTACACCAATCGTTCTCGGTAAGCAAAATCGACGAATTTCTTAAATTTTATCAGTAATCATGAGAAAGAAGAAGCTGCTTTTTATCGATTATATCCATTCAAGTGTTCGTGATCTACTCAACTATTATGAGCAGAATCTTAAGGTCGATTTCGATGATCAAGTTGATATCGTAATTTATAAGAAGCCTTATACCAGGAATCGTTCATCTATTATCGGAATACTCGAACGCAAATGGTATTTGTTAAAGCAATTTCGCAAAGCTGATTTGGTTGTTGGAGATACTTACACCCATGCCATTTTTAAATGGGCTAAGAAGAGTATGTACATTTTCCATGGCGCTTTAACCAAGCGTCATCCAGCTAAAAATCACAACGCCTTAACCGAAAGGGGAGGTGATTTGAGAAGGATGGATTATGTGGTGGGCTTTTCAAAACGAGATCAGGACAATTATATGTTGGATCAAGATGGAAAACCTAATGGTGATTTTGAGTTGTTACCTCTGGGTTTGCCTCGTAATGATCAATTATTTTCTGAAGCTTATAAGAAAGAAAGTCGAACTTACTATGATGATAAGTATGACTTAGGAGGAAAACGAATTGTGCTTTATGCGCCAACATTTCGGAATTATTCTGAAGAAATTAAGCTGCCTTTTTCAGCATCTGATTTTGAAAGATTAAACGAATTTTTCAAATTGAATAATTGGGTGATGATTTACCGTCCTCATTATATTGAAAATATTGTACCACGAGAATATCTCGAGGACAAAGAAAATATTCTGATTCTGGATTCAACCAAGGAAGAAGATAGTCAAAAGTTGCTTGCTGCTACGGATGTTTTAATGACGGATTACAGTTCAATCTACGTTGATTTTCTAATTCTTGATCGTCCAATTTGTTTTTTGCCTTTTGATTTAGAACTTTACGAGCGAGAAAAGGGATTAGTAATTGATTTCAACAACAAGGCCTGTATTCCAGGTCCAATTATTAGCGATTCAGATCATTTACTATCTTTTTTTAATGATATCAATGAAGCAAAGGATGGTTTTACTGAAAGGCGAAACCTATCGAAAAACTATTATTTTGAATATTTCGATAATCAATCATGCAAGCGCGTATGGGATGCCATATTAAATGATGTTTTAGCTTTGAAAAAAGAACGTCAGAAATAATAGAGATACAAATAGAATTGAAAAAATATATATAATGAGAAGAGTTATAACTTTCGGAACATACGACCTATTTCATATTGGACATTTGCGTATTCTTGAGCGTTCCAAGCAGAATGGTGATTACCTAATTGTTGGTATTTCAACAGATGCCCTGAATTACTCAAAGAAGCAAAAAAATCCTATTTATAGCCAGGAGGATAGAATGGATATAATCAAAGCTCTTAGTGTTGTTGATGAAGTTTTCTATGAAGAATCTTTAGAGCTTAAGGGTGAGTATATCAAAAAATACAAAGCTGATGTTCTGGTTATGGGTGATGATTGGGCTGGTCGTTTCGATATGTTTAAAGAATTGTGTGAAGTGGTTTATTTGCCACGAACACCATCTGTTTCCACTACCGAGATTATTGAAATTATTAAGAAGTAATTATCCTTTGATCAATTTCATTACAAATTGATTAAGATCTTTCGAAATTCTAAAGATCAATGATAAGGCAATATAAATAAAGCTGACTATCGCTCCTCGAACAATGATATCTATAATGAAAGAGTCTTGCTTGGGGAG
>Ga0070725_10001537_pt1 | contig 12772 bp, 10 predicted proteins | sample tdDd002_FD_69781 | JGI IMG/M metagenome (GOLD analysis project Ga0070725, IMG submission 69781) | Marine sediment microbial communities from the Atlantic coast under amendment with organic carbon and nitrate - tdDd00.2 | ecosystem: Environmental > Aquatic > Marine > Coastal > Sediment | place... | reverse complement strand
ATCTCAACTGCATGTGTAACGAGGTGAAAAATAATGAATGAAAGAAATGATATGCTTGGAAATGAAAAAATATCAAAAGTCTTAACCAAACTTTCACTCCCAGCCACAATTGGAATGATCGTAAATGCACTTTACAATGTGGTCGATACAATCTTTATCGGTCGAGGCGTGGGCCCTATGGCCATTGGCGGCTTGGCGATAGCATTCCCGATACAAATGTTCGTCATGGCCATAGCTCAAATGATTGGTATTGGTGCAGCCTCAGTAATATCAAGAAGCCTCGGTGCCGGTGAAATAGAAAAAGCTGACCATACCGCTGGAAATGCATACATAGCTATTCTTGGCATCTCCATTATCACGGTTATACTGGGCTTGACGTTCATCGACCCACTCCTCAAATTATTTGGGGCTTCTGAAACATTATTGCCTTATGCCAAAGAGTATATGCAAGTCATATTTATTGGCAGCATATTCTTCATGTTTGCAGTTGCATCCAACAATTTAATCCGTGCAGAAGGCAATGCTTTTATCGCGATGATGTCCATGATCATTGGTACTGGTCTTAATATCATACTTGATCCTATCTTTATTTTCTGGTTCAACATGGGTATTCGCGGTGCCGCACTCGCTACAATTATTTCTCAATTTTTCTCTTTCGTATTCGTTATGATTTATATTTATAGCGGTAAGAGTCAACTTAAAGTTAAGCCGCATCATCTTGTTCCTGATAAAAAATTACTCAAGGAAATTTTTACAGTTGGTGCACCAGCATTCGCTCGTCAAGTGGGTGGCAGTATGCTTTCAATCGTCCTTAACAACTCACTTGGATTCTACGGTGGAGATGTTGCCATCACTATATTCGGTATGATCAACCGTCTAATGATGTTTATATTTATGCCACTGTTTGGTGTTGTACAAGGTTTACAGCCGATTGCCGGATTCAACTACGGTGCAGGTAAGTTTGACCGTGTTCGTGAAGTTATTAAAATCTCAATTCGCTATACCACAGTGTATACGATTGTCGGATGGATTATTGCACAGACTTTCGCACCGTTCTTCCTCGGTGTGTTCACGTCAGATGCATCTATTGTTAACACTGGAACCCCAATTCTTCGAGTTGTGTTCCTTGCAATTCCAGTAATCAGCGTTCAAATTATTAGTTCCTCTGTGTTCCAAGCCTTTGGAAAAGCAAAACCAGCGATGATTCTTTCACTGCTGCGTCAGTTTATTTTGCTGATTCCAATGGTGCTTATCTTCCCACGTTTCTTCGGAATCTGGGGTATTTGGGCAGCCTTCCCTCTTTCTGATTTCATCTCCACGTTAATCAGTATGGGACTTTTAAAATCAGAAATGAATGAGTTAGAAGAAAAACAGCTAAATGTCAAAGCCGCAGTTTAATGATATTTTAGAATAAAACTAAAAAAAGGCGTGGTAGATTGCTTAGTAGCAATCTATCACGCCTTTTATAATTCATTTTATTATTTGTGATTTAGTTGAACTTTACTTCTTCAAGGAACAAGCCATGTGGTGGTGCAGTTACGCCACACTTCGATCTGTCTTTTGCACGAATCAGTTCTAGAACTACATTTGGCTCACGCTTTCCAATGGCAATTTCAATAAGAACCCCAACCATACGACGTACTTGGTTGTGTAAGAATCCTGGGCCGGAAATTCTAATAAACACTTGTTTGCCAGCCTGTTCGATTGAAATGCTAGAAACTTTACGTACCAAAGATTTTTTCTTTGCTTTAGCTGTTGTAAACGTTGTGAAGTCATGCTCACCAATGAACATTTCAGCTGCTTTGCGCATTCTGTTCAAGTTCATTGATTCAGGAACGTGTGCATAGTAATCTCGTTTAAATGGATCCACAACATCATCATTCCAAATCTGATATACATATGTTTTTCCTGATGCGTTATAACGGCAGTGGAACTTCTCAGATGCTTCTGAAAGTTCTTTAACCAATATATCATCTGGAAGGTACTTATTAAGATCTGTACGAAGTTCTTCACAGTCAAGAACTTCATCGTGATGGAAACTCGCCACTTGACCAAGTGCATGAACACCAGCATCTGTACGACTTGATCCTACAACTTCAATCTCTTTTTCAATCAATCTTGAAAGTGCGGTTTCTATTTTTCCTTGGACAGTTTTATCTGTATCTCCAAGTCTTTGCCACCCTTTGTACTTTGCGCCATCATAGGCAATAACCAACTTATAATTAAACATTTTCTACTCCTTTATGCTGTTTCAGAAACTTACTCAATATCCTTTTAGAGTTTCACATATAGCGGATATAGATATTTAATGTTCAAAATTTCTATAGACGTTATATATGAAACGTAAAATTGTAATTTGGTATGTTTCTTTGTATAACTCTTTTACAAATTTCTATTCATTAACATTGTACTTCATTTTGAGCCATATTATTCATATAAATCGTGAAAACATGCGGTATAGTTCAAATAGAGTGGTATAAGTGATGTATAAGGGAGGGATGGCAATGCTTGGACGCATTCTTATTTTACTAACCACCACTGACAGTATTACACTTAAGAACGGGGATACTATTGAAACTGGGTATGATCAATTCGCACTGGTTGAGGTGGTTGATCAGTTTGTATCAGAACATATCACTTTTGATATCGCAACACATTCAGGTCATGTCCCCCATCAAGATCCGCACTGTCTCAATCATTTGCCTCAAGATGATAAAAACTATTACCGCCAATATCTTGAAACAAATGTTTCAATGCTCATGCCAAAAAATATGTCTCTACTCAGCGAGGAAATACTCCATCACTACGTGGCTCTCTTCATACCGGGCGGATACGCCGCTCTCGAAGAGTTTAGAGGTTCTCCTGACATTGCTAAAATTCTTTGTCACTTCCACAAACATCAGAAGCCCATTGGAATACTTGGCGCGGGTTCGGCTGCGCTCATTCACAATGAACTGCCTTGGCCATTTTCAAATTATAAAATGACATGCCTCAGTGAGGATGTCGAAAATGAACTTGAAACACATTTGCTGAGTTCAAAACTCCCCTACCATGTGGGTTATATTCTTGAACAGCTTGGTGCACGGACTTCGTTTGTTGCCCCACTCGAAACGCATGTCGTTGAAGACAACGAACTTATTACTGGTCAAAATAGATATAGTGCCTATGATTTTGGTGTTCAGTTTACTTTAAAGGTGAAGTATACCCTAAAAATCACCACATAGTCTAGCATAAACTGATATTTTTTTTAGAACACACATCAAGAGCTCAACGGCAACCACCGCTGAGCTCTTTTAATTTTTCATATTTTACTATAATACAGATCCTTTTAAATAAGACATGTTAAGGTCTGCATCTTGAATAACCCACTCTTTATTCTGATACAATCGTATATTTTCAAGAAACACTTCAAAGAAATCAGAAAAATACCCGTATTCCTCTTCGCTCAACATTCTAGAAGCATGTTTAAATATCAAGTGAATTTCAGTACAGTATTCAGTATCTGATCTACAGGGCATAACTCGAATAAGCAAGTCATAGGCCTCATTGGAGAACTTTTTATCCTTCCAAGAAATATGAAGATGCTTTTCACGCTCATAATCAAGAATTTGACTCCCTAATGTATCAACGGCCGCTTCATCGTTTTCAAGAACAAAAGAACCGCCTGTTTTCAATTCAATATTCGCCTTGAAGTTTGAATGTTTCTCAATGAAATCTGACTTTGTTAACATCCGAAATCCACGTCCCAAATCACAACTTAGTCTTGTGGTTTTATGTACAAATTGCATGTGATCCCCCTGTTAATCTTCTTGCATCAACGATTTCAACTCTGGAATTAAACTCTCTGACAGCACACTAAAAGGCACTACCACTTCTGGGTATCCATACGCATATGGTGCGTATTCATAGAGTTGAAAATAGAAAACGATCCCGTCTTTTGTCAGATAAAACTGTGTGTCTTCATTTATTCCACTAAAAACAATATCATTGTAAAATGCCTCTTTATTTTCACGCATGTGAACATCTATAAAGACATTCACACTTTCGTAAAAGAGTTCTTGTTCCGTGTATAAATCACTAAGTTCTATTGGTTTTCCTGTTTGCTCGGACATATTAATTGTCATTCGAGAATGGTTCGGATGAATGCTGTATTTCATATATTCAGAAACCACAACATCCACACTTGGGTACTGTGGATTGTCATTGCGGTATGCCCACGTAATCCAGTATTTCAACTGTGGAATACCCCATTTTTCAAAGGCTTCATCCTGTTCGAATATATTGACACTTTCATGAATTCGTTCAGTTATTTCAAACTTAGTTATGTCTAAAGTCCCTATCCACATTTCATCTTTTTTTCCGATGAATTCAGGCCAACTCCACTGAGCACTTCGCGTTCCCCAAGATTCATCCCTGATGAACTTATCCTTATAACTCCTAAGTTGCCCCGTTCCAGGTACAGTATCAAGTTTCCAGTAGCCTGATTCTGTTTCACGAACCTTTAACAAACTTTGCACTTTTTCACCAAGACCATTAACAGTTCCAAGATTAAAATAACGTAAACCCGCCTCAACATTAACATCGGAAATTTTAAGATTCAAAACAGTGGGATCAAAGTCCATGCCCGTCGATAATTCAGGTGCCAATACAAGTTCGTTCACTTCAATGAGTCCCCAATTATTTATGAGTGATTCTATGGTTTCATCTGTAAAATATCTTTTTAGCCTTTCACGCACTTGATCCAGAGATGTAAATGGGTCTTTGAGCGCCCAGTACGATTCATATATACCCGATAACTCAATAGTCTTTAGTTCTTCTGAGTTAAGATATGCATTAAAATCATACACATACTTATAGGCCTCTACAACACCCTCTTCTAACATATCGCCGGGTATACCCTTAACATCAAAACGAAACACATTTACGGATTCACTGTAACGACCATCTTCTGATGGTATTTCTGCCACAACTTTGCCACTTCCTATATCTTGAATCGCTGAAGATTCTTGATTTTCGATACGACCAAGTGCTTCTTTTACCAATATCTCTTGCTCTGATTCTTCATCATCTTGACCTAATGTGTCTTGATTTGAATCTGAGATTTCAGTATCTGTTTCTGATTTTATTTCTAAGTTTGATTCATTGTTTTGATTTTGTGTACTTGTTTCATCTTTATCATCATTTTTTGTTGCTGTTTCCGATTCTATTGGAAGCTCATTTTGAGCTGAATTATCTTTCATTGGTACGGCCTGACATCCAGTCATGACCACAATTGCAGTTAATACTGCAAATAGTTTTTTCCTCAACGTGTCTCCCCCTTTTAAGTATATTCTCAGTCTATCAGAATTCGTAAGGGAATGTGCATCATTTCGGTAAATATGTCGAATTGTTATACAATCGACAATATCCCTAATAGTGCTTTAACGCTGTGCACTGTCCAAAACTCAAAATTAAAATAAGACCCGCGGAAGCGTCCCTCCGCGGGTCTTGAGTTAATTCATATTTTATTTAAAAGCATTTTATACTGAATGACTCAAAATTTTAAGGGTTACTTAAAACTCCATGTTTGCCAGACGTACGTAGCCATCGTAACGCTCTTTTGCTTCTTTTTCTGCGTTAGCGAATAGACGATCTGCTTCTTCAGGGAACTCACCAACAAGTTGAGTGTAACGACCTTCACCCATTAGGAAGTCTCTGAATGATGTTGTAGGCTCTTTAGACTCAAGGATGAATGGATTCTTACCTTCAGCACCTAGAAGAGGGTTGTACTTCCATAGGTGCCAGTAACCAGCATCTACAGCTTCCTTCATACGGTTTTGAGTAGTACCCATACCAGTCTTGATACCGTGAGCGATACATGGTGCGTAGCAAAGGATTAGCGATGGACCATCATAAGCCTCAGCCTCTTGCATAACTTTCATAAGTTGGTTCTTATTTGCACCCATAGCTGTTTGTGCAACGTATACGTAACCGTAAGTTGTTGCGATTAAGCCAAGGTCTTTCTTCTTAATCTTCATACCAGAAGCCGCGAACTTCGCAACAGCACCAGAAGGTGTTGCTTTAGAAGCCTGACCGCCTGTATTAGAGTAAACTTCTGTATCGAATACAAGAACGTTTACGTTTTCGCCAGATGCCAGTACGTGGTCAAGACCGCCGTAACCGATATCGTAAGACCAACCGTCACCACCAACAATCCATACAGATTTCTTGATTAGGTAGTCTTTGTTGTTCTCGAAGAATGTTAGAATTTCTTTAGCTTCTGCATCAGCAACGTCTTTAGCTAGAGCAGCTAGAACATCGATTGTAGCAGCTTTAGAAGCATCTGCATCTTCCATACCGTCTAACCATGCTTGGAATGGAGCTTTAAGAGCTGCATCCACGTTAAGAGCTAGAAGTTCAGCAGCTTTATCAGCCATTTGCTTTCTAATCGTCTTAACAGCTAGAGCCATACCGAAACCGTACTCAGCGTTATCTTCGAACAATGAGTTAGCCCAAGCTGGACCTTTGCCTTCAGCATTTTTACAGTAAGGAGTTGTTGGAGCAGAACCACCCCAGATTGAAGAACAACCTGTAGCATTCGCAACCATCATTCTGTCACCGTATAGTTGAGTTACAAGCTTCATGTATGGTGTTTCTCCACAACCAGCACATGCGCCTGAGAATTCGAATAGTGGTTGAGCAAACTGAGAACCCTTCACTGTGTTAAGAGCCATTAGCTCATCTTTAACAGGTAGTGAAACTGCGTAGTTCCAGTTAGCAACTTCTTTACCAGTTTGAGAATCAAGAGGCTTCATTTCTAGAGCCGTTGTCTTTGAAGGACAGATGTCAGCACAGTTGCCACAACCTGTACAGTCAAGAGCAGAAACTTGAATCTTGTAACCGAAGTCACCCATGTCTTTACCCATAGCTTTAAGAGTTGTAAAGCCTTCAGGAGCGTTCGCTTTTTCTTCTTCTGTTAGAAGGAATGGACGAATTGCAGCATGAGGACATACGTAAGAACACTGGTTACACTGGATACAGTTTTCTGGCAACCACTCAGGAACGTTAACCGCGATACCGCGCTTCTCGTAAGCAGAAGAACCGTTCTCGAATGTACCGTCTACTGCGTGCATGAATGTAGAAACTGGTAGAAGATCACCCTTTTGAGAGTTCATTGGTTGTAGGATGTTCTTGATGAAACCAGGAACTTCAGCTTCAGCAGTCTTAGCAGTTGCTTCAGCGTTAGCCCAAGCAGCAGGAACTGTAACTTCAGCAATTTGTGCACCGGCATCAACTGCTTTCCAGTTAAGTTCAACAATCTTTTTACCTTTTTTACCGTATGTTTTTTCAATTGACTCTTTTAGGTAACCAAGAGCAGTTTCAACTGGAAGAACTTCTGCAAGCTTGAAGAATGCAGATTGCATTACCATGTTGATTCTGTTTCCTAGACCAATTTCAGAAGCAATATCAGTTGCATTGATTGTGTAGAATTTAATTTCGTTCTCAGCAATGAATTTCTTCATTTCGCCAGGTAGGTTCGCATCAAGTTCTTCAGCGTTCCACTGACAGTTCAGTACAAACGTTCCGCCTTTTCTTAGACCACCAAGTAGGTCGTATTGCGTTACGTATGACTGGTTATGACAGGCAATGTAATCAGCTTCGTCAATTAGGTATGTAGAACGAATTGGGTCCTTACCGAAACGAAGGTGAGAAACAGTTACGCCGCCAGACTTCTTAGAGTCATATGAGAAGTAACCTTGTGCGTACATGTCAGTCTTGTCACCGATGATCTTGATTGCATTCTTGTTGGCACCAACAGTACCATCAGAACCAAGACCCCAGAACTTACAACGAACTGTACCAGCAGTTTCAGTTACGATTGTTTCTTGAACCTCTAGAGAAAGGTTAGTCACATCGTCATTGATACCGATTGTAAAGTTGTTCTGTGGAGCATCTTTAGCAAGTTCTTCGTATACACGCTTGATTTGAGAAGGCGTAGTATCTTTAGAACCAAGACCGTAACGGCCGCCAACGATGATCGGTTGAACTTTTTCTTCGTAGAATGAAGAACGGATATCTAAGTATAGTGGCTCACCGATTGAACCAGGCTCTTTTGTTCTATCAAGAACAGCAATTTTCTTAACTGATTCAGGAAGAACGTCAAAGAAGTACTTAGGTGCAAATGGTCTGTAAAGACGAACTTTAATAAGACCAACTTTTTCACCCTTAGCAATTAGGTAATCGATAGTTTCTTCAATTGTATCTACAACAGAACCCATAGCAATGATCACGCGATCAGCATCTGGAGCGCCGTAGTAGTTGAAAGGCTTGTAATCACGGCCAGTGATCTTGCTGATATCAGCCATGTAGTTAGCCACAACTTCAGGAATGTTGTTGTAGTATGTATTACATGCTTCACGAGCTTGGAAGAAGATATCTGGGTTTTGAGCAGTACCACGAGTAACAGGACGCTCAGGGTTTAGAGAGTTGTTTCTGAACTTGTTAACTGCATCCCAGTCAAGAAGTTTAGCGAACTCATCATAGTCAATAACTTCGATTTTTTGAACTTCGTGAGAAGTACGGAAACCATCGAAGAAGTGTAGGAATGGAATGCTTGTCTTAATTGAAGCAAGATGAGCAATACCACCAAGATCCATTACTTCCTGAACAGAACCAGAAGCCAGCATAGCAAAGCCAGTTTGACGTGCTGCCATAACATCTGAATGGTCACCGAAGATTGAAAGAGCATGAGATGCTACCGCACGTGCAGAAACGTGGAATACGCCAGGTAGAAGCTCGCCCGCAATTTTGTACATGTTCGGGATCATTAGTAGTAGACCTTGAGACGCTGTAAATGTAGTTGTTAGAGCGCCACCTTGTAGAGAACCGTGAACTGCACCAGCAGCTCCACCCTCAGATTGTAGTTCAGATACAACGACAGGCTGACCGAAAACGTTCTTCTTGCCATATGCAGCCCATTCGTCAACGAACTCCGCCATGTTTGACGACGGCGTGATCGGATAAATTGCAGCTACATCTGTAAAAGCATACGATACGTAAGCCGCAGCCGTGTTACCGTCCATAGTTTTCATCACTTTATTACTCATTGACTGATTGCCTCCTTAGTCTTTTCATACATGTGTATGTCGTAAGTATAGTATATTGTATACAGAGTGTCAACGCATTTGTATACCTGTATCCCAGGAAAACATCAGGAAAAAGAAAACGTTTGCTTGACCGATCCGTTGCACCACCTCACTCCAAATTGTATACAGTATACTTATAGTACATTTTGTTGAAGCTTTCTATTTTTTTGCCGAAATCCAATAAGCACTCCGAAATTTTATTACCCAACATTTATGGCTTTATCCATTCTTTTTAAAGATGCGTTTAGAGTGTCCATTAATTGATATCTATTATAATAGGAAAAGACACAGTTATAATAATCAATATTGTGCCGATATATATTACGTAGGGATACGTGTATGTTTCGCGCAAGGAGGTGCGAATAATGGATATAAAGTCGCTGGGTCCTTTGCAGAATATAAAAAATGTCGATGCAAAAGAAAAGACACCCATCAAAAATCAAGAAAAGGAATCTGAAAACAGCTCAAAGATTGATTCCAAAAGTGCTGCCGTAGTCTTTGAAAAATCTGAGCCTTTGGAAGAATCCATCGTTGACTACTCAAAATTGGGTAGAGAGAAAAAACACTTAGACGAAATTGAGCGTTTAAAGCTCGAGATCGACCATAAAATGAAGAATGCATTCTTTATGATGGTTAAAGACACAATGAATGGTCAGAACACGGGTATGAAAGCTGCGATACAAAGCATTCTTGACGCAAGAGGTGAAAGCATAGAGGGTGAAGAGCTCGAAGGAGCGCCTTCATCTGAGATAACCCAAGAGATGATTGACGAAGCCGAAGCCGATGTATCCGAAGGTGGATATTTCAGCGTTGAAGCCGTCACTGAGAGAATCATGAGTTTCGCAAAATCACTCGCAGGTGATGATCCTTCAAAAGCTCTTCTATTAAAAGGCGCCTTTGAAGTTGGCTTTGAAGAAGCAACTAAAATTTGGGGTGATGATCTTCCCCAGATTAGCCAAGATACTTTCGCAGCTGTTTCTAAAGCTTTTGATGAATGGGAACAAGAGTATATTGACAGTATGGAACATAATCAGAACCCAGATAATAGTCCGAGTCCTAATTCAATAATAGAATAGTAGTCGGGCATTCGATTTCAGACAATCGAATGCCCTTTATTTGTTGACAAAACCAGTACATTCCTTTATATTTATTAATATATCGACACAAAGTTGTTGCGTTTTCGTAACACGACGTTCGGTACTCCACGCATGATTCTCGGCTCCCCCCAAGATAACCATGAATACGCCTGTAAGTTTCTTGATTTAGAAGCGTGAGCTTCTAGGTCACTATTCCCCATTATCTTGGAGCCGAGATATCAACAAAAATGTACGGATGCAATCAAAGATTGCATCCGTTTTTTATTGCTTTATTTTGTAGCTCATAAAACCATCAAGGCCAAGACTTAACGTGAGCAACACAAGACCCACCCACATGTAAGGTTTTAACGGGTTTAGCGGACAAAATCCTGGAGGTGCTGTTTGTCTAAGGTAAAATGTGTATCCTACCGACCCAATTGCAACGGTAGATCCTGCTATGAAAAGACCATGACTGATCTTCTTTAGCTTATCCATTACACCTCTCCTCTCACAAAAACAAATGTCATTTCACTTGATAATTCACATTCAAATTTCCAATTGTCATAATCAAATGATTTTAAAGCATTTACATCATCCACTCTATTTTTCACCATAAAGTCAACCATTTGACCTCTGGCCTTCTTCGCATTTGTGCCAATAACTTTGAGGTTTCCATTTTTATATTCTTTGAATTCAACAGTGACCATAGGCATTTTAATCAGCTTAGAAAACTCTTTTGACGCCAAGTTGATAATCGTTTCACCTTCATCAAATGGCTTCGAAAGATCCTCTTTCCAGTAATTGTAAAGCGATTCATTTAGAACCTTCATTTTCATGTCGAGTCTGTACGCACTTATGCCCGTGAGTGGTGTAAGCATTCCATACATCGCGGATAGGATTCTCAGGTGACTTTCAATATAATCTAAATCGGAGTCCGAATATGAAACAACAGGCAGTTGTCGGTAGGCAATCCCAGTATAAGCTTGTATTGCAGGAAGTATGCCCGTATGTCCGAAGTTCTGATACGTGTGATACACCGATTCAAGGAGTCCATTTTTTATGCCCATCAAACTTGAGAGTTCATCGCATGATAATTTTTGAATGTTTTCTACTAGGGCTTTTGTTTTTCTGAAATAAGGCAATGTTCTCATATCGTCAATCGCCTCAGAGTTATAGCTCTGCTCTTTGCTTGGTGATAATATAACTTTCATTCTTCTTTACTCCTTAAATCTAGACGTCGTCCTTTACGCCATCACGGATAAGTCGTGTGAAATGATGTCCCATAGCCTGCTCAATATAAGGCTCAAGATGCCAAAACTGTTTGAAGTGCTTATATTCTTCGATGGCACCTGTTATATCTCCATCTTTCTTGAACGCACGAATTAGAATATTTTTTGGTGTGTGCTCCATATCTATAAATTCAAGCACTTGTACCTGATATCCTAATATTTCAAGCACGTTGGCACGGACACTATCTGTAATCAGAGATGACATACGTTCTTTAATAAGGCCGTGTTTTTCCATAGGCGCCATTATTGGATTATGAATTTTCTTGAAGAATTCATGCTGACAACATGGAACTGCGAGTATTACGGATGCATCCCAGTTAACAGCTTTAACAAGAGCATCATCAGTCGCGGTGTCACACGCATGAAGTGTTACAACCATGTCAACACCACCATCTTGGGTATATTCTCTTATATCCCCTTGAAGGAATTTTAATCCATCATAGCCCAGTTCATTTGCCACACCGTTACAGAAATTAATAACATCCGTCTTAAGATCTAGACCAATAATATTAACCTTCATATCCATAACTTTTACAAGATAATAGTACAGAGCGAATGTCAGATAAGCTTTTCCACATCCGAAATCGATAATATTAATCGCTCGGTCCTTTGGCAGATATGGAATACAGTCCGCTACCATTTCAATGTAACGGTTCAATTGTCGGAATTTATCATACTTCTTAGCGAGCACCATTCCATCCTGACTCATTACTCCGAGTCGGACCAAGAAATCGTGAGGTACACCTTCTGCTAATAAATACTCTTTTTTTCTATTATGACTTAAATCAACACTGTTTCGTGTCGGTTGTTTTTTCAAAACTTTAATCTTTCCTTTTTTACTGATTAGAACCTGATAATCAGCATCAATCGTATAAATCATTGCTTGTCTAAAGTATGTGTCTAGGAGCTCTTTAATCGTCCCAGCCGCTTGGTCATTTGTCAGGTTTTCATGAATCACTTTATTGTCATAATGATACGCCAATTGATTCACTCTCTCGCCCTTTATGAGTACAGGCTTCACATCCATTTTTTTATATGATTTTTCTACACCCCTTTGTACATTACTAAATACAGCAAGGATCAGACTGTCACGCTCAAATATTTCATCAATAATTCCATGTATATTTTCCACTTTATTTCTCCAGTTCTTTCACATCGGTAATCCAACCTTGTTCTGCCTCAGGATCATGTAAAACCTTGATAATGGCCTTTGCCACGTCTTCAGGTTTTCTTAGCATGCCATCTGATTTGAACCCTCTAAACATTTCAACATCTTTAAAAT
>Ga0070725_10001533_pt1 | contig 12803 bp, 8 predicted proteins | sample tdDd002_FD_69781 | JGI IMG/M metagenome (GOLD analysis project Ga0070725, IMG submission 69781) | Marine sediment microbial communities from the Atlantic coast under amendment with organic carbon and nitrate - tdDd00.2 | ecosystem: Environmental > Aquatic > Marine > Coastal > Sediment | place... | reverse complement strand
GTCGGAGTTGGATTAACCATCAACAACTCTTTTGCTGTCATAATCATACCCGGTGTACAATAGCCACATTGTAGTGCAGCATGGTCTATAAATGCGACTTGAAGGTCGTCTAATTTATTTCCGTCTGACAAACCTTCAATAGTTAATATTTTCTTTCCGTTAGCTTCACCAGCAAGCATCAAGCAGGCGTTAACAGCTTTATCATTTACTAATACTGTACATGCACCACACTCACCCGCGCCACATCCTTCTTTAGCGCCTGTTAAATCGAAATCTTCACGAATCATATCTAAAAGTGTTCTACTTGGATCTACATAGTGTTCTACTTCTTCATTATTTAAAACAAATTCAATCAGTTGTTTCATTGTGCGCCTCCTACTCAGCTAACCCTTTTAGTCCTTTTTCAAGAAGTACTCCGACCATTTCAGTACGATACTCTTTTGTTGCTCTTATATCATCAATAGGTTTAACTTCGCTTTGTGCAAGTTTAACCGCTTCCTTAATTACATCTTCGTTCAACTCTTTACCTTGTAAAAAAGTTTCTGTTTTTCTTAGTCTTACAGGTGTTGGAGCAACCGCACCATAACCTATACGATATCCATCTTCTACTTTAAGAATAGTTGCACAAACAGTCGATAAATCAACTTCCTTACGTCTAGACAGTTTTAAAAAATCACCTGCAGACGCTTTAGGTAGCTCAGGAACAAATATTGACGTTACAAGCTCGCCTGGTTTTAAGCACGTTTTACGTACAAATACGAAAAAGTCATGTATAGATATGTTTTTTTCACCTTCTGGTCCATATACATTAACAACCGCATCCAATACAATCATCGGTGTCGCTGTATCCGCCAATGGTGAAGCATTGCATATGTTACCTATACATGTTGCTCGGTTACGAACTTGTCGAGAACCAACTAGCATAGCCGCTTGAGCTAAATAAGGATACTTTTCAACAACCACCGGGTATTCTCCTAGTTCATTAAGCGTTACACAAGCTCCTATGGTCAAACCCTTACCTTCGTCATATCGTATGCCATTTAATTCTTTAATTTGTTTAATATCTACCACTACTTCTGGTATTGTAATATGATCATGGATACGTGTAATTAAATCGGTACCACCATTGAGTACGTGGGCACCTTCACCATGTTGAATTAATAATTCACTTGCCTCTTTCAAATTATCAGGACTAAAATATTCGAAACTTTTCAAAACTGCACCTCCACATCGCTGACGCTCAGTCCATTTTTTAGACCAAGCGCTAAAAAAACGTTTTCTTGTTTACTAGATTGTGTCTCATGATAAATCTCTCTATATTATCTGAACCACTTATTCGTTGGACTCGAAGTATTCATGTTATCAAACACAAGTACCTAAATACCTTGTTTCATGAATTATTCGTGCTAATATACAAAAGGTTTGCCTCTTTCGCATAGATTAAAGATTCCCCGAATCCTACTCAAAACCTTTGTCGTAAAAAACTAAATTTTCAGGTAATTCATATAGATCATTCAGTAAGTAGTAACAAACGGATTTTGTAACCGTTGCAATCACTCTTTATCATTCATACCCACATTTCCTAATAAAAAAAAGTTTTTTTATTGAAAAATAGAGGTTTTAAAGGGATCAATTGTTTACCTACACCTAAATAGGTATAATTATTAAAGAGAAGGACTTTGTTAGCAGGTGATAAAATGAATTTTACGTCCAGAGAATCTAAGTACAATTTCTTGCACAATCAATTGGATCTTCTTCACTTCGAAGAGATACTAAGTGACTCAAAAATATTAAAAAACATCTTAAATCAAGGGGTTCATCTACTCGATGATTTCGACCTCTTTATGGTTGATCTTTTTTTAATGCTCTATAAAATAAACCTCATACACACCAATAACCAAAGAGGAACAAGCGGATTGTTAATAACCTCACTCTCCAGTAAAACAACAACACGGAAAGTACGTACACGTACAGTAGGTTCTAAGTACGAAACCTATATTATTTATAAATTTTTTATGGATAATCTTTTCGAAAAACTAAGAGGTTCTAAAGCTTTAAAAGAACTTATTGAACTTACTTTTCAACACGACCAATTGAGTGAACAATTAGAAACCATTGAAAATGAAAAGCCAGAGTTTAACTTCGAAAAAACATCTGTTGAGGAAGTTGACCACCTGACAAAAGAGGAGGTTAACCTCTTAAACACCATAAAGGATACCTTTAATAAAACACGCAGAGAACCTCTGGATATAAACAGCACCCTTCAATACATCATAGAGGAATCCTTACAATCTACTGAAGATTCAAAAGACAACTCTGACCAAGAAGGAAGCACAAAGCTCGAAGATGCTATTAAAAAAACCAAAGAAGAACTCTCTGGTCAGTTTAATCCCGATCAAGACGACCTAGACAGTGAAAATTTTCTAGAGACTTTATCAAAGGAACTAGACTCTGAAAACAATACAGAAGATAACAATGCCCTCCTCAAAGAAGACCTTGAGGAAGAGAATGTGGAAATAGACAGCGATAACACAACAACTATCAACGCATCTTTTGACTCTAGTTTTAAAGAGATGATTTTAGATGTTGAAAAACGCTCTGAAACGAAGAAATCGCAGCAACTTTTATCTGAAGGACAATTCAAGAACCAAGGTAGTCACTGGTTGGATGACCTAGATATGAACGCAGCTACTGATCAGAACAGGATAGAAGACGGAGGTATTGACCAAAGCAAAAACCCTTTGTCACAAACCACTCACGACCAAAAGAGTGCTAAAGGTGGAATTGGGTTTTTAGATTCTACCTTGGAGAACAATCAGGCAAATCAACTTCTGAATCACTCCATTACAGACTTAAGTAGCGCACTTAAACAACAAAAACAAATTAAGCATCGCATTAACAAACTAATCAACGCTCTCAATTTAGAGCGTATGTTATCTGGTTCTATTGAAAAACTGGATCAATTTAATACACATTTAGAAACCTTAAATATTCAAAAGAATACATTACAAGACCATTCCTTCGATGAGGTCTTAGATTTTTTTAAGCGCATTGAGGATCCAGTCATGATAAAATTTTTAAATAGAGTAGGTCGAAAAAAGGATCAGGCTGCACATACGCAATACCAGAAACATCGCCAACGCGAGATTCTAAGCGACCGCATTATTTTAAGTGATGACTTAGATAATTTGGTAGATGAAGAGCTTATGCCACTCGCTCTAGACATTGAAGCCTTTGAAAATGACTTCATCGATCGGTTTTTACATCAAAACATCCGGTCTTTGGACCAAATTAGTAAAACGTCTAAACACAAAGGTCCTATCATACTTTGTTACGATGGCTCAGGTTCTATGGAAGGCAACAAAATAAAGGAAACAAAAGCGCATATTATCGCTTTTATAGAGATAGCCCGAATACAAAAACGCAAACTCATCACCATACAGTTTGCATCAGCCAACGAGCCCCTATACATTCAAGAAATTCACCCCAAAAGAGTAACAAGCGAGACCATTACCAACTTATTAGATACTTTTATACGAGGTGGAACAGATTTTGAAAAGCCTCTCAAAATGGCTATGGAATACATACAAACCGATCGTTATAAACACGCCGACATTCTCTTTATAACCGACGGTGTATGTGATATTTCTACTTCTTTTAAAGCCCAGTTTAACCAAGTAAAATCTGAGAAGGAGTTCAAACTTTATGCTTTGATTATCCACGGAAACACCTATGAAGATTTTAGGGATTTAGGAGATATTACTGATGAAGTTCTTGAAATTAAACAAAGGGATTTAAGTGATTGGAATGAGAAGATTAGTGAGCGGATTTTTTCGATTTGATTCCCAACTCCGCTAATGAAAAGCTCTTAATTCCAAAGCCTGATCAATTACAACTAAATCCATAGTATGTTATTTTAAGCAAGTAACTAACCGAAATGATACCGCGTCCATGCGGCGCATTTCTGCTACGGCGTCCTGCCTTCGCCACGTTACTTACTTAAAATAACAAGTTTTGAAGTTAGTCAATTGACTCCAAGGCTTTTGAACCAAGAACTTTACATTCGCTCATAGGATACAACTGGATAAACAGATAATTCAGAAGTGGTATTTAGTCAGCTTAAGGATTATGTTCTTTCTTGACTTCAATAAATCTGTTCAAGCGATTTCCGTGAAAAAAGCAGGACGCTTTTTTAGCTTAGCAGAGTCAGGACGTCTCCTTCTAAGCGTTAGGAAATCGATTGAACTAAATTCCATCATTTCAAGAAAAAAAGAACCTCTCCTTATGATGACTAAGTATCACTTCGGGATATAAATACAATAATACGAACATTCCACACCACAGGAGGATCACAAATGCATTCAGATAAACTCAAATTAACCAGCCAACAACTCAAAGAAATGTATCATTTTATAACAACTAAATACTATGAGGTCGACGAATTTGCCCTTTGTATCATCCTTTCACTGATTTCTAAAACACATATGATCGCATTGGGTCAGCCTGGTATTGCGAAATCAGCGGTTTTGAGAGAGATTGTAGAGATGATTGATTTTACTGATGTTGAAGGTACACCTTATTTTCATGTACAAATGGGAGCCGACATATCGCCTAGTAATGTTTTGGGCGCACCAGATATAGAGTACTATAAGGAACACGGTATTATAAAACGAGCTTATGAAGGTTTTTTACCTCATGCTATTGTGGCTTTTTGTTCTGAGTTTTACAGAGTTAATGACCAAGTAGCTAACTCTGGTCTTTTAACAATTTTGAATGAAGGTGAGTTTAAAAACGGAACCGATGTTATTCAGACGAACTTGCGCTTTTTTATGGCAGATACAAACTTTTTCCCTAAGCAAGCGGACGACCTAGATGTAGAAGAATCTGATTTAAGACTACAAGCACTGCATGATCGCTTTTTATCAAGGGTCTTAGTGAAACCTATTACAGATGATGAAAACAAAGTTAAAATGATCCTTATGGACGATAACCAACAAAGTGATGTAAAAATCCCAATGGCAGATATTGTTGATTTTCAAGATGCAATCGATAGTGTTGTCATTCCAAATCAAGTGGCTCTATACATGGTCCATATTGCAAACGAACTACAAAACAAGCATCATATATTTATTTCTCCTCGTAGACTCAAATTAAGCCGTAACTTAGTCCGTGCACACGCCCTCTTTAATAACCGCTCTAAATGTAACATTGCTGATTTAGAAGCCTTACAGTTTTCATTTTGGCAAAAGGAAGAAGACATTATTAAAGTTAAAGATCTCATCTACGACACCATTGGAATTCCTAAAAAAGATGCAGCAGAATATAGAGCACTCATGGAGTCTATTGTAGACGAAATGGAAACAGCCATTGAGAATAAACAAGTTCTCCCGAATTATGACCCAGACCCAATATTTAGTCAGGCCATAGGTGACCTCACAAAGTTATCTGAAAGAATTCTTGATAAGTACACCCATATTGATGACTATAGTGTGGTGAAAAGTGTTTATAAGGATGTACAGGATCGAATCAAAGAAGTAACTGTTGAACGACATGTTTTGTAATAGCTTCGCTATTACAATTGAAAATGGATAATTGAGAATTTAGAATCAAAACCTTAAAAGGTCAAAATCTTAACGATTTTGACCTTTTTTATATCTATATGCCAAATGGCATATTCAATTAAATAGATTCGTTCTAAAATATAAAAAACGGTATCGATTTAACGATACCGCTCCATAATTATTCATCATTCATTTTTCATTATTAATTGTATTAACGTACATCCATTTCGTAAGGCTTACCACTTGCAGCAGGTGCTACAGCTTTACCAACGAAACCAAGAAGTACAACAATTGTAATCATATATGGCATCATAGCAAGTAAATCAGCTGATATTTCGAATCCAACCATTGGTCCACCTAAGAAGAACTGAAGACCTTTAGTTGCACCAAATAGGAAACAAGCTAACATCGTTGTTCTTGGCTTCCATTTACCGAAGATCATCGCCGCTAAAGCAATATAACCTTGTCCCGAAATAAGACCCGGACGGAAGTTAGAAACAATTGCTATACTCAATGCTGCTCCACCAAGCCCTGACAAGAAACCAGATGCAGAAACACATAAATAACGAATTCTATAAACATTAACACCAACAGTATCAGCTGCTTTTGGATGTTCACCAACAGCTCTAATACGAAGGCCCAGTCTTGTTTTGTAAAGTAAATACCATGTACCAAATACAACAGCAAAGGCAATATATACCGTAATGTATTGATTAAAAATAGTACTTAAAGATTCAATTAACAAGTTATCAGGATAAGTCTCCATTAAAGAATTAAACATTCCGTTTAAAGGTCTAGGTAATTTTAATTCTAGTGGTACCGAAGGCGTCATCGTTGCACCGTTAAACATTCTTCTCGATACAAAGAGTGCAATACCCGGTGCTAAGAAGTTTATGGCAATACCAGAAACAGTTTGATTCGCATTAAATTTGATACATGCGACAGCATGTAGCAATCCGAACAGACCACTAACTACACCTGCTCCTAAAAATGCAATCCAAGAGTTTCCTGTTACAACCGCAATTGCTGCACCAGCAAATGCACCAACGTACATCATACCTTCTAAACCGATGTTAATAACACCTGAATTTTCTGAGTAAACGCCGCCAATCGCTGTATAAATAAGAGGTGTTGCGTACATTAGGGTTGTCCCTAAAATAAAGGCAAATGCTCTAACAAAATCTGACATTATTTAACAACCTCCCCTTTAGCTTTATTAATATATTTGAGAATTGGTTTAAATACTTTTGAAATCGCTATTAAGAATATGATTGAACCAATTACGATACTTACAACTTCTGATGGAACACCTAGTGTACCCATCTTAGTACCGCCATATTGTAAACCACCAAATAAGAGTGCACATAGCAGCACACCAATTGGTGAGTTATTACCCATAAGAGCAACAGCTATACCATTAAAACCATATCCTTCTGATACGGCAAGTTTAGAAACATGGAACGATACACCAGTTACATGCAACGCACCAGCTAAACCAGCTAAAGCACCAGCTATAAACATAGATTTCACAATACAATTATTAACATTAATACCTGCATATTCTGCAGCATCTTTGTTGTAACCAACAGCACGTAACTCGTACCCTTGAACAGTTTTAAATAGGTAATAAGAAACCCAAATAACAACAATAATTGATATAGCTAAACCCCAGTTCGCTTTAACAGATCGACCAAGAAGTGGTTGTAACCAGTCAATCGTTGTACGAGCTGTTTCATGAATATCATATGTTGCTTCTGGTTGCGGGTTCTTAAGATAAGGTCTGTAAACCATATAATTAGAGAAGTAAAGCGCGATCCAGTTAAGCATAATTGTACTAATTACTTCGTGGACACCATATTTCGCCTTAAAGTATCCAGCCAAACCACCATAAAGACCTGCTGCTACTGTTGCACCAATAATTACAAGTGGTAAATGTATGATCGCTGGTAACTCAATTACGTAACCAAGAACTCCAGCAACTAAAACACCAACCATAAACTGACCTTCTGCACCAATGTTAAAAAGTCCAGTACGGAAGGCAAAAGCAACCGATAGACCAGTTAAAATAAGTGGCGTAGAACGTACAAGGGTCCATCCAATATACTTTGGTCTTGATACAATACCTAAGAACATTGTTTTATATGCCTCAGCAGGATTATAGCCAGCTAGAACAAGTACTACCGCACCTACAACAAGACCCATTAGTATTGCCAATAATGTAACAATTAATACTTCATTCATAAAAGTATCTTTTATTTTTTCAGAAAATGTCTTTTTACTCACCGTGTCCACCACCTGACATCATTAATCCCAGTGCATTTTCGTTGGTTTCTTTCGCGTTAACATGTCCTACGATTTCGCCTTCGTAAATGACCGCAATGTAATCAGAAACACTTAGTACTTCATCAAGCTCGTAGGATACAAGTAATACTGCTTTTCCTTTATCCCTTTGCTCAACAAGTGATTTGTGAACGAACTCTATGGCTCCAACATCAAGACCACGCGTTGGTTGTGTAGCAATCAAAATATCAGGATCATTTGTTACTTCTCTTGCAATGATTACCTTTTGTTGGTTACCACCAGAAAGAGCACCAGCTCTTAAATCGATATTCGTAGGTCGAACATCAAATTTCTCAACGAGTTCATGAGAGAAACTCTTAATTTTATCAAAGTCTAAACGACCTTTTTTTGCAAATGGCTCTACTTGATAGTTCTCTAAAACCATATTTTCATAAATTGTAAAATCTAGGATTAAGCCATGTTTTTGACGATCTTCAGGAATATTTGATATTCCTGATTTAAAGATATCACGCACCGATTCATTAGCAACGTTTTTACCTTTAATAAGAACTTCACCCGATTTAATAGGACGTAAACCAGTAATCGCTTCAATTAATTCTGATTGACCATTTCCATCAATTCCAGCCAAACCAAGAATTTCGCCTTCACGTACTATGAGGTTTAAGTTTTGAACAACATCAATACCACGATTGTCCTCAACCGTTAAGTTTTTAAGTTCAAGTACAATTTCGCCAGGTGTTTTTTCATCTTTATCTACGGCAAAACTAACTTCACGTCCAACCATCATAGATGCTAAATCTTCTTCAGTACACTCAGCTACTTCTACAACATCAATCTTTTTACCACGACGAATAATCGTACAGTAATCTGCTGATGCTTTTATCTCTTTCAGCTTATGTGTAATGATAATAATCGACTTGCCTTCTTTTGTAAGATTATGCATGATCTCAATAAGTTCTTGAATTTCTTGAGGTGTCAGAACCGCAGTTGGTTCATCCAAAATTAGAATTTCTGCTCCACGGTAAAGTGCCTTAAGAATCTCTACACGTTGTTGCATACCAACTGACATATCTTGTATTTTTTTGTCTGGTTCAACGTATAATCCGTAACGTTCTGATAACTCCACAACATCTTGACGAGCTTTAGCTAGATCAATTCGACCTGCACCTTTGACTGGTTCAGAACCTAGAATAATGTTTTCTGTCACAGTAAAGATTGGTACCAACATGAAATGCTGATGCACCATACCTACGCCATGCTCAATTGCAACATTTGGGTTCTTAATGTCTACTTTTTTACCATGTAGGAATATGTCACCTTCTGTTTGGTGATACAGTCCATACAGGATGTTCATAAGCGTCGTTTTACCTGCACCATTTTCGCCTAACAATGCATGAATTTCGCCTTTGTGAACGGTTAAGTCAATGCTGTCATTTGCTACGAAGTCGCCGAACTTTTTCGTAATCTGCTTCATTTCAACGACTTTTTCGTTAAAATCTATGGTCTTGTAGTCCAAGCGCTTTCCTCCTATCCTTCAATCAGTTTCCCTATTAACGATAAACAAGCCTGAATTATCTGAAAAAACAATTCAGAAAAAAATAATTAAAAGTCCATGTTACATGTTATTTTATCAAAAAAACATTTAAAATAGATAGTTTTAATAAAGATATTCTATAGTTTCGTAATAAATTACCATTCATTTCCTTGATCTTTTATAAACATCTTATATATCTGTACCCTTTTTATCTATTGTAACGCTTTTAAGTTCATAATGATTCGATTCATTTCTTCATCTATAGAAAAGTTTTTAAACAAAACTAAATTCTCTAAACTTATGTTTGCATGAAAACGATTTCCGAAAAAATATTGTGTCTTTGTAAAATTACTACAATAAAAAATGTACACTGTGTGGAACCGGTTCCTTTTTTCCCCTAAAAAATAGATTATTATTCTGCAAATAGACTTTACTATTTGTTTGAAATGTAATCGTTTAGTAGTTTTGTTTTTATTTTATCTGTGTGTTTATTGATTTTAATTTGATAATTGCATTTTTTAGGTACTTTGTTGTGGTTCTTATGATTTTTATTGTGTGGTCGCGTCCTGAACAAACAGCCCAGTCATGCTCCTAAACAAAACAGCCCAGCAATGTTTCACATTGCTGCGGTCGCGTTACGCGCCCAATACGAAATGGTATTCAGATCAATAATCGAACATGAATCTTCGATTATTGATCCGATTACCATTTCGTGCTGTTTTTGTTTATCGCGAAAAGAAAAGGATTCTGCATAAGCAGAATCCTTTATAATTCATTACTTCATGCTTGCTTCGTATTCTTCTTTGTTTTCTGGAACTGTGATTTCGCCAGCAATAATCTTAGCTTTAAGTTCTTCAACTTCAGCAAGAATTTCTGCAGGAACGTGCTTGTCTGATGATGGAGCGATATCTACGCCACCTTCAGCTAAACCGTAAACAACAGTTGTTCCGCCAGCCCAGTTACCTTCGTTAAGTTCGCTTACTACGTTGTAGATTGCGTTATCAACACGCTTCATAGCAGATGTTAATACGTTATCTGGAGCAAGGTCATTTTGGTCACGGTCAACACCGATAGCCCATTTGCCTTTTTCCTTAGCAGCTTCGATCATACCATTACCAGTAGCGCCTGCTGCATGGTAAATGATGTCTGCGCCTTCGTTGTAGAATTGCTCTGCAATTGACTTACCAGCAGCAGCATCTGTAAACGAGTTTGCATATTGTCTGAATACTTCAGCATCTGGATTAGCAGCTTTAACACCAGCTAAGAAACCGTATTCGAATTTATTGATTAGGTAGAAGTCAATACCACCAATGAAACCAACTTTGTTAGTTTCAGTCATTTTACCAGCAATGTAACCAACTAAGTACGATGGCTCGTGCTCTTTAAAAGATACACCAACTACGTTTTCAGGAGTTTCTTCACCGTATGACATATCGATGATAGCAAATTTTTGCTCTGGGAAGTTTTCAGCTGAAAGCTTAAGTGCTTCACCCATCATGAAACCAATACCCCAAACAAGATCATTTTCTTCGTCAACAAGTGTTTCAAGGTTAACTTCGTAATCTGCTTCTTGCTTAGACTCAAGGTAGCTTACATCTGTACCAAACTCAGTTTTAGATCTTTCAAGACCTTCCCAAGCTGATTGGTTGAAAGATAAATCGTTAACACCACCAACATCTGTTACCATTGAAACTTTAATTCCCTCTTCCATTGGCTCTTCAGTTGCTTCTGGTGCTTCTGTAGCTGGTTCTTCAGTTGCCGGTGCATCTTGTCCACCACAACCAACGAACATACCTGCGATTAACATCACAGCTAATAATAACGCTAATGCTCTCTTCATTCTTTTTTCTCCTCCTCTAACTTTTCCCAGTGATTTAAGGTTCCTACATTTTTGAAACGATCCTTATTTTTGCAAGATTTCATCCAGCTTTCAAAAGTGCTGCTTAACAGCTCTTGGATCAATATGTAATGTAGAAAAAGAACCCTGAGAATAATTTTACTACAAAATCTGCAAAAATAAATATTTAATTTGCACAAAATTTTAGTGCAATAAGCTGTTTTTCAAAGCACCATGTTATTTATATCCCGAAACGGTGTCGTTTAAACACTTTTCTCAAAATATGTGATCGGTTACACGTTTTTGTAACAGATGCCCATAACATTGTAGTATAAACACTTGTAGCAGTTTTCTTACTTTTTATAATTTCTATTTTTTTAAGAGTACCTTTTGTATGTGTGACACAAACCGTTCAACAATTTCATGATTTGGATCATTTAATGAGCCATCTAACACCCTTGATAATATGCCTTGATACAAGAGCATTAATATTTCATTGATCTGATATACTTCTGATTCTTGTATCAAACCAATATCGACACATCTTTTTAAACATTGAATATCTCTTTTATATACATTGTTTCCTTCTAGTAAAGGAACATACTCAATAATAGCATCCTGAATATCTTCTGTAAACAAATCGTAGTATTCATGCAAATAAGTATTTAGCTCAGAAGCATAAACAGTAAAGAATACTCTGTAGTAAAATGCTGGTTGTTTCAACGACTCTTCAGCAAAACAACGCCAATTATCAATATATTGTTCAACAACATCTTCGGGTGTTTCTCGATCAATTAATCGATCTAAATACCCTTTTGTGTATTTTATAGATGACATATATAGAAGTTCATCTAGATTGTCAAAGTAATTGTACAAACTCGAACTTTTATAACCTGCTAGCTCAGCTACTTTACGTATAGTAACCTTCTCAAAACCTTCTTGTTCAATGATTGCGTGGGTAGCAGTTATAAATGATTTCTTGGTTCTTTTGACCCACGATTTTTTTCTGTCCATTTCTTTCTCCACTGTCATAGTACTTTACAGTATATCACAGATTGTTATCTATTTGAGTACTTTTTGGACATTCGTCCTTAAAATATTGTTAACCTATTCCAATTTTTCTCATCAAAAAAGTGTCTTAGCCATTAAGATAGCTTTTATCTCTAATTTATTTTTATTTCTCAAACATATTCAACTTATTGTCAATAATTTAGAGAGCCCTATGCCTCGTCCAAAGAACACAGGGCTCCCTTTAAAAGGAGTTAGGTGTTTGAATCAGTTAAAAGTTTAATGTTTATAGGTTAAAGGTTAGATCTGTATCTTAGAGCTTTAAGCTGACATTTTGCGATTAACTGATTTTTTAGGTGTTAAAATGTGTTTGTTGTTGTTTTCTAAAAGTGTTCGTTGCATCTTTCTATCGTGGTGCCAGCCTTTATTTGGGGTCATTCTTTTCTAGGAAAGACTGGGACACCTGCTCGCTAAAGTTGAAAGTCGTGACGACTTTCTGTTTGGAAGGTTTTATGAGCACATTCTGCACTTCACCTTTAGTAAAAAGTGTCTTGTTTTGATA
>Ga0070725_10001531_pt1 | contig 12808 bp, 11 predicted proteins | sample tdDd002_FD_69781 | JGI IMG/M metagenome (GOLD analysis project Ga0070725, IMG submission 69781) | Marine sediment microbial communities from the Atlantic coast under amendment with organic carbon and nitrate - tdDd00.2 | ecosystem: Environmental > Aquatic > Marine > Coastal > Sediment | place... | reverse complement strand
TTGAGGCCGCAAAACAGGGCAAAACCTGGCTGGCTTCGGGGGCAATTGCCTGTGCGTTGACCCATCGCGACAACCTGATCGGCAACAGCACCGCCCCTGGTAAGGTGCTGTGCGAGGACGACGTGGTGTTCGAGCAGGAGTTCCTGACCCATCTGGAGGACGGTTCGGCGTTGGAACAGATGGCGCAGGCTGACGGGTTTGTCATGCTGAACTATCGCAGCCGCACTCCGATCAAGGCTGAAAAAACGCCCGTGGCCAGTTTTGGGAAATATTCGGTGCACCGGCTGGTGTCTGACCACGTTGCCTCGGGGGCGGCGTATTTTGTCACGCCCGAAGTCGGGCGCAGTATCCGCGATTTCCAGACGCCCTTGCAGGTGCCGATTGATGCCTGGTCCGAGATGAAGAAGGCTGGTGTTTTCAAGGATATTTATCTGGTTGTGCCCTCGCCCGCACGGACGGGTCATTTTCCGTCCACAATGAATTATGGGCGCGGTTCAAAAAGCCGACTGGTCGAAGGTCTGCGCAATGTTGCCTTGCTGCGGCGGCTGCGGTGGCGGCTGATCGAAGCACGTAAGAAGACCTGGACCAAAGTGGCCGAATGGGTGTGACCGGGGTGTTGAGAATAAGGGGTTTGTGATGGCAGTCCAAAAGATAGCAGTCATTGGTTTGGGCTATGTCGGCCTGCCATTGGCCGTCGAGTTCGGAAAAAAACGTCCGGTCGTTGGCTTTGACATCAATATGGGGCGTGTCGCGGCGCTGCGGGCTGGGGTGGACAGCACGCTTGAGGTTGATGCTGAAGAGCTCGCCGAGGCCAAGCACCTGATCTATGCCACAGATCCGTCAGAGCTGGCCGAGTGCACAATTTTCATCGTTACCGTTCCCACGCCGATTGACGCGCATAAGCGCCCGAACCTGACACCGCTGATCAAGGCCTCGGAAACCGTAGGGGCCGTGCTGAAGAAGGGCGATATCGTCATCTATGAAAGCACGGTCTATCCCGGCGCGACCGAGGAAGATTGCGTTCCCGTGCTGGAACGTGTCTCTGGCTTGACGTTCAATACAGATTTTTTCGCGGGTTATTCCCCGGAACGCATTAACCCCGGAGACAAACTGCACCGCCTGCCTGATATTCTGAAGGTCACGTCGGGTTCGACCCCTGAGGTGGCTGCGCGGGTCAACGCGCTCTATGCGGAAATCGTGACGGCTGGGACCTATATGGCGGATTCAATCCGCGTGGCCGAGGCCGCCAAGGTTATCGAAAACACGCAGCGCGACCTGAATATCGCCCTGGTGAATGAGCTGGCGATCATTTTCAACAAGATGGGCATTGATACCGAAGCCGTCCTGAAGGCCGCCGGCACCAAGTGGAACTTCTTGCCTTTCCGCCCTGGTCTGGTGGGCGGACACTGTATCGGGGTGGACCCCTATTATCTGACGCACAAAGCCGAGGCGACGGGCTATCACCCTCAGGTCATTCTCGCAGGTCGACGGATCAACGACGGTATGGGGGCCTATGCGGCGGGTCAGTTGGTCAAGGCGATGTTGCGCAAAAAGATCCAGGTGAATGGCGCGCGTGTGTTGGTCATGGGGCTGACCTTCAAGGAAAACTGTCCTGATCTGCGCAATACGCGTGTTGTCGATATGATCGCCGAGCTGGAAACCTTTGGTGTGCAGGTCGATGTTTATGATCCTTGGGTCGATGTGGACGAGGCCGCGCGCGAATATGATATCAACCCCGTGACCGATCTTGCCCAGGCCGACTATGACGGCGTGGTTCTGGCCGTCGCGCATAAGGCATTTGTGGATATGGGCGCGCAGGGGGTGCGTGATCTGTGCGCCTCGGACAGCGTTTTGTTTGACCTAAAGAATGTTTTCGACGTCACCGCCAGCGATCTGAGGCTCTGAGAACAGGAGGCCCGGCATCATGATAGCGCCTGCCTTGCAAGCTCTTTTCCAGAGCTTTGGAAACCTCTTTCAGTCGCGCTTTTTCCGCAGCGGTCTGGGCTCTGCGGCGATCCGCATTGCAGGGTTGGCGTTATCCTTGGGGTTGTCGGTATTTCTGGCACGGGTGATGGGTGCCGAAGGTCTTGGTCTTTATTCCCTAGCGTTTGCAGCGATCAGTTTACTTGGCTTGCCGGTACAAATGGGAATGCCGTCACTGATCCTGCGGGAAACAGCGCGGGCGAATGCGACCGAAGACTGGCCCCTGTTGCGCGGGCTGTGGGGATGGATCACGCGGCGGATCCTTGGGCTGTCATTCGTCATTATCCTTACGGCGGCACTGGCAGTGACGCTCTGGCCGGGTTTGATCACGCCTGCGGCGCGCCCGGCCTTTCTAATCGGGTTGCCCCTGGTGCCAGTGATTGCTTTGGCCACGGCCCGATCCTCGGCGTTGCAGGGTCTTGGGAAAACCATGCCCAGCCAAATCCCCGAGGCCATCCTGCGTCCGATTTTCCTGATCGCATTGGCTGGCGTCGCGTATCTGAGCGCGGGGCGGACATTGTCTGCAGGCACGATGATTTCACTGCATCTGATTGCGGCTTTGGGGGCTTTTTGCGTTGGGGCAGTTCTGCTTTTGCGTATGCGGCCTGTGGCCTCAAGGCAAGTTCGTGAACGCCGAACCGAATCCAGTGCCTGGCGCGCTGCGATTTGGCCGCTGGCGCTGATTGCCAGCGCACAAAGTGTCATGGCCAACGCTGATTTCCTGATGCTGGGCTGGTGGCGTGATGCTGCCGAGGTCGGTCAATACAAGGTCGCAACATCCGGCGGTAGCCTTTGTGCTTTGGGTTTGGGCGTTGTGGTGCTGATGATCAATCCACGTATTGCAGCGCTGCACCGGACCAGTGAAACCTCTAAAATGTCCAGATTGGCAGCGCAAGGCGCTGGGGCTGCGTTCATGCTTGCCTTGCCCATTTTTCTGATTTTCATTTTTTGGGCGGGGCCGATCTTGGGCCTGATCTATGGCACCTCTTATGAACCTGCGGCCCAGACCTTGGTGCTTTTGGCTGCGGCCCAGACGGTGAACGCGTTCTTTGGGTCTTGTGTCGGTCTGTTGAACATGACCGGTCACGAGAAAAAGGCGATGAACGGCTTCTTTCTGTCTACGATCATGAACGTCGCGCTAAATGCTTTGCTGATCCCTACGATGGGCCCCGAAGGCGCGGCTTTGGCGACGCTGTGCTCAACGGCGGTTTGGAACTTTTTGTTGTGGCGTGCGGCCAAGCGGCTGTTGGGTGTCGATAGTTCGGTCATGGGCTTGCTGAGGACGAGGGCCGTATGATCATCAACGCGAGCGAGGGACATCGATGAAGGCGCTGCACGTCATAGAGTCCCTTGGCCGTGGGGGTGCCGAGCAGCTTTTGGTGACGCTGTTACCCGAACTGGCTCGCCAGGGATGCGGGGCCGAGGTTGCCATGCTGCGCGGGTCGGTTGATCTGGTCCCAGAGCTTGAAGCGCGCGGGATCAAGGTCACTCAGCTCCCTGGCGGTCACAAATGGAACCTTTGGCGGAATGCGCGGGCGATTGCCCGTCTGGCAGATCAGGCTGGCGCGGATGTCATTCATGCGCATCTCTATTTTCCTGCCGTTAGCGTTGCCTTGATGCGGTTGCTGCGCTTGCACCGGGCGCGGACTGTCGTGAGTTTTCACAATCTTGCCTATGCCGGCGCGAATAGGGCGGGCTTGGCGCTTTGGGCCAAAAAAAGACTGGCCAGAAGTCTGTACCCGCGCGGGTTTGACCTGATGCTTGGCGTATCGTCTGCGGTGGCTCGGCACTACGAGGGCGCCCTTGGGTTGAAGCAGGTGCAGGTTTTACACAACCCAATGCCCGAAGATGTCAGGCCGCGACCTGCGCCGCCTGATCGACCTGTACCGCTATTGGTTGTGCCGGGCAGGCTTGTGTCCGAGAAGGGGCATTCGACACTGATTCAGGCTCTAACATGCATGAAAATGTCCGTTCAGACTGTGTTCGCAGGGGGTGGCCCTTTACAGGCCTCTCTGCAAGATGCAGCCCCAAATATTCGGATAACCGGCCCACTGATGCATGGTGAAATGCTGGATGAAATTGCAGTTGCGGATCTGGTGGTCATTCCATCCCATCACGAAGGCTTTGGTTTGACGGCGCTTGAGGCGATGGCTTTGGGGCGGCCGGTTCTGGCAACGGATGCGGGCGGATTGCCCGAGGTTCTGGGCGAGGCTGGGTACTTGGTGCCCCGTGAGGATCCCAATGCGCTGGCCGACGCGATCAAGCTGTTACTGAACGACCCCGATTTGCGCAGCCAACTGGCCGACGCTGGAAAACATCGCGCAACTGAGCTGTTTTCAACTGGTGCCATTGCTGCGCAATTGCTGTCCTACTATCACGGAAAATCGGAAAAGAGGGGCACATGACGCGGGCGCTTTATATTACGTACACTGGCCTTCTGGATCCTCTGGGGCAAAGCCAGGTCTTGCAATATGTTCTGGGCCTGGCCTCGGCGCATGAAATGACGGTGCTCAGCTATGAAAAGCCCGCGAATTTGGCGGATACCGCACGTCTAACCGCGCTGGAAGAGCGCTTGCAACGCGCTGGGGTGACTTGGTATCGCCGTATCTGGCATCGAAAGCCCGGTATTCCTGCGACGATCTATGACATCAACCGGGGCATCTCTCAGGCTACGCGGATCGTTCGCGAGACAGACATCCAGGTTGTGCATTGCCGCAGCTATATTGGCTCGATGATCGGAATGGCGGTCAAGAAACGCACCGGGGCAAAGCTGATTTTCGACATGCGTGGTTTCTGGCCGGACGAGCGGGTCGAGGGTGGCATCTGGCGCGCAGGCAGCGCGCCCTACAGGTTCTTCAAGCGGATCGAGCGCAAGCTGTTCCTGAATGCTGACCATGTTGTTTCCCTGACCCGTGCGGGGGTGCGCGAGATTGCTCAGATGCCCTATCTGAAGGGGCGGATGCCACCCGTCTCGGTTATTCCGACCTGCACCAATCTGACGCTGTTTCACCCGGTACCGGTACAGCATCAGGGATTTACCCTGGGCTATGTCGGGTCGGTCGGTAGCTGGTATATGTTTGCCGAGGTCGCGCAGGCAGTCGCCCGGCTGTTTCAGCTGCGCGAGGATGCGCGGTTTCTCGTGATCAACAAAGGCGGGCACGATCTGATCCGGGCCGAGTTGGGCAAAGCTGGTGTCGATATGACTCGTGTCGAAATCACAGAATCCCCCTTTGACCGTGTCGCTGAACAAGTTGGGCGAATGGACGCCGGGATTTTCTTTATCAAGCCCGTCTGGTCCAAACGCGCGTCCTGTCCGACCCGGATGGGAGAGTTCCTGGCCTGTGGAAAACCGTGTTTGGCCAACGCTGGTTGCGGCGATGTCCAAGAGGACCTTACTCAGACCCAGACGGGCGTTGCACTGCCAATGGATGCCAGCGGCGGTGTCGACATGTCGGGTCTGGATCAGGCTCTAACAAGGCTAGTTTCGCTGTGCCAGGACCCCCAGATGTCCCCCCGCTGCCGTCGGACCGCCGAGGAGAGGTTTTCGCTCTCGGGTGCCATAGCGGAGTATGATGCGATCTATCGGGGGCTGTCTGACAGATGACGCAACGCAGGCTCTCGGTATTGTTTTTGACGCGCTACCCGGTCGAGGGCGCCTCGTCCCGGTATCGTGTGTTTCAGTACCTACCCCATCTTTCGGCTTTGGGCATTCAGGCCGACGTACAGAGCCTGATGGATCATGAAATGTACCGGCTATCGACCCAGCCGCGGCGTACGGGGGCCAAAATATGGGCAACGCTGAAAGCTGTGTCGCGGCGGCTTTGGGCGCTTAGGAACTGGCGGCGTTATGACGTGATATATCTTCAGCGCGAGTTGCTTCCCTTCGGCCCGCCGGTGATTGAGCGTTGGCTGAAAAAGCGCGGTGCCGTGTTGGTGTTCGACTACGACGATGCGCTGTTTATTCACAAACCCAGCCGCTACACGCCGCTTGCCAGCTTTCTTCGCGCCCCCGGCAAAGTAAAGGATCTGTTCCGTCTGGTCGATTGCACGGTTGCTGGCAATAACTGGCTGCGCGACGCAGCGATTGCCGAAGGGGGCCGCGCGGTCACGCTGGAGGTGGCCGAAGACACGAAGCGCATCCCGATGCACGCACCGCACAGCAATAACCGGCCCGTGACGATCGGCTGGCTGGGCTCACCTTCGACTGTGAAATACCTGACGCTGATCGCGCCGGTCTTGCAGGATATCGCTAGACGGCACCCCGATCTGAAATGGGAAATTATGGGCGGCGGTGATTTCACAATGCAGGACGTGCCCTGGGATTTGCACCCATGGTCCCTGGATGGAGAGCTAGAGGCGCTCGGGCGGTATGACATCGGTCTGATGCCTCTTCCGTCCGAGGATTGGGCCCAAGGTAAATCCGGCGGCAAGGCGCGCACCTATATGGCGGCCGGAGTCGTCCCGGTTTGCAGCGCCATCGGGTATAATCTGGAACTCTTGCGCCATCGAGAGACGGGGTACCTGTGCGATAACCCCGAGGACTGGGCCGCTGCGCTGGAGGTGTTGATCAACGATGCCACGGCACGGCAGCGTATTGCCACCGCCGCGCGTGCCGAGGTCGAGCAACGCTTTGATCCGGCCAAACAGGCCGGGAAAATGCGCGATATATTCGACCAGGTTCTAGGGGCCCGGACATGACCGAGCGTCTGCCCCCGGCTGTTGTGATGGGTCTGTCCCCGACGGGTTTGCATGTTGTGCGGACGTTGGGGCGCCTTGGCGTGCATGTGACGGGGGTTGCAGACGGGCCTCAGTCTGGCGGGGCATCACGGTATTGCAAGCAGGTGATATTAGGCTCTGATCCAGCCGAGAAGTTGGACAAACTCTGTGCCGCCTTTCCCGCCGGGGGCACACAGCCCGTTCTGATCCCGACGTCGGATCAGGACATCGACCTTGTGATTGACCATGCCGACCGCTTGTCGCGGCATTTCCGGTTTCAGGAAAGCTATGCCGATGGAATGGCCGCGCGGATCATGGATAAGCAAAGCTTCTATGGCTTATGTGATGTCCACGACGTTGCCTATCCACGCCTTTGGTCAGGTACGGTGGAACAGATCGCCGGTTTGGGCGACACGATCACTTATCCTTGTATGATCAAGCCCGCGCTGATTCAGATGATCAAAGATCAGATGAAGGGTCAGAAAGGCTGGATCGCCCGCGACGTCCGCGAGTATTCCCGACACGTGGCGCAGATTCCCAAGGGCGCTGGGACGCTATTGGTCCAAGAAATCGTGCCCGGTCCCGAAAGCAATATCACCCTATGGTGTGGGTATCTGGACAGGCAGGGCGTGCGTATTGATTTTACCGCCCGAAAACTGCGCCAGTTCCCGCCAGGTTTTGGATCTGCGTCTTTGGTGCAAAGCCACCCGGAACACGACAGCGCCAAGATCGCCGAGCGTCTTTTGACGGCGCTTGGCTATCAGGGAATTGCAGCGGCTGAGTTCAAAACAGACCCTAACACTGGGCAATTGAAGATAATCGAGATCAACACGCGGCCTTCGCTTTGGTTCTCGGTCACGGATCCAGCGGGTGTTCCTGTTGTCGTACAGGCGTATCGGGCTCTTGCGGGTCTTGATCCCTTGCCTGATGCACCTCAGATCAACGGCGTGCGGTGGAAATACGGCCCCAAAGATCTGTATTCGAGCCTGTTTTATCGCCTGAAATCTGATTTTGTCCTGCCTGCGCCGCAGATCGAGGCGGCAGGCACCGCGCGAGCCCATACTTATGCAGTTTTTGCCTGGGACGATCCTAAACCGGCGTTGACGGAACTGGGGAACTTTGCACGTAAGGCCATGTGGCGTCTCTTTGGGGGTAAGGATGGCGGGTAGCTTCATCATTTCCCTGGATTTCGAACTGATGTGGGGTGTGTGCGATCATCGCTCGGTGGGCGACTATGGCGATGCGATCCTCGGGGGGAGGCGGGCAATCCCGTTGATGCTGGACTTGTTCCGCAAGCATCAGGTGCGTGCCACTTGGGCGACCGTTGGGCTGCTTTTTGCGCGAAACAGAGACGAAATGCGGTCTTTCGCCCCCACGGTGCAGCCGAACTATGGCGCCGCGAACCTGTCGCCCTATCCCGATCTGACGGACGCAGTTGGAAAGGACGAACAGGACGATCCCTATCATTTCGGGCGTTCCTTGCTGGACCAGATTGCGCAGGTCGAAGGTCAGGAAATTGCCTCGCACACATACGGCCACGTTTACGCGTTAGAGCCCGGCATGAGTGCTGCTGCCTGGAGCGCTGATATCCAAGCGGCCTGCGCGATTGCGGATCATGCCGGGCACACCCTGCGCAGCATCGTATTTCCGCGCAACCAGATGGGGCCCGAACAAATCCGCATATGCCAGGATCAAGGCATGACAGCCTGGCGTGGGGTGCCCAAAGGCCGGATCTATCGTACGCGCTCTGGAGCCGAACAGTCCTTGCCTGTTCGTGCGTTGCGATTGCTGGATGGCGCCGTGCCGGTCCTGGGGGATCAGAGCTTTGACATGCCCGCGCCGCAAGAGGGGGGCATCAACATTCCCGCATCGCGGTTTCTGCGCCCGTGGTCGTCCCGGATGCCAATATATTCGCGCCTGCATCAGGCTCGTATTCTGCGCGAAATGGAGACTGCCGCAACCCAGGGAAAGCACTATCACCTCTGGTGGCACCCCCATAATATGGGTCGCAATACCGCGCAGAATATGGCGCAGCTTGAAGTCATCCTTGGGGCCTTTGTCCGGCTCAGAGACCAATACGGGTTCGAAAGCAATACAATGGCGGACATCGCAGAACAGGAGGGCGCCGTATGATCGTATATTTGACGGTATTTACGTCGATGGCACTGTTGGGCCTGTCCGTTCCTGATCGCCGGAATCTGTCCACGATGCTGGGCGTTTGCCTGTTCCTGCTGTGGTTCATGGGCACGCGCTATATCGTTGGGTGCGATTACAAAGCCTATTACCTGCGGTATCTGGACACTCTTCCTGGCATCCACCTGCAAGAAATATTTGCCTATCAGGAGCCCGGTTTCCAGCTGCTTTCGGCGATACTCAAGACTATGGGCGCGCACTACATGTGGCTGAATATTGCAGCCTCGGCGTTGATGTTGGCCGCGTATTTCATGTTTGCCCGCGCTCACAAAAGCCCGGTCATGATCATGGCGCTGCTGTTTCCCGTCCTCATTGTGCAGCTGGGCATGTCCGGGATCAGACAGGGGATCGCAACAGCGGCGCTGACCCTTGCGACGGTCAGCTTTGTGAAAGGAAACCGCCTGATGACCGCGTTGATCATCATGTCAGGCGCCCAATTCCACAGCTCGGCCTATATCTTTTTGCCGATCGCGTTTCTGGCAGGGCGCAAGATCAGCGCGGGGCGGATCATCGCCGGGGTGGTTTTGGTTAGCCCCCTCGCGGTCTATTTGCTGAGCGACCGTCTGGATGTCTATGCAGACCGCTATGTTGATCATGCCTATGGCGAGATCACCTCTAAGGGCGCGTTGATCCGCTATGCGCTGATCATGCTGCCGCAACTGTTCTTTTTGAAATACTACAAGGAACTGCGCGCGGCACACCCCGAGGCCTACGGCCTGCTGAAACTGTTTGTGATTATCTGTTTCGCGCTGTTGCCGATCGCATTCTATTCGTCGATTGCCCTGCACCGGATCAATTTCTACGTGATGCCCTTTAGCATCCTGACCTTCGTGTATCTGTCGTTGACGATTGCCCCCCGTCAACAGGCTCTGTTGGTTCGGGCGATGCCCGCGTTAGCCTACGGTATGTATCAGATGTTCTGGTTCCTAACGTCCTCACATGCCGAGCAGTGCTATAATCCCTACCGCAGCTTTAGCTTCTTGATCCTTGGCGGAGCCTAGCCAAATGCGGATTGTTCTTACCGTCAATGCTGCATGGAATATCGTCAATTTCCGGCGCCCTTTGGTGGAGTTCCTGGTGGCACGAGGCCATCACGTCACAGTGCTTGCCCCAGCAGACGGGAGCGAACAGGCCTTGCGAAATATGGGCTGCGCCTTTGTGCCGCTGAAGATGGACGCCAAGGGGCTGTCCCCGATCAGCGGATGGCGTCTGATGCGCCGCCTGAAACGTCACTTCCAACGGCTGGATGCCGAGATGGTGCTAAGCTTCACGATCAAGAATAACCTGTTCGGAGCGTTGGCGGCCCGGTCGCTGGGGATCTCGTTTATCCCGAACGTCACAGGGCTGGGAACGGCCTTTTTGTCAGGGCGGGCGTTGCAGCGCGTGGCCGAGGGGCTGTATCGGTTCTGTTTCCGCGATCTTCAGGTGGTGTTTTTTCAAAATGAGGACGATCAGGGACTGTTTTTGGATCGGGGGCTGATTACTGCCCGGCAGGCTCGTTTGCTGCCCGGGTCTGGGATTGACCTGGACAGTTTTGAAGCAGCGCCTCTGCCGGGTGGTGACGCGCCGGTTTTCCTGATGGTTGCCCGACTGATCCGCGACAAAGGAGTGATGGAATACGCGCAGGCTGCGCGGATCGTCAAGCAAACCCACCCGCAGGCGCAGTTTCGCATTCTTGGGCCAATGGGGGCTGAAAACCGCTCGGCTATTCCGCCCGACGTTGTTGCCGCATGGTCGTCCGAAACAGACCTGGAGTATCTGGGCGAGACATCAGATGTGCGGACGTATCTGGCCGCAGCAGATTGCGTGGTTTTGCCCTCTTATCGCGAGGGCGCACCGCGCACATTGATCGAAGCCGCGGCAATGGCGCGTCCTTTAATTGCGACCGATGTGCCCGGATGCCGCGCCGTCGTACAAGACGGCATCACCGGGTTCTTGTGTCAGATGCAAAGCGCCGAGAGCCTTGCAGCGGCGTGTCTTAGATTTCTGGCACTTGCGCCGGAACAGAGACGATCCATGGGGTTGGCCGGTCGCCAGAAAATGGAGCGCGAATATGATCAGGCGCTTGTCGTAGCGGCCTATCAACAGGCTTTGGCAGACGTCAGGAGGCGCTAATGGACACTGGATTTTTCATCCTCTCCAAGCTGGTCGGCGCTCTGATAAGGGCTGAAACCTGGATCATCTTGCTGTTGGTTTTGGGCACATGGGCCCGTTGGCGGGGTCGTCTCCGATTGGCGCGTACCGGGTTGGGCCTGGGGCTGACGTTTTTGTTGCTGCTTACGTTATTGCCGCTGGGCGACGTGTTGATCCGCCCGCTGGAGGCGCGTTTTCCCGTTGCACCTGATCTGGGCGCTGTCGATGGGATCATTGTTCTGGGCGGGGCCGAGCAGGCCGGTCGCGCACAGCAGTGGGGGTTGCCTCAAACTAACGATGCGGGCGAGCGCTTCATCGAAGGCGCTGCGCTGGCCCTTGCGCATCCCCAGGCCAAACTGCTGTTCACCGGCGGCAGCGGTGCGTTGGGCGATCTGGGGAATACGGATGTCCCGCAGGCTGCGATGGCCCATCAATTATTCACCCGCCTCGGCATAGCGCCCGAGCGTATCTTGCTTGAAAGAACCTCGCGCAATACAGCCGAGAACGCGCGGAATTCTCTGGCGTTGATCCAGCCAGAACCGGCCGAGGTCTGGGTTCTTGTGACCTCGGCCTATCATATGCCCCGCGCGGTCCAGAGTTTCCAGGCCGCGGGGTGGCCACAGGTCGTCCCCTGGCCAGTAGATCACCGCTCGGGCAGCTTTGTGGGTGGGCTTGGCTGGAACCTGTCGCGCAACCTGAATTTGTTCAACAAGGCAACAAAGGAAACCATTGGATTAATTGCCTATAATCTGACCGGGCGCTAGGTCTTGCTATTGACGGGATCGCCGGTATTGATGGGCTTATGGCAGCGCTCCGAGGCATATTCAGTCGCAAAGGCGATACAGATGCGGCGAACGGTTTCACCGATCCGATCGCGCCTGATCAGCCGTTTCTGGCGATCGGCGACGTGCATGGCCGCGTCGATCTGGTCGAGAAGCTGGAGCGCATCATTCTGGATCAATCTCCGGGTTTGCCCGCTGTCTTTGTTGGGGATTACATTGATCGGGGTGAAAACAGTGCGCAAGTCGTGGAGCTGTTGATGTCAGCATCAACAGAGGGCGCCCAGCCGGTATTCTGTCTGCGTGGCAACCACGAGGAAATGTGCCTGAAGTTTCTGGACAAGCCAGTGGAAAATGGCGCGCGTTGGCTGAAATACGGTGGGCTTCAGACGTTGGCCAGCTATGGCGTTCAGGCGGCTGGTACCGACCCGGATGATCTGAGACGGATGCGCGACAACCTTGCCTTGGCCATGGGCGACCCGGTGATCGAGTGGATGCGGAACTGCCCGGCCCACTGGAACAGCGGGAACGTCTGGGTGACACATGCGGGCGCGGACCCCGCGCGGCCCATTCCACTGCAATCTACGCGGAATCTGATTTGGGGGCACAAGGACTTTGCCGAGAAACCTCGTGTTGATGGTCAGTGGGTTGTTTATGGGCATGTTATTGTCGATCAACCCAAGGCCGCACGCGGCCGTATCGCCATTGATACAGGGGCTTACGCGACTGGACGCCTGACTGCTGCGCTTGTTTCGGCGGACTCGGTGCGGTTTTTGACCACTTAATCGACCGCATTGGGCAAAAAACAGTTAAATCCCCCCCAGATATTGTGTCATACAGAGAGTATCTGCTGCTCTATCGTGAAGACTGCCAAAACCTGGGATGAAACGCCGGACCGTACACAATTGGTGTGGGATGACTGCATCCTGCATTGCGCTGATGAGCGCGACACCCGCCATACCGCAACAAGCGGGCGGGTTTTCAGGCCATGCCGGATACAACAC
>Ga0070725_10001517_pt1 | contig 12903 bp, 11 predicted proteins | sample tdDd002_FD_69781 | JGI IMG/M metagenome (GOLD analysis project Ga0070725, IMG submission 69781) | Marine sediment microbial communities from the Atlantic coast under amendment with organic carbon and nitrate - tdDd00.2 | ecosystem: Environmental > Aquatic > Marine > Coastal > Sediment | place... | reverse complement strand
GTCTTTTTCTCCAGCCCCAGAAAGCGGATCGCCTCCAGCAGGCGCAGGGTGCCGATGGCATCTACGTCGGCGGTATATTCCGGCGCCTCAAAGCTGACCGCCACGTGGGATTGCGCGCCTAGGTTATAAACCTCGTCCGGCTGAACCTCTTGCAAGATGCGGGTCAAGTTCGATGTGTCAGTTAGGTCGCCGTAATGCAGCTTGAAATTGGCGTTGTCGATATGCGGGTCCTGATAGATGTGGTCCACCCGCTGGGTATTGAACAACGAGGCCCGGCGTTTGATGCCGTGCACTTCATAGCCTTTGGCGAGCAAAAATTCCGCCAGATAAGAGCCATCTTGGCCCGTGACGCCAGTAATCAGAGCTTTTTTCACTTGTTCATTTCCATTTATGTTAGTCAGTTAGATCGAAACATTGCCTTCATCATACACAGACAGCTTGTAGAATTACCTGTTCTGGATGAAGTGTTTCACACTTTTCAAATGTTGCCATAGCGGGTTTTCATCACCGAATTCCTCGGCCGCTTGTTTTTGCAGCGTCACAAGATCTGGTCTTTTATCCGCCTCCGCAACAGACACTTGACCAAGAAGCATTTTAGCCGCCAGCATCAAAACCGATGTCCGAAGCTCTGTAGCATCCACTTCTGGAGCGGTTTCACGCCATTTGAATGGTACAGATTCAACCTCCATAATCTGGCCGGTCGCATCAAACCATTCCTCGTGGCGGCGAATTCTCTCTTCGACATTATCCGTACGGATCGAATCCGACGCCGCATGACGACGCCAGGATCCGCGCTGAACCAAACTGCTGAAAATAGACCCGAAATACGGAGAGAAGCGCGACATACGCACGTCCATCCAGGTTGTTTCGTTTTCATCGGGCCGCATCAGCCATTTCAGAGCCATGACATATGATCGCCGCAAAGCCAGACCGCTTGTGGGCTGAAAGAAGTTCACCTTCTGGTTCTTCTGATAAACCGCCGGAGTGATGGTCTGCTTGGGGAAATTCGCACAGACCCCCCCCATGGCAGCACTGTTTTCATCAATCAGCTTCAACGCATGCTGCCCCAAAACCACATCGGGGTTTTCGAACATTTTGCAGGCCCCCATGACCTTATCCGGGGCAAACACATCATCCCCATCCAGCAACAGCAGGATATCTCCGACACTGGCTTCAATCCCGGTGCGCAAACCGCGCTGCTGGTTGAAGTTCGGGTTCAGAACACCGTGCTCCAAGATAATTGGCTTAATCTTGTCGCCAAATTCCTTGATGATTTCTGCGGATTTATCCGTAGATCCGTCATCGACAACGATGACTTCGTAATCGACATCATCCAACGTCTGGTTCAATGCCGACGAGATGGCCTCGTGCAGGTATTTTTCGTTGTTATAATTGATGATAATCGTCGATACCGACGGGCGCTGCTTGCTGTAGATCTTACGCAGCAAGGCCGGGTCCTTCACCGCGTGATACAGTTTGAACCCGGCCCAATCAAGCCGCTCTTCCAACTGTTCGGGCGTCAGGAATTTTTCTGGACGCCAATGTTCAAACATACCGTACACAACGGCTTTAGGTTTACGCTTGAGCTCCCAATTGTAGCGATCTTTACCATAGATGATCGTATCATTCTGGTCGTCGTTATTCACATCAAGCAGGCTGATATAGCCCAGTTTCACAGACAACCAGACATCGAACGATACGTCCAGCTCACCTTCGATATACTCATCCCAGTCGACTTCGCTCAGGGCCTCGACACTATAGAGCGAGCAGCCCGCAAAGTGGTTTTTCCAATGCGGCTTGCTGGGGTTCACCGTCCCGCCTCCGGTCCCGTGGATGGGTTCGTCGGGGAATTGCTCCAGGCGCTTCAAGAACGGGTCCAGCCAGTCTTTGTCCGTCGGAACGCAGTCAGGTTCCATCCAGAAGAAGTGAGTATACCCCGTATCCCGCAACATTTTGACGGTATGCGCAAAGACAAGATTGGGCCCTGCCGGATGCGGTTTCTGGCTCGCTTCGGGATAGTTCGTCTGAATGTCAGCACAGACCACCCGCGGCAAGGTGTTCAATGGCAGCGTGTCATAGTTGTTTTTGAACAGATGAATATGGTCCGGATTCTTATATCCCAGACGGTTCAGAAGACGCCAATGCAGCTCGACCGATTTGGCGTCGCCTTCCCAAAAAGACGTCACCACCGCGACTTTCGGTTTGGTCACCGACCCTGGGCGAGGCGCGTAAATCTTCCGGGGCTTAAGCTCATCTTCCAGTTTCGCCCGCCGGAAATTTTCCAGTTTCCCGCCGACAGTACAGTTGACGATTTCCCGTCCATCCGCTTCGAAGTGCTTTTTCGACAAAACATAGGTTTCTTCCATTTTGTCGGTGTCTGCCGCTTGCCAGACCTTACCCTTGAAGTACGATTTGTCGAAGTGGTTGTCGTCATCCTCGTTCTGCTTGATCAAATCCCCTTCTTTAGCCGTCTTCGACTGTTGATAGGAGTTGTCGAACCCGGTCATCAGGATCTTGCGGTATCCGGCATGATAAAGAAGCTGCAACCAGAAATAACTGACCGTGCTGTGCCAGTAGATGACCTGTTCAACATTCTCGGCAAATCGCAAATCGCCGCCAACAGCGTTCAGGAAAACATTCTGCTCCGAGCTGGAAAATGTATTGGACAGCCAAAGCGGGAAGAATCGCCAATGCGGTCCCATCTGAAAGAAATGAGGCTCTTGCTCGGCAACCAGATAGTTCGTCACTGCGACGCCTTTGGCGTATTCATTCAGCTCTTTGTTTTTGATCGCATAGTTCGAAATGAAAACATCTTGCCCTTTAAAGAGCTCGAAATCAACGTGGCGCAACGACGGACCATTCCCGACCAGAACGGCTGTATCAGACCGCTTGGAATCCGAGAACTCTTTCAGCTTTCGCGCACTGTCTGAGATTTCGTTTTGCACCCAGTCCGATTTGAACCCAATCGTCCGGCCCGGAATGTAGTGGGGATAGGGGGCCTCTTTGATGGTCTTTGTAATAAAGCCCTTGGGATCGCTCAGCAGCATTGGCCGCAAGCGATTGAACTCAGCCCCGGTCATTTTGTCATAATGCGTATGCGCCAGACCATGGTCGTTCAGGTACTGCCGCAACCCTTTGGCTTCCAGACTTCCACCATCTGCGGCAGCATCAATTTTCTGAGCAGCCACATCGGAAACGTTGAATGCCGTTAACAGCGTCCGTGCAACCGTGTCGAAATCGCCCTCCAGCGGAAGAGCCTTAGCAGCATTAAATATGCTTTTCAGAGGGACAAAACCATTGGCCTCCCAATCACTCATACAAACCGATAGCTCTTGGGGAATATCCCGATACAGCATTGGAAATCCTCAATTAATTTTAATAGAAATCGGCGAGACGCTCAATCGCCTCATGGCTTGCGCGGATCACAGCATCAATCGTGTTTGACCCATTGTGCGATCCAAAAATACAACGCTCCATATCACGCAGCGGACTGTTCATAGGCAGTGGCTCGTCCTCGAACACATCCAGTGCAGCCGAGTGGACCTGCCCCGATTGCAACGCTGCAATCAGAGCGGCCTCATCAATCAATGGGCCACGGGCCACATTGACGACCCGGACACCAGGCTTACATTTGGCCAGCACTTCAGCGTTCAACATGTGGAAATTATGCTGGTTCAGCGCACAGGTAAAAACCAAAAAGTCCAGATCTTCGACGGCTTCGGGCCATGCGGCGCGCTCCAAGCCTGAAAAACCGGCATCTCCTGCGACACCTGGGTCATAGGCCACCACAGTCAGGCCCAAAGCCTGCAAACGCTGCACGGTATTGCGGCCGATATCGCCCAGGCCAATCACCCCAGCACGGCGTCCGGTCAGGCTGATCCCCGCAGGTTTCGGCCAGTTGCCCGCGCGCACACCGCGGTCGATCAGGAACAATTCGCGCGCCAGGCCCAGAACAAAGCCCGTGGCCACATCAGCCACCTCGGCGCCAAACATCATCGGTGTGTTGATAATCGGAATGCCCAGATCCTTGCAGGCAGCGAAATCGACGTTATCCACCCCGATGCCCCATTTGACGGCTGCCGTCAGACGACCGCCCTGTGCGGTTTCAAACACGCGGCGGGTGGCCGGGTCGTCCCCGATGATCCAGCCGTCATAGTTCGGCAAGGTCTCGCACAGCTCGTCTTCGGTCATCACCTGGGTGACATTGGCCCGATGCAGGCGCAGGCCACGCTCGGCGGCAAAATCCACGAACAGATCGAATTGCCCCAGCATCGGAGGGCAAGTTACCAGAATGTCTTTCATTGTGCGGCCGCCTCTTTTGTCATGCGCATCCCGGCCAGAGCTTCGGCCAAGTCCCAATCTTCGGGTGTGTCGATATCAGAGGCTTCCATCTTGTTCATCTCATGAAGCAAGGGCTTCTTGCCGATACGAGCATTGGTCTGAGCAAAGCTGGGCGCCGAGAAGACGAACAGGTTCGAGTTTTCCTCGTACCAGGGTTCCAGATCCTGGGTCTGAATCAGGTTGTCCGGATCGTGGTTCACCGGACTGGCATCAGCGCGATAAAACCGGGTCTGGATTTTGTTCACAGTAAACAGGCTGTCCGCCGTGCCCTTGGCCACACCGTTTTGATAGCTGTCCAGGGCTGCACGGATCGTGTCGGCCTTCAGCAAAGGGTTTGTGGTATGGGTCATCAGATAGGTCTCGGCCGGGCAGGCCGCGATATCATCCGCCAGGATCAAATTCATCGACACCGTATCGCCGCATAGCTCGGGCTTGCGATCCCGAATTCGCACACGATCGGTCTCAACCAGGCCGTTTTCGGCCAGGATGTGACGCGCGTCGGTATTGATCACGACTTCGTCGATCTCTTCGACCGAGAGCAGCGTATCAAGTATCCAGCGGAAAAGTGGCTTGCCATGCAGCGGACGAAAGTTCTTACCTTTAACTCTCTGACTGTTGGCCTTCATGGGGAGGAGTGCGATACAACGGCTTGAGCCACTCATCTTTGTCTGCCTTTTCCGTAACTTCAGGATAGAAATAATATTGTTTCAACTCTTGAGACATGCGCCGGTGATCGTGGTTGCCCTTGTAGGAGCCAACGAACTGATTCCAGCGATACCGCAGCATGTCCCGTTTGCTGGTCGAGGTGATGCCATGACGGCGCGCGGCCTGCCAGTCCTTCCAGGTGCTGGAGATCACCCAGCGCAAAACATCCACCGGCACCACGTGTACTTCGGGCATAATGCCACGCAAGGCGATTGCCTCGCGTTCGAACCGGCGGCGCACCTGCGCCCAGCCCTCGCGATGATGGTGAAAGACCGGAGCCTCGGCGACATAGGCGATCTTGTGACCGCGGCTCCAGATGCGTTTGGCCAATTCCATGTCTTCCAGGCCAGTCAGCTCTTCGTCGAACGGAAACTCCTCCCAGACTGTCCGTAGCAACGCCGAGTTCGCATTGTTGCAGAAAAATTCCTTCTGCGGGATCGCCGATTCTGCGGGGTAATACTTCGCAAAAATCCGACGCTCACTGTAATTGCTGTTGTCGTCACCGATCTGGCGGCCATAGCTATACGAGGAGACACCGTCGATCAGCGGCTGACACATGTTTTGCAGCCAGTGTTCGTCCACCGGCACGCAATGCCCCGAAACCAGCACCAGAATGTCCCCGTCGCTATACGCGCAACCCCGGTTCAAAGACCGGCCAAACGAGAATTCTTCCTTGGTGATGGTGGTGATACGGCATCCGTATTTCTCTGCGATTTCAACGGTTCCATCGGTGGAACCCGAATCAATCAGAATCGTTTCAACGTCAAAATCCGTTTTTTGACTCTGGACCATCTTCAGCAGGTCCGCGAGGTGCTCTGCCTCGTTCAGCGTGCGAATAACAATGCTTACCAGCATTTTTAAATACCCTCCCTGAAACAAGTTCGGAAGCAGGGCCCTTCTTCTGTCAATTACATCGAATGTGGGCCAATAAAGAATTTCAAAACGTGATTATTTCATAGGCGAGTGACTGCTGCTTGTCCACCCGTTCCCAGCTGCCTATGCTGCAGCGCAGGAAAAAGTTAACGACCGTGAATGGCTGCGCATAATTGATAGGCAAGCACCCCTTGGCGGCCAGGTTTGATCGTATTGTCCACTGCATAGAAAAGCGAATTTCCCCATGCCCAAGCTTCCCCAATACCCTGATCTTTCTGGAAAAAGTATATTCTTAACCGGCGGTGGCAGTGGAATCGGTGCTGCCCTGACCAAGGGTCTCTTGCAACAGGGGGCCAAAGTCGCTTTCGTACAAAGATCCGACGGCTCTGCCTTTTGCGAGCAAATGGCCGCCGAGACCGGCAATTGTCCGCTGTATCTGCCCTGTGACATCTCGGATACTCGCCAGCTACAGGATGCCATCACCCAGGCCGCACAGGCCCATGGCCCGGTTCAGGTGCTGATCAACAACGCCGCCAATGATCTGCGCCACGCGACACTGGATGTCACCGAAGACGACTGGGAACGCCTGATCGCCATCAATCTGAAGGCCTATTTCTTTGCCATTCAGGCAGTGATCCCGGGGATGCAAAAGCTGGGCGGAGGCGCGATCGTCAACATGACTTCGATCAGCTACATGATGGGCAATGCCGGCTATCCGATCTACACGACATCGAATTCCGGCATCAACGGCATGACCCGCAGCCTGGCCCGCGAATTCGGCCCCGACAAGATCCGGGTGAATGCCCTGGCCCCCGGCTGGGTAATGACCCAGAAACAAAAAGACCAATGGGTTACCGAAGAAGCCTTGGCCGAACATCTGGGCAAACAATGCCTGAAAGAAACCCTGGCCCCCGAGGATATCGTCGGCGGCGTTCTGTTCCTGGCCTCGGATAGCAGCCGCATGATGACCGGCCAATCCATTGCGATCGACGGCGGCGTGGTGGTGTCGGGATGATGACCGCCGTTTTCGACGACCATCGCTGTGACCTGGGCGAAGGCCCCCTGTGGCACCCCAAAAGACAAGAGCTGTTCTGGTTCGACATCACCAATAACCGCATGTTTGCCCGCAGCATCGAAGGCCCGACCCGCATCTGGGACTTTGATGAAATGCATTCGGCCGCAGGCTGGGTCAGCCAGGCCGAGCTGGTCGTGGCGTCAGAAACCGGGCTTTGGATTCTGAATCTGGAACACGACACGCGCCGCCTGCTGTCCCCGCTAGAGGCCGACAATCCCGTGACCCGCTCGAATGACGGGCGCGCGGATCCGCAGGGGGGATTCTGGATCGGCACCATGGGGAAATCGGCCCAGCCCGGCGCCGGGGCGATCTGGCGCTGGTATCGCGGAGAGCTGCGCTGCCTGTTCCCGGAAATCACAATTTCCAACGCAATCTGTTTCAGCCCCGATGGCAGCTATGCCCATTTCACCGATACGGTCACCAAACAAGTGATGAAGGTCGCGTTAGATGCCCAGGGCTGGCCCACCGGCACACCACAGGTTTTCCTGGATCTGACCACCGAAGGGCGCAACCCTGACGGGGCAGTGCTGGATGCCGATGGTCTGCTCTGGCTGGCCGAATGGGGCTCGGCGCGCGTTGCAGCTTATGATGGGAATGGCCGCCTTGGTCGTACCGTCAGCTTTGCGGCACCGCATACATCCTGCCCTGCCTTTGGTGGCCCGGACCTGACCACGCTGTTTTGCACAACCGCACAAGAAGGCATGGATGACGCTGCCCGCGCCGCAAGCCCCCAAGCCGGCATGACCTTTGCCGCAGCAGGCATTGCCCGCGGGCAGGCCGAACATCGGGTCATCCTTTAACCTGGGCGCAAAATGCGCTCAGGGTTCGTATTCAAGCCGCTCGCATAAGGCCCGGTATGTGGGACTGTCATTGCGCTGTGCTTCGATTTCAGGCGGGACCGGTCGGCGCGGACGCGGTTCAATCACAGCCCCTTTGCGACCGCTGTCCCCGCTCAGCGTGAAATCGCCGTTCAGCTCGATTGCCTCGGGATTGAATGACATATCCAAGTAGCCGCAGATCTTTTCTATGGTCGCGGCGGGATCCACCGTGAAATCCTCGTATTTCACAATGGGAATGCCCGCATGGCGATCCAGGAACAAAATCATCCGGCGTGCATATTCTTCCAATGTAAAAGGATCGAAATGCCGCCAGTTCGCAGCCTCCAGCCCCAAGAAGGAGTCCAATGGGTGGCGTGTGGTGACCACAGACACCACAGGGACCTCTTTGGCGATGATCTCATGCAAAGTGGGCCGTGATTCCGGATCTTCCTTCATACAAAACATCGAATGCGGATGATCCCGCAGGATCAGAACCCGCCCGGCCGCGTCCAGCTCGTCACGCAGGCTGCGCAAACCAGCAAGGAAAACGCGCAAGATACTGTCTTGTGATAGTTCTCGCCGTGCCTGGCGCGCATGGAACACCAAATCCGTCGGAATAAACCGCGAGGCGTTCCCCATCCCAATCTGGCTCAGCGGGTCGATTTCACTCAACAAAACCGCGTTGGGCTGCGCCGCGATACATCTGGACATAACCGTCCCGCCGGAACATGCGAAATGATGAATCGTCCGTATCGGGCTGTGCTCATGCGCCAATGCATCCTTGCATTTCGCCAGCAGCACATCCAATTCATGGGCCGCACCCGAAGCAGCCTCATCGTCAACAAATGCCTGCGCCGCGACAAGCAAAGCTTGTCTATCCATTGGGGACTCTTGCATTGTTATTCTGCCCCTGTGCCGCCCGGCGCCGGATCATCCTGTGATCCTGTCGCATTCGGTTTCTGAACCCAGGGCAAAAAGGTTCGGAGCAACTCCAATGCTCTGGTCTTTTCTTCGGAGACATCCGCGAAACGTCTCTGCAAATCCGCCAAGTCCGCTGTCAGCAGAATGATTTCTTTCGCCTGATTTTCTGTCTTTTTCTCAAATGCTGCGGTTTTTGAAACCTGCGTTTCCAGGTCTTTTTGCAACCCTGCGACAGTCTTTCGAGACTTCTGCATTTTTTTCAAACGACGACGAGACATTTGCGTCATTGCCCACTCCTCAAATCGACGAGGAGCCAGCCCCGACGCTATTTAGCGAACCATCTGCGCCAAGGACGCACGGCGAAACACCTCCAGCGATCCCCCGACGGTGCAGTTGACTATTTCCCGTCCGTCGCGCTCATAAAACGCGCGCGCTTTCGCATAGGTTTCTGCCATATGCGAAGTATCAGCCGCCTGCCAGACCTTTCCTTTGAAATAGGCAGGGTCAAAGTGGTTTGGATCGTCGTCATGCTGCGCCACCACGTCTCCCTCTTTCAACCCGGGCGCCTGCTGGTAACTGTTGTCCACACCGATCAGCAACACACGGCGGTACCCGGCCCCATAGAGAATTTGCATCCAGAAATAGGTTACCGTTGCATGCCATGCGATGCGGTCGCGCGGCGCGGAACCAAAAAACAATGAACCACCAAGAGCCTGAAGCCAGACCGTGCTGTCACTGTCCCCCAAAACATGGCTCATCCAGGCGGGATGGAATTTCCACAGATTGTCTATCTGAAACACATGGGGTTCTTGTTCGGCCACCAGGTAATTCGACACCGCCACCCCTTTGGCACAGCTGCGCAGCACATCATTGCGGATCGCATAATTCGAAATATACACGTCCTGCCCCCGCAATAGGCTCAGATCCGTCTGTTTCAACGACGGCCCGTTGCCCACCAGAATGGCCGTATCGCTCTCACGGGCAGCGACAAAGCGATCAAAACGGGCGCGGCCCTGAGTCAGGCGGTCTTGTATCCAATGCGGGTCCAGCCCGAAATGCCGGCCGGCGCAGCTGAGCGGATACAATTGCGTCCCCTTCGCCAAGACCCCGTCAGGATCGGCCAAAAGGCTCTGTTCCAGCGCATCAGCCTGTTCCCACGACAGGGCGCGCGCCTGAACCGGCACCAGATCCTGCACGGTCATCCAGGCCGCCAGGTTGGCCGCATCCGAACGCCCCCGCGCGCTGGCGTTTTTGATCGCCGCCCGCGCCGCCGGCGCCCCGTTGAAAGCCTGACACAGGCGTACAGCCCGCTGGTCCACATCCACGGCATCTCCGGCTGCTGCTGCCGCAAACAAAGAGGACAGCGAGACATACCCCTGCGCCTTCCATTCTGTTTCGCAGGCAAAAACCTCGGCAGACCATGCCCCAGACGTCATACACGGATCTCCTGTTTAGAATTCATAGCCGCTGCGCTCGACCAGACGCCGGGGGCTGGCCAGTCGCTGAGCCATATCCGAAAACGAGCTCCAGGTACTGGCCAGGAAATGCGGAGCAGCCGTCAGCAGCAGCAGATCCGCCAAGGCATAAACCAACTGCTGCGCCGAACGGTCGAAATCGCGACGCTCTAGGTATCGCAGGCGCGCCCCATAGCGGTCTTTCAGAATATCATAGGTCTGCGCCAGATCCGTCGCCACAAAGATACTGTCCGCGCGCCCTTCTGCCACCAGAGCATCCAGCCGGGTGACAAATTTCCAGACATTGCTTTTGGCACGCCACTCGGTCAGTTCAGCGTGACGCTCAGCGGGCCAGTTATTCGGAGATTCAAAGCTCAGACTATCAAAGGCCTCGCCGGTGGCCATACGGATATGCGCCGCCACCTGGCTGGGGCGCTCTACGCGCTGCACCAGATCCAGAACCTCGGCCGTCGGGCGCAAAGCCCACAAGAACTGCTGCTCGGTAGCCATGTCGCAATGCGGGCTCGTCAGGCTATAGGCGGAACGGATATAGACATCCTGCCCCGCATACGCCTCAGTATCCGGCAAAACAGGCTCCTGGAATACAGCGCCCTGCTCGATCTCCATGTAATTATAGACCCGCCCCGCCATATCCCACAGCTGCGCCGCGTCGGCGGCATCTTCGATAACTGGCCCGTCGTATTTCAGCAGATCGCCAATCCGTGCCTCGCAATGGTGATCCGGCACCCATATCACCACCAGCCTGCGCCCCGTCGCCCGCGCAACCGCATAGCCCGAGGCCATGGCCCGCAACCGATTGCACAGCCCATGCTGTACATCAACGAATACACAGGGCTGCGATATAATATGTTTTGTCCGCAATCCCGCGTAGCGCGGCATTTGCGTGTGCATCACGATTTACGGCCCTGGAAACGCGCGCGTGTCTGGCGCATCGGCTCGGTGATTTTCCAGGATTTCGACGTATAGATATGGTTCAGCTCGTCCGACAACTGCTTCAGCAATGCATTGCCTTCAGCCAATTCGTCTTGCACGGTTTCCAACTCTTTCTGTAGCGACATCTCTTTGGTTTTCGCGGCTTTTTTAGCATCTGTCAAAGCGGCTTTGGCCTGTTTCAGCAACGTGGCCTGCGCGGACATTTTCTGCTTCAAAGAGACCATCGCATCCTGAACGGAATCAAGATCACCTTGGGTTTCCGCCATCTGATATTCGCGGCGTAGCCCTTCTTGCAGCAAACCCCTCCCAAGAAGCGCATTCCGCATTGCCATCCGCTGTTCAGTATCTTTTATCCGCTGCTCCAAAGCCACATTCGTTGCTTTCAAAAGATGCTGTTCACGCACTTGCCCGCGCAACGTATCCAGTTCGGAATCCTGTGCCGCCGCCTGCCCCTGCAACGACGTAAATTCAGAAACGATCTCCGCCAGATTATAGCGCAAAAGATCGCGCTCTGTCGTCAGAGCATCCAGATCAGCAGCAACAGCCGCTTTTTCAGTTTTCGCCCTGGCCAGCGCGGCACTCTCTTGCGCAAGACGCTCTGCCCCGGCTTTCGTCTCAGCACGGGCTTGATCACGCTCTTTGCTTCGAGCGGTCAAATCCGCGCTCAGCTTCGCGAGGTGATCAGTTTCGGCTTTCATCTCGGCACGCAGCTTCACGGCATCGGCAATAGCCCCTTTGTGCTCGGACAAAAGCGCCGAAAGATTATCACGCAACAGCCCTGTTTCTTCGACTTGTTTTGCCTGTCCGACCACAGCCCCATCGCGCAATTCCAAAACATCGCTCAGATCTACTACACTGGAGGCAAACGGACACACCGCAACATCGTGCAGCCGCTCCAGCAATTTGCCTGCGGCCTCGCTGCTCTCAAGCAGATATTGAGCTGCAATCAGATCCAGAACCGGGATTTCTGGTTTGACAGAGACATCCAGCGCCGCATCCTCTTTGGGGTGCGCTTTCAACTTTTTGGAAAGAATCGCGATCAGCGCCGCACCGTCTTCGGCAAAAACACCCGCCGGCACCAGCATCACCCGCGTCCGTTTCTTGCGCTGCTCTGCCAGAAGATCGCTGATTTCGGCCATCCAGGCCGCAAGCGCCTTTTCCGGTGTCTTTGTTTTCGCAATTTGCAAAGCAACCGCTTCGATCGGGTGCAACAAAGGCACCAGAATGGCCCCTTTCGCCTTGGCCCGTCCGAATGTCGCGAAACTGGCGTAAGATTTCAGACTGACATCGGGGAAAACACCCGAAAGAACCTTGCGCAACGGCGTCCAGCCCAGCCCCTGAGACTTAGGCAGCACAACATTCAGCCTGATTTCCTTAGATGCTGCGGCACGTGTTTTTCCAATTTTAGCTGGCATTCTCTATCTCATTTGCGACTTAAAATCATACATCCCAATACCTTTACCCAACCATAATAGCCCCCGACATGCCAGACCACAAAGACCGCAGGCCGCAAATTTCCAAGAGAAGATGAAAACAGCGCCATCGGTCTTCTCTTGGCGCTTTTGCCCTATTTACATCCCCCATTGTTCCCCCGGTCTCTTCTGCGCTATCTCTTCGTCCAGACAGGCGTAGGACGCAGACAGCTTTGAAGGAAGACACAGATGCCGCATTACCGTTCCCGGCGATCCACCCATGGCCGTAACATGGCGGGGGCCCGCGGGCTCTGGCGTGCCACCGGCATGACCGACAGCGATTTTGGCAA
>Ga0070725_10001513_pt1 | contig 12914 bp, 13 predicted proteins | sample tdDd002_FD_69781 | JGI IMG/M metagenome (GOLD analysis project Ga0070725, IMG submission 69781) | Marine sediment microbial communities from the Atlantic coast under amendment with organic carbon and nitrate - tdDd00.2 | ecosystem: Environmental > Aquatic > Marine > Coastal > Sediment | place... | reverse complement strand
TTTTTTTATTTTTTCAAAAAATGAATGAGTTTCGATACCAAGTTCTTTTCTGATTTTTTTTTTGAGTTTCTCCCTGGGACAAACACTACACATCTTTGCCCTACAGGATAAGCAGCCACCCTCTAATTTTTCAAGGTGTTCATTTAGTTTCATAGACTAACTCCTTAACTTAGAGAATTTTTTTACCTCTTCAATTTCATTTAAAAGACACTTTAAATCACTTTTTTTGCAGTTTGCACTAGAGGCAACGATAGCTCCTTCAACAAGAGGAGCATCTGCAATAAAAACCTTTTTCCTGTCATGGCTATCTAAAAGCTTGATGGCTTCAAGGGAGTTGCAGACAGAATTTCCAAGATCACAAATAATGATAACACCTCTGCCGCTATTGGCTTTTTTTATACATTTATAAATTCTTTCAGGACTAGTACCCAGGGATCTGTCTTCAAGACCACTGGCATTAACCATTGGAAATTTTATCTTAGATGGAGAAAACATATCTTCTGCAATCTTTATTACTTCTAACCCAAGGTGATAACTGTGTGAAACAATGACTATCCCTATCATATGGCTCCCTCCTTTTAAAGATTTTCTTATAGCAATGGAAAAAAAGATTATTTTTTGACTTTTAACCAGGGGGTTAAGCTTTTTGACTTTTCAATCAAAAGTTTCGGAGTAATTTCAGTTCCTTCAGCGATTCTTTTATGAAAGTTTTTCTTTGCCCACTCCATCCAAAATGGCCTTGCTATCATGGCTCTTCCCACTGCTACAAAGTCAAGGAGGTTATTTTCCACAAGCCAGTTAGCCTGTTCCTCTGTTTTTATCTTTCTCACACCAATCACTGGTATATTAACATGCTTTTTTATTTCTACCCCCAGATACACCACCCAGTCAAGGGGAAAGTCCTCTGGAACATCTACTTTGACCTCTGATCTGAACTCAGGATCGGGAACACCACTTGATACATGGAGGAGATCCACCCCTAAACTTTCAAGATATTTAGCTATCTCTATACCATCCTCTATATGAGGTTCATTTCCTCCCATCCTATATGCAAGGATGAAATCTTCATTAAATAATTCCTTTGTAGACTGGATAAGAAGTTTATTGAAGGTCATCCTCTTTTCAAAGGAACCACCATATTTATCGTTTCTTGTATTCCATACTTTGGAATTTAACTGTGAAAGAAGGTAGGTGTGGGCTCCGTGTATCTCGACCCCGTCAAAGCCACACTCTTTTGCTCTTTTAAAAGCAGCTATAAATTGTTTTAATATGTCATTTAACCTTTCCTCAGGCACAGTAGCGATATCATCTTTAAAACCAGCATGGTGGATCTGTATAATAGCAGGTACATCATACTCTCTGCAGATATCAGCGATTCTTTTCAGACCGGGAATAAATGAGTCATCCCATATACCTATCTGGTTGTCTCTGAGTTTTGCATCCTCTGAGACACATGAAGCTTCTACAACTATCATCCCCACATCATTTTTGGCGATATCTTCATACCACTTTACCAGACCGTCTGTGACAAGCCCGTCTTTTTTCACAAGGGAAAACCTCACCATGGGAGGCAGTACGATACGATTTTTTATATTGATATTTTTTATCTTAATTGGTGAAAATATATTTGGCATAAAAGGTCTCCTAACGCTATAAATTTAGTATCTATTCTTTATAATATTTTAACATATTTTTAATTTTGAAGGAAGAAGTATCAGATAAAACTAAATATAAAATCTTGCAACTAAAGTCCTATAATTAATAATTATAATTTTATTTTTTAAAAAATTAATAATAAAACAAGATTATTAAGAATAGATAGAAAGACTAGATAAAATGTGATATAATACTATGTAAAATTTATATATTTAGGAGGAAAGAAATGATTTCAACTAGTAATCTTTCTATGAGCTTTTCTGGAGGAAAGAAACTATTTAACGATGTAAATGTTAAATTCACACCAGGAAACTGTTATGGACTTATCGGTGCCAATGGAGCAGGTAAATCCACTTTTGTAAAAATACTTTCAGGAGACTTATCTCCATCTGAAGGAGAGGTAATTTTAGATAAAAAGAAAACTCTTGCTATACTTAACCAGGATCACTTCGCTCACGAGGAGCAGGTAGTAATGGACGTAGTAATGAGTGGACATGAAGAATTATATGCTGTAATGAAGGAGCAAGAGAGAATCTATGCTGATCCTGAAGCTACAGATGATGACTATATGAAGGCGGGAGAGCTTGGAGATAGAATCGAACAGCTTGATGGTTGGAGTGCAGAAACAAATGCTGAAAAAATGCTAACAGGACTTGGAATTAATTCTGACCTACATAGAAAATACATGAAGGAACTAACGGAGCCGGAAAAGGTAAAAGTATTACTTTGTCAGGCAATCTTCGGACAACCAGATGTACTACTACTGGATGAGCCTACAAACGGACTGGACATTAAAGCAATCAGATGGTTAGAAAACTTCCTTATGAATATCGAAGATACTACTGTAATCGTAATTTCACACGATAGACACTTCCTAAACAAGGTGTGTACTCATATTGCTGATATCGATTATGGAGAGGTTAAGATGTATGTTGGAAACTATGATTTCTGGTATGAGTCAAACCAACTTATGATTACTCTAATAAACAATAAGAATAAAAAGCTTGAGCAAAAGAGAGAAGAATTAAAATCATTTATCTCTAGATTCAGTGCTAACGCATCAAAATCAAAGCAGGCAACTGGAAGAAAGAAGCAACTAGAGTCACTTCAACTAGAGGATATGAAAGTATCTAATAGAAAGTACCCATTCGTTGAATTCAAATCTGAAAGACAAGCTGGAAACAACCTATTAAAAGTAGAGAATTTATGTAAAACTATCGAGGGAGTTAAGATCCTTGATAACGTAACATTTACTATTAATACTGGAGACAAGGTAGTCTTCCTAGCAAAGAACGATATTGTTAAAACAACTCTAATAGCTATCTTAGCTGGAACTATGGAAGCTGACTCAGGGGAAATCACTTGGGGAGTAACTACATCTCAGGCATATATGCCTAAAAATAACTCTGAATACTTTGAGTCAGCAGCTGGTAACTTAATCGATTGGTTAAGACCTTACTCACCAGATCAACACGATTCATTTGTAAGAGGATTCCTAGGAAGAATGTTATTCTCTGGTGAAGATGCAGATAAGTCTCCTAAGGTACTTTCTGGAGGAGAGAAGGTAAGATGTATGTTATCTAAGATGATGCTTGGTGGAGCCAATGTACTATTATTTGATAACCCTACAGATCACCTGGACCTAGAGTCGATTACTTCACTAAACAAAGCACTTATCAAATTCGACGGAACTATACTATTTGGTGCTCATGACCATGAGTTTATTCAGACAGTAGCAACTAGAATTATCGAAATAACTCCTAAAGGTACAGTGGACAAGCTGACTGAGTATGATGCATACTTAGATGATGAAGCTACTCAGGAAAAACTTATAGAGATGTACTCGTAATAACTATAAATATTTTAAGGATCTCAGCCAGTCTGAGATCCTTATTTTTTTGTATAAATAAAAGGAAGGGGATAGAAATAAATCAATAATAGAATACGGACAGAGGGAGGAAGGACTCATGAAAAAGGTGCTATATATTATCTTTATAATTATTTTCATGGGGTGTGGCAGCAAGTCTCAGGAAGTAGATGTAAAACGTCCTCTGGTAGCCTTTGGAGACAGCCTTACCAAGGGGTATGGATCTCCTAGCAGCTATACAGATTACTTGGCACAACATGTAAGGATGAATGTTATTAATATGGGAGTCAGTGGAGATACTACATTCTCTGCCCTCAGTCGTGTAGATGAGGTGCTGGAATATGATCCCGGGATTGTAATAATAGGGCTTGGAGCAAATGATTTTTTGAGGAAGATACCTGTAAGTGAAACTGAAAGAAACCTCAGAGAGATAACTAATAGACTGAAAGGGAGTGGAAGAACTCTCTTTATTGTAAAATTTTATCCCAAAGGGGGATTAATAGGTTTTTTTGCAGGGAGAAAAAAGAAGCAGTATGAGAAAATATATAAAGATCTTTCCCAGAGTAAGGGTGTATATGTCATAGAAGATGTGTGGAAGGGAGTATGGAGAAAAGAGATGAGTGATAATATTCATCCCAATACCAGAGGGTATGAACTAATGGGAGAAAACTATCTGAAAAATCTCGAAGGAGTACTTGGCGGTGATATATTAAAAGAGGAGTAGTTCGCTACTCCTTTTTTAATATTAAGGAAAGTATTGAATTTCACTTTAACTTTCCCTGGAATATTAAATTTTCCAAGAGCATAAAAGGGTGGAGCGTCATGCTTCTTTTTATTCTTTGAATATCTGGAGTAGCAGTTTTGCAATCACTTCTAAAGATCAGGAAATAAAATAATTTTCAAACAATCACTATAGAAATACTATTTTTACTTATTCCATACCTCTTAAAAAATAAAGAAGGAAAAGACGGATTATATCTAGATGAACTTCAAATCTAAAGAAAAGTTCGCTTTATAAAGTGTGTTATTTCTTTTTTATGCTTATATATTAATATTTTGAGTATAAAATTATCTACAGACAAGGTAGTTTTAAAAGCTTTGAACCCAAGGAGAATAAAGAGTTTTTAGGTTAACCCTATATATTATAAGGCTTAAAAAACTTATCAATACGATAAGGAAATCGTCAGGAGACATTGACATAGGGATATATTGGGGCTAATATTATACTAGTATTTCGTTAGTTTTAGGTAAAAGTATCAAAGTAATGAATAAACAATTTTGAAGGTGAAGGGTGGGATTTATGAAGAATATGGTGAAGTTAAAGGAAGTCTTGGAGAAAAATTCATTTAGGATAGTCGATGAACTTCCTAACAAAGGTGAGGTGAGCCTGCGTCTTGGAGAAAATATGAACTGCCCTATCCTGGAGAGCCTGGAAGAAAACAGGGAAGAGATCTCCCTAATTTTAAAGGAAACAGGTTACAGAACGATGATTCGTCAAAAAGATAACGGTATATGCCAGTTTATAATAAGGGGATAGAAGGTTGAAGTTATTTTTAAAAAAAGTATTGACAGAAGGTGGAGATTGCACTATACTCTATTTGTAACCGTTACAAATTTAAAACAAAAGTAAAAGAATAAATATAGATGTTAAGGAGGATAACAAATGGCAACTTCACTAATCAACAAAAAGGTAGAGGATTTTAGAGTTCAGGCATATCATAATGGAGATTTTAAAGAGGTAACACATGAGTCGTTAAAGGGACAATGGAGTGTATTTTACTTCTATCCAGCTGACTTTACATTTGTATGCCCTACAGAACTTGGAGATGTAGCTGATAACTATGAAAAATTTAAAGAGATAGGATGCGAGATCTACTCTGTATCTACAGATACACATTTTGTACATAAAGCGTGGCATGATTCATCTGAAACTATTCAGAAGGTTCAGTACCCAATGCTAGCTGACCCTACAGGTGCTCTTTCAAGACAGTTTGGTGTAATGATCGAGGAGGAGGGATTAGCTCTTAGAGGAACATTTATCGTAAACCCAGAGGGAGAGATCAAAGCTTATGAAGTTCATGATCTAGGAATCGGTAGAGATGCGGATGAGTTACTAAGAAAGGTACAGGCAGCTCAGTTTGTAGCAGCTCATGGAGACCAGGTGTGCCCTGCTAAATGGAAGCCAGGTACAGATACCTTAAAGCCAAGCTTAGACCTTATCGGTAAGATCTAATAAAAACTTCAGGAGGTGCGAAAGTGCCTCCTTTTTAAAAGCTGATTTTCAGCTGGTATGAGGGTGTAGGGAGTAAAGCTACATTCTGATACAAACTGAAAAAATAATTGAAATTAATATGAGGTGATAGATATGGAACATATATATGATGTAGTGATAATAGGAGGAGGGCCAGCGGGTCTTTCAGCAGGGGTATATGCAGGAAGGGCAAAACTGGACACTGTAATTATAGAAAAGGGAGCTCACGGAGGGCAGGCAGCTACAACATCTGAGATAGCAAACTATCCGGGGCTGATAGAAACAACTGGTCCTAAACTTGTGGGAGAGATGCATACTCAGGCTGAAAACTTCGGAGTAAGTTTTATAAGAGGAGAGGTACAGGGAGTAGAGCTAGAGGGGGATATAAAGACAGTAAACCTAAACGGAAGACACGTAAAGGGGAGATCTGTAATTATAGCTACCGGAGCTAAACCAAGAAAATTAGGATTTAAAGGAGAAAAAGAATTTACCGGAAGAGGAGTGGCTTATTGTGCTACATGTGACGGGGAGTTCTTTACAGACCTTGAGGTGTTTGTAATAGGTGCGGGATATGCTGCAGTGGAGGAAGCTATGTTTTTAGCAAAGTTTGCCAGTAAGGTGACTATTATAGCCAGAGAGCCTGAGTTTACATGTGCTAAATCAATAGTGGAAAAGTTAGATGACTATGAAAATATAGAGGTGAGATTTAACAGTGAGATTGTAGAAGCAGGTGGAGATGGTATGATAGAAAAAGCTGTCTTTATGGATAATGAAAGCGGTGAAAGGTGGGAACATACAGCCCCTGAAGAGGACGGAACCTTTGGGATATTTGTCTTTGTAGGATATGAACCTCAGACGGGATTTTTTAAGGGACATGTGAAGATGGATGACTATGGATATATCCTTACAGATGAAAATATGAGAACAGATGTAGAGGGGGTATATGCAGCAGGAGACCTGAGACCTAAGGTACTAAGACAGGTAGTAACGGCTGTAGCAGACGGTGCTATAGCAGCTACTGATGCTGAAAAGTACGTAGAAGACAGGAAGAGAGAATTAGGTATAGCAGAGAAAAAGGCTCCCAAGAAAAAGAAAGCAAAGGCTCAGGAGGAGTCTAAGGGGAGCGAAAACCTCTTAGATGAAGGGATAAGAGAGCAGTTAAAGGGCATATTTGCTAACATCACTAAGGAACTGAAGATGGTCACTGTGGTAGACAGAGAAAACAGTAAATCTGTAGAGCTTAAGGGGTTCTTAGAGGAGATAGCAGGGCTCACCGATATGCTGACTCTTGTTGTCTATGACAGGGGAGAAAACCCTGAGATAGAGAAAAAGATGAATATAGACAAGTTTCCTGCAGTTGCTTTTGCATCTAAAGACGGAGAGTATAAAAGAGTAAAGTTTCACGGGGTACCCGGTGGGCATGAACTAAATTCATTTATACTGGCGATATATAATATGGCAGGTCCCGGACAGGAGATCAGTGAAAAGTCTCTTGAAAAGATAGGGAAGATAAAGAAAAAGGTAAATGTAAAGGTCGCAGTATCTCTGTCATGTCATCTGTGCCCCGATGTAGTGGTAGCAGCTCAGAGGATAGCAATAGAAAATGAAAATATAGAAGCTGAGATGGTTGATATATCTGATTTTAAAGATCTGAGAAGTAAATTCAGTATCATGAGTGTTCCGGCTATTATAGTGGATGATGAAGATATCTACTTTGGAGCGAAAAGCCTTGACTCAATAGCAGACCTATTAAAATAAAGTAACACACAAAAAGAGCCCATCCTGTGGGCTCTTTTTGTTATTAGGTCTATAGAGTTCTCTAATCTTCTCACCTCAGAGAAACTTAAAACCACTCAACTCCTATGCAGGATAGTAAAAACTATCAAAAATATGATGACCAGATGCAGTGGTAGCCTTCCTGTTAACTTCTTCTTTCTCTGGGATCTTGAAATTTTTAAATAAGACTGCTCATATTCTCTTAAAGTAATAGTTTTTTTTATCTCCTCTGGTTTAGGGGATCCTGTGAGAGGAGCTTCCAATTTAATATCCTCTGTATTAACAGAATGATTATCTTTTTTTAGAGAGAGGAACTCAGTGGTCTTAGGTGATTCAGTTATTTTTTTACTTCTTTTAATTCTTTTGTTGGGTTTATAAAAGTTTTTTCTCATGGGGTATCCTTTATTATGTAGTAGTTTAAAATGTATCTTAAGTTCATGTTAAATGATACTGTATTTTGTAAAATCAGTCAATACAAAAGACTGGGAGAGTAGATAAACCTATCAAAAAATTAAAAAAAGACAGTTTCTGAAGATTGTTGTGGTAACTTTAATCATCTCAAGAAATCATCTTATTAATGAATATATTTTAATTCTTGTGGGAAAAAGATCTTTTAAATGTCTATATAATCTCACTCATCCAGATGAACTCCTTTACTATGTTTAACCCCTATCCTTCTCAAAATGGTAAAATCCAATCTGCCTATATAACTATATAGACAGAAGTAAGTTATATTTCCTTAGGAGTCTGAAGTCTGACTTATAAAGATCATGATAGATGATCATCTTATAAAAAAACTCCTTTTCATTCCCGGGAAGTATCGACTCCATATCAAGGAGGGAGTTATTTCTATAAAGAAGTCTGAATTCATTCCGGACAAGTTCTCTTATCTCTTCAAAGAATACCTTTTCTGTAGGGAAGTTCTTTAGGGGAAGATCCAGATAGTTTTTCTTATGACATACAACCCTTATTCTATAGCCGGGACCATAGACCCTTTTAAAATATGAAGTGAGAGAAGTAAACTGATAGGCTGACCCGAGGATGAGGATATCTCTCACAGCTATATGGGACATCTCTTTTTTTATAAAGAGCTTTGTGAGAACAGCACTTCCTAAAATATCTATGGAATCCTCCTCCATATAAATCCTTTCTGGAGTAATATTCCACTTATCTATAAGATGATCTTTTATCTGGGTTATACCTATATCCTCAGGGTTTCTTCCTTTGCAGGTAAGAAGGATATTACAGCTGGGATACTCACTGCATATGAGGGAAAACTTCTCCATATGATAATCTGAAAATTCCCTCTGAAAGTTTGCTATGGGAAGGATAATAAGCTGGGGATCAAAGGAGAGATATTCATCCTTAAAGGAGTTATTTCTGCTTAGGTGGGAAACAAGGGCATCCTCTATATTATTTCTGACACTTGAAAGCCCCTCTATAGCCCTTTGGTGTTTTTCCCCCTTGGGAATATACTTCAGTTCCTCCAGCCAGTTTAACTCATTAAATATATATTTTAAATCTCTGTCCAGGGTGAGGTTATTTATCTTAGATGTCAGTTCCCCTATGTTATATTTTATATGAAATTCTTCTATTTTTTTAAGCCGTTCCTTATATCTGAATTTTTTCAATGGAGATCACCTCTTCAATATTAATATATCCTAAGTAACTATAGATTACAATAATAAACTTCAATTATTTTATGTCAGAATGAAGAGGTATAAGCAATATAATAATAAAATTCTAAGATAGAACAAAGAATTCTATAAGGGAGGAGGTGTATCATTACTTCAGATAAAGAAATAGGAGGATATTTTGTGATGAAAGATATGAAAATAAGAGATATGAGAGATTTTATAAGGTTTATGACTGTAGTTCTTCTTGTTCCATGGTTTGGATGGTTTACTGAAAATATATTTGGAGTAGAGATTGAATTTGAAGTGGAGATGATAACCTTTATTTCCTTTATAGTATTCGGGAGTTTCTGGTGCGGATGGCTCTGCCCCTTTGGAAATCTGAGTTACTTTGTGGAAAAGGTGGGGAAAAAACTATTTCCCAGTATACAGATAACCTTTGAAGGGAGGGTAGACAGGGGATTGAGGCTGTTAAAGTATGTATTTTTAGGTGGTTTTTTATATCTGATTATAGGGGGAGGATATGACTATTTTTTTGGAAGTCATATGGCAATATATAAGGCAAGTACTCCGTCCCTTATATTTTTAAAGGTAAAGAAATACCTGATTATTCTGGTACCCCTGTTAATTCCAAGATTTTTCTGTAAGTATATCTGTCCCCAGAAGGCAATGTATAACATTATTCATAGATTTGTTCCCAGTCTTGTTATAGAAAGAGATACTAAAAGCTGTGTGTCATGCAAAAGGTGTGACAGGGAATGCCCCATGGGAATCAGTGTATCTGAGGAGATCAGGATATGCGGGAGGGACTGTATATCATGCTTTAACTGTGTAGACGGAGAAACCTGTCCTAAAAAGATAGATGCATTGGAGTTAAAATTTATAGGAAGGAAAGTTGATGTAAAGAAATTTTCCCTGGTAGTAATGACGGTATATATACTGGGAACATATCTGGCTATGAAATACATTAAATAATAAGATGACTCTAAGATGATTCTAAGAAAGAGTTGTTATAATAAGGTATATTAAAAAAGGAGATGATGAAAATGAGAAAAAAATTAATGGGTATGGTAGCAGCAGGAGTAATGATGATGTCGGTAACAGCTATGGCAGATGATGATAAGATGGATACTTACAATGATATGCTGGAAAGACAATACTCCCATGTACAGGTAGAGGATAAAAAGTATGAACTGGAATATGATGTGAAGGACCTAGATAGCTTTATGCTGCTGGAAGTAGAGGTAGAGGATAGCTTCCTTGGAAAAAAACATACAGATATTCAGGTAGCCAGAGAAGTAGAGCCTATTATAGAAAAGGTATCAGCAGAGGTAACAGAAGACTTTAATAAACCTGTAAAGGTAATCGTGGAATATGAGGATAGAAATATTTTAATTAAAAAGTATTAAAAAAAAGCTGGGAAACCAGCTTTTTTTTGCTAAGGAGAGGTATCATTTAGGATATAATATCAGAGAGAGGGAGGTGGATATCTATGATAAAAAAGTTTAAAACAATAAGAAGTGAAATCATCTTTACATATACCACTGTATTTATAGGGACTCTTATACTACTAAATATACTTATCTACCTTCAGTCGGCAAAGATGGTGGTTAAGCTGAAAAAGGATATGCTGTATACAGCAAGAGAGTTTTTCCTTGAAAACCTTGGGGAGCTCTACGACAGAGGTAGTGCTGTATCTAAACAGGAGCTATTAAAGGAAATACAGAGGGTAAGACTGCAGAATAAGGAGCTCTATATAAAGATCTCAGAGGACTCTGGAGGCAGTGTGGGAACCCTCCCCTATGAGAAACTACCCCTAGAGGATAAATACGGTAAGATATCCATTATAGATGGCGGCCGAGAGGGGAATGAGTATTTCTATCTTGTGGACAGGAGCACATACGACGGAAGAAACTATACATTTCACTATCTAATGGTTACAGATTATGAAGAGTACTTTAAGATACTGATAAAGGCGATGCTCATTGTAGAGGTATTGGCAATTCTTATCGCTGTATTTATGGGGGTAAAGATCGCTGACAGGGTGGTAAAACCTATAAACAGGATAAGTGATATGACTGAATCTATAAGTGCAGACAGTCTCAAGGAAAGGCTCCCTGAGTTTACAGAAACAAGGGAGATAACAAGACTCTCTGAGCTTATAAATAATATGCTTGAAAGACTGGACAGGTCATTTGATAATCAAAAGGAATTTATGTCCAATGTGTCCCATGAGCTGAGGACTCCCATAGCTGTAATAAAAGGTTATGTAGACCTGTATAAAAAGGTAGGCCCAGAGGACAGGGAGCTCTTAGAGGAAGCTATGGAGATAATAGAGGAAGAAAATGAAAACATGAAGAGGATGATAGAAAAACTGCTCTTTCTGGCAAAAAATGACATAGAGGAGTATACTCTGAACCTTCAGTGGTCAGATGTAAGTGGTATCTACCAAAAGATAAAACGAGATTATGATTCAATTGCCGGTAGTGGGAAGGTAAAGGTATCTGTGGGTGTGAAAGGTCATCTATTGTGTGATCAGGATCTTGTGGTACAAATGCTTAGGGCTCTCATAGACAACGGGATAAAATACGGAGACGGTGGCATGGTGGAGCTCGGTTATTATGAGGATGATACAAGATCTACTATGTATGTAAGAGACTTTGGGAGGGGAATGACCCCTGGTGAGGTAGAGGATGTATTTAAGAGGTTTTACAGGGGAGACAAATCAAGAAACAGAGACAGCGGAAGTATGGGGCTTGGTCTGTCTATAGTGGAAAAGATAGCTAAGATCCACAGGTGTATTATAGAGGTAGAGAGTAAACCAGGGAACGGAAGTACATTTAAGGTGGTATTTGATAAGGGAGATGGGATATATGCAGAAGATACTGATAGTAGAGGATGATAGGAAGCTTGCAAGAGTACTGGAGCTACAGCTTTCATATGAGGGATACGCCCTTGATATAGCAAGGGACGGTTTTGATGCCCTTATAAAGTTTGACGAGGGGGAGTATGATCTCATACTTCTTGATATAATGCTTCCTAAGATAGACGGATATGAAGTATGTAAGAGGATAAGAAAGGAATCTGATATACCGATTATCATGCTCACAGCTAAGGAGGAGTCGGGAGACAAGATAATAGGTCTTGATACAGGGGCTGATGATTATGTGGTAAAACCCTTTAACTATGGAGAACTTGCAGCAAGGATAAGGTCTAACCTCAGAAAAAACAAGAAAAATAAGACAGCTGTTTTAAGCTATAAGGATCTTAGTATGGATGTTGAAAAAAGGATGGTCAAAAGGGATGAAAGAGAGATAGACCTCTCTAAACAGGAGTTTGATCTTCTGGAATACCTTCTCATAAACAGCGGGATAGTCCTAGGCAGGGAAAGGATACTGGAAAAGATATGGGGAGATGAAGATTACTCCAATCCCAATGTACTGGATGTATATATAAAGTATCTGAGGGACAAGATAGATAAAGGCCATGAGGAAAAACTCATAAAAACTGTCAGAGGAGTTGGATATACAATCAGATAATTAAAGAGGCTTACCCTGGTAAACCCAGGAGTCTGCTTCAAGTTTTATGTAAACTATCAGTTTTATAATGTAGAATTCAATTGATATTGAGGAGTAATGGCTATAAATGGCTGTTACTCCTTCTTTTTTACCTTAATGTTTAAATGAGGATATGTCAAGGAAAGAGCCTGAAGGTAGCCTCTTTTCAGTGA
>Ga0070725_10001509_pt1 | contig 12930 bp, 9 predicted proteins | sample tdDd002_FD_69781 | JGI IMG/M metagenome (GOLD analysis project Ga0070725, IMG submission 69781) | Marine sediment microbial communities from the Atlantic coast under amendment with organic carbon and nitrate - tdDd00.2 | ecosystem: Environmental > Aquatic > Marine > Coastal > Sediment | place... | reverse complement strand
CTGAGGGCTTGTTCATAGCGATAACATTAACTCCATTTTACTCTCGAAATATATCTTATATATAGCAGGCCAACTAAGCTGAGCTTAATCGTAGGTGAGTAGATGGCCGGCTTAGGCTAACTTGTGTTTCAGCCGTGATAACCTTAGAGTGACTTTATCATCTGCAATAACGCTTAAATCATTAATTTATGGTGGTTTACTCGTTTTGATTGCACCATTTTTTTAGTGTTAAAGAGGATTTTGTGGATAAACTTAACATTGTCGTTGATTTTTTACTAACGCATAAGTTGTTATTGACCGTTTTGGTGATTGTCTTCATTTCACTGGTTAAACGTTTCATCATCTCGAAAATTCGTGGTGATATTCCGTTTTTGACTGAGGTGCAGCGAAAGTGGATGTCGCGCACTAAAAACGGCACGTTTATCTTAATCATGGTCATCTTATTTATGCTTTGGCAGACGGAGATAAATAAATTTGCATTGTCAGTGACCGCCATTGCTATCGCAATTGTGGTGGCATCAAAAGAGATTATATTGTGTTTTACAGGCTCGATTCAGCGTGCGAGTTCACGCTCATTTGTTATTGGTGATTGGATTGAGGTGGGTCAATTATGTGGTGAGGTCATTGAGCATAATTTAATGGCGACAGTGATACAGGAAATAGACCTACACCACGGGCAATACCATTACACAGGTAAAACGGCGACACTACCTAACAGCATGTTCTTTACCTATGCGGTCAAGAATCTTAATTTCATGAAGCGCTATGTCTACCATAACTTTCATATAACCATTGTTGAGTTCGTTAACTTATATCCTCTCTTTCCTGAATTGCACGAAAAAATAGAAGCGCATTGTGAAGACTTTCACGAAGTGGCGAAACGCTACAATAGTATTATTGAAAAACATGCGGGTGTTGACCTGCCAGGACCGGAGCCGCATATCCATATCAATAGTGGCTCAGCCGGTGAGCAAAATATCCATATTATGATTTTTTGCCCTACAGAGCGAGCAGCCCATTTAGAGCAGCTTATTCGTGAGGACTTTATGATTGCTTACCATGAAGCTTTTGGTAAAGAAGAGCTACAGTAAAGGTTAACACTCGTTAAGATGTGAGTTGCACTGGATAACATCAGCTTGTGAAAATATAGGCTTTTTGGTGCGACTATTTGATCTGAAACTCTGTTTATTCTTCATTACCGCAGCTCATGTTCAATATTATAGATAGTGTGGAAAGAGGAACATAAAATCGGGGACCTATACTCATAAGAAGCATCGGGACTAGGGGTCATTGAGTTTAGTTATTCGGCCCGCTTTTTATTAGTCTCTCCTCGGAGGGACGAAGTCGTGCCCCCGCAGGGTGAAGCCCGACCTCGTCTTAGCTTTTCTAGAGCCTTCCTTTAAGGCGTGTAATAGGTCTCAGCCCCTGGCCCTACTGGTAGCCCCAACACAAATACCCAGATGAAGAAGAAACAGGTCCAGCCGATGAAGAAGACGATGGAGTAGGGCAGCATGGTTGCGATCAGTGTGCCGATACCAAGATTCTTCTTATATTGAGAAGCAACCGCAAGGATCAATCCGAAGTAGCTCATCATAGGGGTGATCAGATTAGTGACAGAGTCACCGATACGATAAGCGGCCTGAATCGTCTCCGGCGCGTAGCCGACCAACATCAGCATGGGGACGAAGATCGGAGCTGTGACGGCCCATTGCGCCGAGGCGCTACCCAGCATCAGGTTGATAAAGCCACACATCATGATAAATAGCACGAAGACCAGTGGGCCCGTTAAGCCGATAGCGCTGAGGGCGTCCGCGCCAGAAACTGCAAGCACCGCGCCTAAGTTAGTCCATTTGAAGAAGGCGACGAACTGAGATGCGAAGAATACCAGCACGATATACATGCCCATCGAACTCATGCTGTGAGACATGGCATCGATGACATCTTTATCTCGCTTCATGCTGCCGACGACCTTACCGTAGACCAGGCCCGGAATTGCGAAGCAAATAAAGATAAATGCGACAATGCCCTTCAGGAATGGCGATCCAGCCACTAAACCGGTTTCAGGATTTCTCAGTGGTGCATTTTCGGGAACAACCGTTAATGCCAATAATACCGATAGCACCAGAATGGCGATACCTGCGGCTTTCAGGCCCCGCTTCTCATCACTGGTGACATGGTCCATCTTTTGATGTGACAGATCGACGTTTGCTTCGCTGGCATCGTACTTTCCTAGCTTAGGCTCGACGATTTTCTCCGTTACTATTGCGCCTAAAGTGGTGATAAGGAAGGTGGAGACGAACATGAAGTACCAGTTAACCTCGGGACCCACCGTATATTCAGGGTCGATCATCTGCGCCGCGGCTTCGGTGATCCCCGAAAGCAATGGATCCACGGTACCCAATAATAGATTCGCGCTGTAGCCACCCGATACACCGGCAAATGCGGCTGCAAGGCCCGCTAGAGGGTGACGACCAAGGGAGTGGAATATCATTGCCGCCATCGGAATTAGTACCACATAACCTAGCTCTGCTGCTGTATTCGATACTATGCCGGCGAAAACGATGGTCAGGGTTACCAGCCGCTTAGATGTCCCCATCACCAGTAAGCGCATTGCAGCCGATAACATGCCTGAACGCTCGGCTATACCGACACCGAGTAGGGCAACCAGTACCGTTCCCAGTGGTGTAAATCCGGTGAAGTTGGTGACCAGATTTGAGACTATCATCCTCAAACCTTCGGCGTTCATCAGGCTGACAACATGTATCAGGCCGTCTTCACTTCGCCCCGAAGAGCCAACAGGACGGGGATCGATGACGGTTAACTCAAAATAACCTGCAATGCCACTGATGGCGATAACGGCCAAACAGAACATAGCGAAAAGCGTAATGGGGTGTGGCAGTAAGTTTCCTAAGCGCTCGACAATATTTAGAAAACGAACAAAAGCCCCACTGTGTGGCTCTGGTAACCCTGACGCCCCGGATGAATTGAGAGACAACTCTATGCTCTCATCTTTATTTATACCCATACCCTTCCCTTCAATATTTAGTCTCTTTGGACCTTTTGAACGCCAGCTTTGATTGCGGCTTTATACCGATTGGTATTATTGGTTTTCGGACTCGGTATTTCCGAGTAGACCAGCCATAGTGTCTTAGTTGGTTTAACTGAATATTAAATTTGTAAAAGAAATGAGGTATGACAACACTCGAGTGTTGAGGGGGAGTGCGAGGGGAGAATTTAAACGTTAACAGAGTGAGCCGAAATTCAGGCAAAAAAATGACCCCATAAAAGTGGAGTCAAAAGGGATAGGGTTGCGCTAGCAATTACATCAATTCAATCAGTTGGGGTTGGTTGTCATCATGTTTGCTTGTGACCAATATAGCTCACCTTGACTGTATGAAAACTGAATGGAGAAAAGCTATTTTTCGTTGAATTACAGGCAAAAAAATAGGCTCAAACTAGAGCCTAAAAAGGATGTATAACTATAACTTAATGAGATGATGTAGCAGGACTTCATGTGATTCATTATGCTTGGGTATGCCTGTATGGAACCTGAACAGTTTGCTGGAATTATGTGCTTTAACGGCACTGAGGTTATTTGCGTAAACATGAGACTCAGGAGCCGTTTAGTATAAATAAAGCCGTAAACATCTGCTTATTGCTTACATTTTGAATAATTCATCTCTTAATGATGATTTTGTCAGGTTAACTTCGTCATTATTCAGGAAACTTGTTTAATATTTATGAGTGGCTGCTCATTTTTTACCTTTCTACTGTTCGGGGGCTAAGTGTTGAAAAATATAGTTTTTATTGGTAGTGGTTTTGTTGGTATTTATTTTTATGTCAATTTATATGGTTATTCCCTATTTCTATTGTTAGCTGGTGGTTAGTGTATGTTTACCTTCACGCAAAGGCCATAAAAGGGTTCATCATTCTGAAAAAAGCACAATTAGTGCACTTTTATTTTGGTTGAGATGACTGATAAATATCTGGAAATAGTATAAAAAATAGGTAAGAGTAGAGAGTTATGGCTTTATCGATAAGCTATACATTTCCAAACTAAATCAGAATAATAAGGATATACAATGGAAGGCTTGCTGTTAGGTTTAGGACTACTGGTAATTATTGCCTACCTTTGGTATGTCAGTCTGGTTAAAAAGCGTAATTCTGTTCGCGAGGCTCTGTCTGGCATAGATGTTCAACTGAAAAAACGATCGAATTTAGTTCCCAACATTTTAAAAATTGCACAGAAGTTCATGGATCATGAAAAGTCGTTATTGACCGAGATCACCGAGCTGCGTGCCCAGGTTGAAAGGTCTTATGACATCGGTGATGCGTCTGCGATTCAGAATCATCTGGTCAAGGCTGAGCAATTGAATAGCAAGATGGGTCAGTTGATGCTAAGCGTCGAAAACTACCCAGAGCTTAAGTCCGACAACACTATGCTTCAGGCTATGCAGACCTATAATGAGGTTGAAGCACATATCTCTGCAGCACGTCGTTTCTTCAATGCGTCGGTTACAGAGCTCAATAATGCGGTGGAGATCTTTCCCGGTTCAATCATCGCTTCTATGGCTAATATTAAGGTGATGCCTTTTTATGAAGCCGATGAAGCGTCAAAGGCCCCGGTTGACGCCTCCGATTATCTAAAGTAATGCTGTGCGGCACTCGGATGCCGCAACCTCTTCTATCCATTATTTAGTCTAACTTCCCATGAATATAATGAGTTTTATTTTTGGTGCGCGTATTAAGCCTAAGCGCCAAACAAAGCCTCTAAGCGCCGTAGGTGATGAACTCGAATCATTGCAGGCGCATTACGATGAGCATATCGAACCATTGACGCGCAAGTTTGAGAACCGCCGCGTGGCCTGCTTAAAGGCGCTAAGGCAGCGGATATATATGAGTATTGGTATTTTTGCTGCCGTGTTTTTTATCTGTTTTCTATTCGATTCGACACAGAGAATCGTCTTCCCCTGGCCCTTCTATTTGCTGCCCTTGGTGCCTCTTTTCTGGTGGTGTTCCAGACCGGTTACCCATTATCAAAGTGATGTAAAGCAGCAGGTGTTTCCTAAGATATTCCGATATTTTGGTGACGATTTTATCTTTAGCCCGACGCATAGTATGAGCCTGACTACACTCAAGCGTTCGAAGCTGCTACCAAGCTATGATAATGCCTGCTTTGATGATTATGTGCAGGGAACTCACCGGGGGGTTGAGATTGCGATTAACGAGTTGGCTTTGACTAAAGAGGTCAGGCGAGATAAGCGCATTGAGACTAAGACGGTATTTAATGGCGTTATGGTGCAACTCGGTTGCCATAAGAAGTTTAATGGCCATACTGTGGTAGTACGTAGTCGAGGCAGCTTGATGAACTTTCTTTCTGATTCCTTTAAGCGCCTGTCCAGGGTCAAGCTTGAAGATCCACGGTTTGAAAAATTATTCGATGTATTTTCATCTGATCAAGTTGAGGCGCGCTATCTATTGACCGTCTCTTTTATGGAGCGGTTACAAGAGTTAGCCGACTGCTTTTCGGGACAGTTTCAATGTGCCTTTTATGAAGATAAGTTACTCATTATGTTATCCAGCAGAGAAAACCGATTCGAGCTTGGATCTATTTTTAATGGGGCCACCTTCGAACATGAGTTCAGTCAAATAAACAGAGAGATGCGTCAACTCTTTGCTATGATTGAAGTACTTAAACTCGATGAGTATACCGGCCTGTGATGAAATATATGCATGCCATCTGCTGTGGTGGTATTGTCAGTTCACTGCTTTGGTTTAGCGGCATGGAGTCTGGTTATGCTCAGATTGCTGCTCAGGACGCTACAGATGCCAAGCCTCACTATAAGGCGAGTTACTCTAAAGAGGGGATTCTGGGCAACTCAACGCTGTCAGCTTCGAGCTCACTCCCGCCTCCTCCTTCAAAAGATGCAGATAATCAGCTTAAGGTGTATCAATACAGACAGGAGAACGGCGTGATGGCTTTCTCCGATCATGCTCCGGGGGCGGCTCAGTATCAGGTACTTTTATATGATTGTTATGCGTGCCAACCCGACTCGGGTCTGGATTGGAAAAGTATGCCGCTTTTTTCCCGAGACTATAACGAGTTAATCAATCTCGCCGCAAGCGCCCATAACCTTGAACCTGCGCTTATCCGGGCGGTTATTCATGCAGAATCGGCATTTAATGTTTTTGCCCTGTCTCGCACTGGGGCTATGGGGCTGATGCAGCTTATGCCCGAAACGGCGAAAGAGTTGGGGGTTAAAAATGCCTTCAAGCCGGAGCAAAATATCGATGGGGGATCAAAATATTTGGCCCGAATGCTCCAGCGCTTCGATGGCGATATTGACTTAGCCTGCGCAGCCTATAATGCCGGTCCCTCAAATGTTACTCATTATAAGGGGATCCCGCCTTATCCAGAGACCCAAGCATACGTAAAACGAGTAAAAATATTACTGGAGCGATATCGTAAACCGGGGTAGCCAGTTTGCTTTCTTAACATCTCTCTATATCTTCAGAGACACAGGCTGACATTAAAAGCTGGACCCTGAAACGAGCTCAGGATGACAGAAACGCTGGTTTAGTTTCTTGTTGAGTACACGAGGAACGAGAATATTTTTTGTCATTCCGGCGAAGGCCGGAATCCAGTTTCTGCTGTTTCAAGCGTAGAGCCTAAGCTGTGGCCAGGCTTGGCACTTGCTTATGAGTTGCCGCATTCATGTGATACCAGACCATAGGGGCAACGATAAAAAACATGACGACATTAGAGAGTGGCATCGCTATCCAGACACCATATATTCCCAGCCATTTCGGTAATAGGTAGAGGAACGGCAGTTGGATAAGCATATTGCCAATCGAAATTACCAGTGACTTACCGCCTTGATTCACAGCCATAAAATACATGATGGCGAGTACTATGAGACCATCGAGAAACATAGCAAACAGGTGTAGATGAATACCGGTAACGGTTTCCTGTATCAGCGCCGGATCATCGGTGTTAAATAGCCCAATCATGGTCTCGGGAAATAGGTTTAGTATGGCCACCCAACTCAGGCCTATGGTGAGTGTGACCGTCGCTGCCAACTGGACCATCTTTTTTATATTATGGGGCTGCGCAGCCCCCAAGAAAAAACTGACTGGTGGTTGCATACCTTCTCCTATTCCTTCAGCGATGAAGTAGTAGAGGACCATCAGGTATCCGACGATGGCGAAGGCCGCAACGGTTATGGATGTGCCATATTCCATAAACAGACGGTTATGCAGTGCAAAGACAAAGCTGGTGTAGATATACATGACAAAACTCGATGAGCCCAGTAACAGAATCTTTCCTGCCAGCCGAGTGTTGAAGCTTGGGCGATATGCCAATAATTTGAGTTGTGTTCTACTCGAAAGGAAATAGACGAAACCACCAATGCACACAGACAGTTGCGCGCATACGGTGGCGAGTGCGGCTCCCTTAAGCCCCATGTCAAACTGAACGATGAGTAGATAGTCGAGCACAATATTCATGCATGCTCCGGTAACCATCAGTGCCGTCGCGATGTTCGGGCTCTCATCGTTACGAACTAATATGGGTAAGGCCGAGGCCAGTATGGTGATCACAGCGGTCCATACGAAGGGAGAGATATAGTGCTGTGCCAATATCAGGGCTTGATCTTCAGCACCTTGTGCAAGCAGTAGATGGTTACCATTCAATAAGAGCAAATACGAGAAGATAAGCCCAAAGCCGATGGCTAAGCCCATAGCCGTGTATAGCGTTTTGGCTACTTCATTATGAGTTCTGATCGCCTCTTTTGAGTCTCGTTGGCTCACCGTGCTTTTCCCGCGACTGACAGAATTCAGGCTGCCGGCACCCATACCTATCATTAAGCCTACCCCCGCTATCACATAGATGATGGGCCAAGCCACATTAATGCCTGCTAAGCCTTGATAGCCAAGGTAGTGGCCGATAAACATGCCGTCGATGATCTGATAGAGACCATTGACTAACATCGCCGCGATCGAAGGGATAGCGTAACGCCAAAAGGTGCGCTTAATTGAGTGGTCGCGTTCGATGTTTGGGTTGTTGGCTGGCATAATCTTTTTCTGGTGCTTACTGAGAGCTGGTAGGATACTCTCAATAATTGGATTGATTGAAGTTAGTTTCTATCCGCATTTCGGATAGAACAGATGAGGCGATGGAGAGAATATGAATTGGACTCTGGCGCAGTTAGAGGCATTTGTGCTGTCGGTTAAACATGGCTCATTTTCTGCGGCCGCCCGAAAATTGGGCCGTGCGCAATCCAGAGTGAGCACAGCTGTTGCGAATCTGGAGGCCGATCTGGGTTTCGAGTTGTTCGACAGAACGGCAAAACTGCCTGTTTTAACTCAGCATGGCGAAGACATGTATATTGAGGCTCAGGCTGTACTCGAGCAGTGTCAACGGTTGCAGTCGAGAGCCATGACGGTGACTACAGGCGAAGAGATTGTATTGACCATTGCTATGGATGAAGCCGTCCTTATCAATGCATTTGAATCATTGTTTGAAGGAGTGGCTCAGCGATTTCCTTTGCTCAAGCTCACTATAATAAGTGGTTCTCAAGATGATATTGCTCGATGGGTCGATGAGGGGAAGGCGGATATCGGGATACTGTTTTATGTTAAGTCTTTTTCAGACTCGTTAGAGTTTATGTCTATTGGCCAGTTTTATCACTCACTGATCGTGTCACCTAACCATCCTTTATCTAAGGTTGAGTCCCCCACGATTGCAGACCTTAACCAATATCGTCAGTTAGTTATCCGCGACCGCGCAGGAAACAGTCTGGCTAAGGCTTTATCGGCAAATCATTGGTATCTAGACAGTTATTATTTCATTACGGACTTGGTTATACGAGGACTCGGCTGGGCACTGGTGCCCGACTATCTCGCCAATTCGAAATTGTACACTAATGAAGTTATTAAACTGTCGACGGAGAATATTCCCGATCCCCTGCTCGTTGAGATGGGGGTGGTGAACAGACGCGATAGGGCCTATGGCCCGGTGATGGAGTGGATGTTCCTTGAAATTGAATCTATGTTTAAGAAACGGCTCATAAATTAGTTATACCAATTGCACTGAATATCTGACCATTCAGTGGGAATTCAAAGCTCTGTAGGCAAGTTGGATGATTGAAGCTAATAGTTATTCTATATCGAGAGCATTCAACGTAGCATAAAGGGCTTTGCCCTTTGCTTTAAACATCAGCCGCACTATGTGAGCTCCTCAGGATTTCCACTTCTGCTTTGCATTGACTTAAAATGGAATAGCTATTTCTTCATCAATGCGCCTTGAATTGAAAACCCTGAGAAGCTCTGAATTGATTACATATTTAATGCAGTTGGTATTTTTGTGCTAAGTTATTATTAAAGAAGTAATTGTCTATTGGTATTTTCACGCATCGATGCGGTTGGGCTTGCAGGGAGGATAGTGTATGCACACCAGTTTAAAGAAAAAACTTGTTGAGCTGGAGCTCTATCTTCTAAAGGCGGATGTCAGAGTATCGGTTCAGGATCTCGATCAGCTTATTCATGACGATTTTCTCGAGTTTGGCGGCTCGGGAATAAGCTTCGGCAAGAAAGAGGTGTTACAGCAGCTTCCCCGTGAGAAGTGTCCCGAATTTTCAGCTACCGCATTCGAGTTGAGGCATCTCTCTTGCGATGTCGCTCAGCTTGTCTATAAGGCCACCATGAAGAAACCCGGTGAGTTTATTACCCGTTACTCGCTACGCAGCTCGCTATGGAGAAAGAGCCAGGGGCGCTGGCAGATGATCTTTCATCAGGGAACGCCATGCGAACCATTTTGAAAAAATAGTTAATAAAATTTGTAAAAAAGAGCTGACAGAGGTTTCCAACAGCTTCTTTTGAATAACATTCACTGGCTTATTTACGGGAATTAGCTTGCTAAAACTAGCCTCTCATTTTCTACTGTTATTCAGCGGTTTTAAGGTTAGCCCGAAAAACGGTGGAGTTATCTTAAATCTTAAATCTTAAATCTTAAATCTTGCGACTAAATTGTCTAAGCTGTGTGCCAATTGGAGCAGTGACTGGCAGGCTTGGGCGGCGTCTTGCCCGGTTTCGGCATTACGCTGGTTAATATCATTGATATCACTCATGCTGCGATTAATATCTTCAACCACGGTCGATTGCTCTTCAGTGGCTGCTGCGACCTGAATATTCATGTCACTGATGATGGCGATACCTTCGCTGATACTGATTAAAGACTGGTTAGCCTTATCAACTGCGGCAACACCATTGAGTGAACTTGAACGGCTTTGTGCCATTGCACTTACCGCTCTGTTTGCCTCTGATTGTAATTTATCAATCATGCTCTGCACTTCATCGGTAGAGGCTGCTGTTCGAGAAGCGAGGCTACGGACCTCGTCTGCCACGACAGCAAAGCCTCGACCAGCCTCCCCTGCACGTGCAGCTTCGATAGCAGCATTAAGAGCCAGCAAGTTTGTCTGCTCAGATACTGCACGGATGACATCCAGTACATTGTCTATAGAGTTGGTGTGGGTAGCTAAGGACTCAATAACCTCTCCAAGAGTTTCTACATCAGAAGATAACTGATTGATCGTTTCTCTTGTTTGGGTCACCACGTTTTGGCCGCTGGTGGTTTCCGTATTGGTGTCTTTTGCTGCACCGGATGCATGCGCTGCATTTCTGGCTATCTCATTCACGGTCGCGCCCATTTCGTTGATCGCCGTTACCACCATCATAGTTTGGTCTTTCTGCACTCGGCTGTCGGCGTGAGTTTGTTGTGCCTGGTTTAAGAGCCCCTTAGCGGACAAGCTTAGTTGTTCACTGGTTTCTGTTACTTCGGCAACAGTCTCCTGAATTTTATTGACAAAGCTGTTAAAGCCTTTTGCTAACATGGCAACTTCATCGTCACCGTTAACGGGCAGACGCTGGCGTAGATCACCTTCGCCTTCTCCTATGTCATGCAGCATATCTGCTACGTGCGCTATCGGTCGTGTGACAGAAGTTGCGACGATAATCGCGAAGATGATAAATAAGATGACAATAAGCGCGGTCCAGACATAGGTTTGATAGGCTGATTTTTCCAATAGCGCAAACACTTCTTCTTCTGGTACCTGTCCGATAAGGTACCAGTCCATTGATGCGATATAGCTACTGGCGATGAACATGGTTTCGCCGTTAATGTCTGTTTCGAGTAGGCTGAAATCACTTGAGTTCAACAATAAAGAGGTATCTGTACCAGCGTAAAGGTTCTCCAGGGAGGCGCTAGCAATTTGTCGTGTGTCTTGATGTAGCTGCACCTTACCCTTGGCATCAACCAAGTAAACAAAGCCGGATTGCTCAATTTTGAATGTGCCTAGCATATTTGCCATTTTATCGAGGGATTTAGCGACTCCCACCATTCCTCGACCATTAAGCTGTTGGTAGCTCAGGTACAGATTTTTTTCGCCGTTTTCCTCTGTGTAGATATCCAGCATGCGCTCTTTACCGCTGTTTTTATAATCGAAATACCAGCTATCCTCTTCCCGTTCAGGGCTAAGTGGGCGAGCATAGCCGCTTGGAAGATAGCTATCTGCTGTTTGCCTATCGGTAAAGTCAGCGATACTCAGTTGGTACTGGCGCTTGATGTCGTTCAGGCGAGACACGATCATAGTCTCTACTGCCTCGGGGCGGGCATTTTCCAACCTATCAAGCAAGGTGCTGTCGGTAGCCAATTGCTCTGCCGCATTCAGCAGCACTGAAATATCGATATCAATCTTATTACGGATCCGTAACAATATATTTGGTAGCTCAGAACTTAACATTCTCTGCTCAACAACTTGTCTTGCATTGTGAAGACTGAGTTGGTTAACCAGTATGGCTGAGAGCAAAACTGCGAAAGTGACCGTTAGCAATATTTTTTGTTTGATTGTAAGCGTATTAAGATTCATATAAATCAGCTTCTAAGTTCGAGCCCGATCTGTTTATCGGACAATAATATATAAATTAAATGAAGACAGTTCCGATTGGTCTGCTTGTAATAAAGCAGTAAGTTTAATAAAAACTCTTAGGGCAGAGTTATTCATATGGTTAATCGATTGGCTTTCGTAAACAGGAATGGACATCCAAAAGACCAGAGCGTACCTCGACTTTATGGATGTCCCGACTTAATGCATGTCAATAGATACCCGTTATTTTGCTGGAGGTGTACCTTCACAATTAGAAACAACAGCATCAATTTGAACTAAAGCATCCATAGGAATAGCTGAAACGCCAACTACTGTTCTTGCAGGAAGAGGGCCTTTGAAGAATGTTGTGTAAACTTCGTTTACAGCATCAACATCAGCGATATTTTTAAGTTGGATATTGATTTTAACGGTATCATCCATCACGTGGTCGACACTTTCTATAATTGCCTTTATGTTGCTTAGGCATTGTTCAGCCTGCACTTTAACATCACCCGCTACCATTTTATTCGTTTTTGGAACAACAGGTAATTGACCTGCAATATGATTGTAGTGAGAGAAAGCAACCGTGTGTGAGTATGAAGCTTTTGGTGCATTTTCTGTATTGTTTGCTTCTATGACGAGTAGGCTGGTGTCTTCAGGAAGTTGTGGCGGTGTCCCGTCGCCGTGTGATACTGCGGCATCAATCTGTACCAAAGCCCCCATAGGTAAAGCTGCAGCGTTAACGACTGTACGTGCAGGCACATAGCCTGGGTAAAACTTCGCACACACTTCGTTTACGGCTTCAACATCTGAGATGTTTTTAAGGAAAATCGTTGTTTTCACGACATCGTCCATAACGTGGCCGATACTTTCCAAAATGGTTTTAATGTTGCTTAAGCACTGCTCTGTCTGCTCTTTTACACCACCAGTGACCAACTTACCCGTTTTGGGGTCGATAGGTAATTGAGCAGAAAGGTTGTTGTAATGAGAAAACGCTACCGTTTGTGTA
>Ga0070725_10001506_pt1 | contig 12954 bp, 13 predicted proteins | sample tdDd002_FD_69781 | JGI IMG/M metagenome (GOLD analysis project Ga0070725, IMG submission 69781) | Marine sediment microbial communities from the Atlantic coast under amendment with organic carbon and nitrate - tdDd00.2 | ecosystem: Environmental > Aquatic > Marine > Coastal > Sediment | place... | reverse complement strand
ATCTCGGACGCCATTTCCATCGGCTGGTTGCCTTTGATGATGTTTGGCGCAGCTGTCGCCGTGATCGGCGGGCTGCAACTGGTGTTTTACAAAACCGCACTGGGGAGAATGCTGCGTGCCACCTCGGATGATCCGGAAATCGTGCCGCTAATGGGTGGAAATAACGCGCATATTTTTGCTGTGGCAACCGCGCTAGCCAGTCTGGTCGTTGGGATCGCGGGGATTTTCCTGGCGATGAAGACGAATTTTGACCCCTCAGCCGGACCGGCGCGCCTGCTGTTTGCCTTTGAGGCGGTGATCATTGGCGGCCTGGGCAGCCTGTGGGGCACGCTCGCGGGTGGCATCATTCTGGGCGTGGCGCAAACGCTGGGTGCACAAATCGACGCTGGCTATCAGATCTTGGCCGGGCACCTCGTGTTTCTGGCCCTTCTTGTCGTGCGTCCGCGCGGCCTGTTTCCGAAAATGTGAGGTGAGGCCATGACTTCTGTTGATATGACCAAAACGCCCAGCGCAAACCTGTCGATGGTCTTGCGTTTGTTCCTGCTGGCCGCTGTGGCCGGGTTGGCCTTTGCTCCATGGTGGGCCGGGCGCGCCGATCTGAGATTGCTGATGGAGGCGTTCAGCTTTCTGGCGCTTGCGCAGATGTGGAACCTTCTTGCGGGCTATACCGGGCTGATCTCTGTTGGCCAGCAAGCGTTTGTCGGGCTGGGCGGCTATCTTTTCTTTGCGTTGGCGATGTTCACCGGCCTGCCAGTACTGTTTGCTATTCCGCTGGCCGCAATCGCCACTGCTGTGATTGCGATACCGACAGGTTGGATCGCGTTTCGCCTGCAAGGGCCGTATTTCGCCATCGGCACCTGGGTCATCGCCGAAGTGTTCCGGCTGATCGCAGCCCAGATCAGCGCTCTGGGAGGAGGGTCGGGAATTTCTCTGCCCGTTGCGATTGCCAAATCTCTGGCCGACAGCCGCGCGGGGCGCGAGATGGTGATGTACTATATCGCTTTTGCGATCGGGATCGTATCTGTGCTGCTGGTCTGGGGGTTGCTTAGGTCGAAATGGGGGCTGGCGCTGACCGCGATCCGCGACAGCGAACCCGCAGCCGAGGCCGTTGGCGTCGCGACCCGCCGTGTCAAATTCATGATCTATGTTCTGGCCGCATTCTATACCTCGATCACCGGAGCATTCGTTTTCCTGCAAAAGCTCAGGATCACGCCCGATGCTGCGTTCAGCCTGAATGAGTGGACTGCGTTTGTGATCTTTATCGTGGTAATCGGCGGGATCGGCTCGATCGAAGGACCGGTGATCGGTGTCGTGATCTTTTTCTTCCTGCGCGAGATCGCAGCGGATTGGGGCACTTGGTACCTGATTATGATGGGCGGGATTGCCATAGCGGTCATGCTGGTCGACAAACGCGGCGTTTGGGGAGCAATCAAAGCTAGGATAAACCTGTCAATTTTTCCAGTATCCAAAACACTGGATTAATCCAAAACCCGGCGCGGCACAGGTCGCGCCGCCGCACCCTACAACGGTGGTATTCTCTGGCACATCTTTGGGCACGGGTGCCGTGTGATATCCTGAGTCAGCCTGCGCTTGCCCGGCTCCAGTGCGATGATCCTGTTCCCCGATGGTGACATTTTTGGCGATCTGGCAACCTGCGCCAACATCATCTTTCCGCCACCAACGACCGAGACCATCCCATTGCCGCCGTACGGCGATCCGCGCTCTATGCGACGCAGGGCGCTCAGCAAACGTCGGATTTCATAGCTTCTCCATCACGCCCTTGGATCGACACGGCGGAACGCAAGACCGCCCGAAGAGGGCTTGGAACACCGTTGCCCCGAAGGAGGATGTGGCGTCATTGAAATTACCAGCGCGCCAAGCAGCCCAGCGGCAAACGGTCGTTTGATCATCTGTGCCTCTCATATTTTCTGAATCAAATACCTGGTCCTTTTGGGATGGAGCGCACATGCGGATCAGGGTCGCATCGGCGCCTTTGCGCAGCTACATACGATCCAGATCCCCAGCACAACACCCTCTATGGGCAGCAGAAAACTCGCCCTATGACGACACGATTGCCAATGGGTTTCAGCCCTGATCGCGGCTTAGCCACCTGGCGTTGCGTTTGCGTTGAACTATGGGTTGGACCGCACGCGGTTTCTGGCCCCAGTTCAGGTTGGGGCGGGCATTCCGCGCCCTAGCACATTGCACCAAGCAACAAAAAGGCCGAGGGCGTTGACGTCCTGAAAACGGAAAATGTTGTCGAAATCCGCGACATCACAAGCCCGGCCCTTCTGTGCACGTAGCGCCGTCGCCACAGTTTGTTCTGACTCTGAGAAAAAGCTGCCTTTTTCCGGCATTTCCGGTATGCTTTGGAAAAACAGGCAGGGCGGGCAAACCCAAAGCGGTTGCTGACAGCCCAAATAAAGAGAGCAGGTCATGAGTTTACGCGCCGCGATACGACCCTTTGTGGTCGGTGTCGGTCTGATCCTAACGTATGGGGTTGGGCCGGTTACTTTGTCTGTGCTAACCCCCACCCACGCAGCCGCTCAGGTCGCGCTGAATCTGCGGGATGCAGATTTGCGTAGCTTCATTGAAATCGTATCCGAGGCAACCGGCCGCAGCTTTGTGCTGGACCCGAATGTCCGCGGCACTGTGACTGTGCTGTCCCCCGGAGAAATGACCCCGGCCGAGCTGTACGAAGTATTCCTCTCGGTACTGGAGCTAAACCGCCTGACCCTGATCGAAGGGGCGGGTGCAGATCGCATTGTCCAGATGAGCAGCGCCCGCGAGCTGGCCTCGGGGCCCGATGCGCAGGGCGGAGCTGGGGCTTATGAAAGCCGCGTCATTCAGGTAAAGCACGTCCCGACCCAAGAGATCATCGAGGTGGTGCGGCCATTACTCCCCCCCGAGGCCGTACTGACCGCTGTGCCGGGAACAACCATGCTGATCCTGTCTGACCGGGGGCAAAATTATCGCCGGATCGAGGCCTTGATCAAGCGCCTGGATCAGCCGCGCGACGAGCCTATTCAAATGATCCGGCTACGCAATGCCAACGCCGCCGAGGTGGCGCAGGTCATTCAATCCATGGATATCATACCTCAGGGGGCGGCGTTGTCGGTGGATAGGCGCTCGAATGCGCTCGTGGTTTCAGGGCCAGATGCCCTGCGCGAGAAGGTTCGCGTTCTCGCCGCGCGTTTGGATACGCAGCAAAATAACGTGGTCAGTCACGCATTGGGTCTGAATTATGCTGATGCAAACACAATGGCCGATGTCGTCCTAAGGGCAATCAACTTGGACGGCGACACAAACCAGACACCGGTGCGGATCATCCCCGAGCTTCAAACCAACACCCTGTTGATCACTGCCCCTCAGGATCGTCTGGATGACATTATCAAAATGGTCCGCTATCTGGATCGCCGCCCACGCCAGGTCCTGGTCGAGGCCGTGATTTTCGAGATGTCAGTGGATGGGTTTTCCGACTTGTCGGTGCAGTTTGCAGGCATCCTGAACAATGCCGTGATCGGCGGGGCGCAGTTTTCTCTTCAAGGGCGTCCCAGCCTGACAAACCTTGTGTCCTCGGTTTTGAATGGGCAAACGCTGGACGTTGGCTCGGGCGGGGTGCTGGCGGGCGTTCCCAGTCAGGGGGATCGCGGCGTTGCAGGGTTGCTTTCTGCGATTGCCTCGACCAGTTCCACCCGGCTTTTGTCCACACCTTCGATCATGACGCTGAACAACAAAGAGGCCGAAATCGTCGTCGCTCAAAACGTGCCCTTTGTGACCGGATCCTATTCCACCGTTGGCGACAGCGCGGTCGAAAATCCGTTCCAGACAATCGAGCGGCAGGACGTAGGCCTGACGCTGAAGGTCTTGCCGCAGATCAACGCCGACCGAACCGTCAAGATGGACATCAAGCAAGAGGTCTCAAACCTAACAAACTCCGAAAGCTCGGCTGGCGGTGAAATCACCGCGAAACGGTCGCTCAGCACGACGGTTCTGGTGCAGGACGGCAATGTGATCATGCTAGGCGGATTGCTAGAGAACGGCTCGGGGGCGGTGGCGCAACGTGTTCCCGGCCTGAGCAAGCTCCCACTGGTGGGCGGACTATTCCGCGCCAAGAACGCCAGCAAGAACCAGCGCGTTCTGCTGGTGCTGCTGCGACCGCAAGTGGTGAACACCGAGGCCGAGGCCAAAAAGCTGTCTCGGCAGCTTGCGCGCGAGGCAAAGCAGGCCGCCAAAGCGATACAGCCGTTGGACGACGGGCAATTTCCGCGTACAGCTAAGAACGGGCTACCGTTTGACGGGGCTGACTTGAACCAACCTTTTGACGCCGGATTCATTGATGACGTCGCACAAAGCCGAAACTTCCCGCCTCTTCCCAGCCGACTCCGGTTCGAGGGACGCTAGGCTACCATTTACCTTTGCCCGCGATCAGCAGGTTCTGATTGAGGTTGGGCAATTGATATTGGGCCCCGGCGCGACCCAACTGGGCCTGCGCGAGGCGCAGCGCCGTTTGGCGATGCAGACCCCCAATGTCGTGCAGACCGACGAAGCAGGTTTCGCCGAATCTCTGGCACGAATTTACAACGCAGACGAAGAAGATGGCGCCAGCAGCGATGGCGCACTGCTGTTCGATCTAGAGGATGCCGCTGGGGGGGCTCGACAGCGGGATCTGTTAGAGGACCCAGGCGACGCGCCCGTGATCCAGCTGGTCAACCGAATGTTGCGGCGCGCGGTGCAGAACGGCGCCTCGGACCTGCATTTTGAACCGCATGAGAAAGGTCTGCGTGTGCGTATGCGCGTGGATGGTTTCCTGCAAGAGATCCTGGATCGCGCGGATGTGCCGGTAAAACGGATCGTGTCGCGACTGAAAGTCATGGCCGGTCTGGACATCGCTGAAACGCGTCTCCCCCAGGACGGGCGTATCCCGCTATCATTGGGCGGACGCGTTATTGATACGCGTGTTTCGTCGCTTCCGGGGCACTATGGCGAGCGGATCGTGCTGCGGATCTTGGATCGCTCAACAGGGTTGATGCCACTGCCTGCATTGGGCCTGTCGGAAACGCAGCAGGCTTTGCTGCACCGGCTTTCGGCCCTTCCGAACGGGATCATTCTGGCCACGGGACCGACCGGGGCGGGCAAGACGACAACACTTTATTCCCTGCTTCAACTAGCCAACCGCGACGAACGCAACATCGTCACGATCGAAGACCCGATCGAATATGACCTGCCCGGAGTCTCGCAATCGCAGATCAACGCCGAGATCGGCATGACCTTTGCCGCCGGGTTGCGCGCCACACTGCGTCAGGACCCAGATGTCATACTTGTGGGCGAAATTCGCGACCCAGAAACAGCATCTGTGGCAACGCAATCAGCGCTAACCGGGCATTTGGTGTTTTCATCGCTGCACGCGAACAGTTCGGTCGGCGCGATTGTCCGGCTCCGTGATCTGGGACTTGATGATTTCTTGATCGCAGCGACCCTGCGCGGCGTGATCGCTCAGCGCCTGCTGCGAAAACTGTGCCCTGACTGCAAGAGCCCACATATCCCCACGGACGAGGAATCGGCGCGCTTCGTTCGGCACGGCCTGCCTGTGCCGCACCAACTGTTCGAACCTATGGGCTGCGACGCCTGTGGTGGATCGGGTCACGCGGGCCGGATGGGTATTTTCGAGATGGTCGAGGTTGGGGACGCCCTGCGTGCGGCCATCGACTCGGGCGCCACCGAAACCGAATTGCGTTCCCAGGCACTCGGGGCCGAAGAAACCCTGATCGGCCAAGGGCTAAGCGTCGCCGCAACTGGTATCGTCAGCCTGACCGAAACCCTGCGCGTTGTGGGGGATGTCGCGTGAAGGCCTATGCCTATACCGCGTTTACCTCGACCGGGAAGCGGCGTAGCGGCACCGTTGTCGCCGAAACCGAGGCCGATGCCGCCGCTCAACTGGCCCGCCAGGATCTGTTCGTCTCAGAAATCGCACCAGCGCGTGATCGCTCAACAACAGGCGGATTACGGCTCGCGCGCCGGGTTCGACTGAACGCCGATCTACAATCTGTGTTCACCCGGCAGATGGCGGTGATGCTGGCAGCCGACCTTCCGTCTGAGGCCGCGCTTGAGGCGGTGCGGACTGGTGGCCATCCGTCCCTGGACGCCGTAGCCGCGCAGGCCCGGGCCGCGATTATGGACGGGGCCAGCCTGTCTGAAGCGCTGGAACGCACCGGCGCAGGCTTTCCACCCTATTACCTTGCGGCGCTCAAGGCTGGCGAGGCCGCTGGCGAAACTGCTGCGGTATTCAACGAACTAGCCGACCATCTTGAGCAAATGGGCACCGACAAGGCACAGATTTCCACGGCGCTGGTCTACCCCGCATTTGTCGCCGCCGTGTCGTTGTTGGTGTGCGGTATCCTGATGGTGAACGTCGCCCCTGAAATCGTCGCGATGTTTGAAATGTCAGGTCGGCCATTGCCCGAGCTGACCCAGGTCGTGTTGGGTGTCTCGGACTGGATTCGCGCCCATATTCTGGGAATCGGCGTGGTGTTTCTGGTGCTGGTGGTGTTGGGATTTGTTACGCCACATGTCCAACGCCTGCGTGACATTCGGGACCGGGTTATCCTGCGTTTACCGATATTTGGGCGACTGACCCGTCTGTCGGTCTCGGTACAGTATATGCGGACACTCGCGTTGATCCTGGGCAGTCGTCACGCTGTGCTCAGCGCCGTTGACAGCGCTGTTGATGTTCTAACAATCAAGCCGTTTCGTGCAGAAGGAACCGAGGTGGCCACTGCTGTACGACATGGGGAAACCCTGTCCTCGGCGCTTGGGCGGCTGAGCTTTCTGCCACCCGTTGCGCGACAGCTCATCATGGCTGGCGAGGCCTCGGTCCGGTTGGCGCCCATGACAGAACGCGCGGCCATGCTGGTCGAGCACCGCCTATCGACAGAGCGCAAACGCATCGCCGCGCTACTGGAACCGATGCTGATGATGCTGGTCGGAGGCATGGTGCTGGTGATCGTTCTGGCGGTGCTACTGCCGATCTTTGATCTACAGGCTGTTGTGGCAGGTTAGAGCCTGAATTCGACCCTATTCAGGGAAAATCAGCAGCTCTGGCGCGTCGTCGTCGCGGGATACCCACAGGCCTTCTTCGTCAATTTTTACCACGATGATACCCGCCTCCAGTGTATCCCCTTCGCGCAGCAAACGCCCGCCAGTAGGATGTGTAACCATGGCCCAGGTGCCCGCATCGGTACGCACGACCCCGCTAAGCTGATAGCCCAGACTATCCAACGGAGGTTTGGGTGGACGCGGAGGCTGTTTTTCCTCGACATCTTGTGCCGGCGGCTCTGGTGGGGCGGGTGGCTGCGGTTCTCCGAAAAGGGCGGGCCAAAACCGTGTTACCGGAGGCGCAGGCGGTTGTGGCTCTGCGCGAGGATCCGTTTGGGCGGCCTGGAGAGCCTGAGCGTGCGGAGCGGATAGCTCTGTGAGCAGTGCCTGCCCCGCAAGACCTGCGGCCCCGAGCAGTACTAAAGTCAAAATCGCCGCCAGCAGGCGCATGGACCGCTCCTTTGTTGTAGGCGGGTGCGTGATGGACGCAGGCGCCTTGATATGCTATGATCTTAGCAATCAAACAAAAATGATACGAGCAGACAATGCAGGCAATTCCTTTTTCTAAAACCGCTTTGGCGGTTTTTTCACTGGTGATTCTGGGCAGCTGCGCCGAAGAACGCGCTGGCGGCAGCGGGTTCCAGTCTCAGTACTACGTCGCGCGTGACGCGCTGGAGAAGGGCCGCTACGATCAAGCAAACCGAGGATACAGCCGCCTGTTGGCGCAGTCCGGTCCGTTCCGCCCCCGGCTCCAACTGGAATATGCCCATAGCGAACTGCGCGGTGGCAACTACGCCGAAGCCGCACGAATGGCGGCTGATCTGGCTGCCTCTCAAAAGGGTGACGCGCGGGCCGCAGCCCTGGCCGTGCAGGGCACAGCACAGCATGAGCTGGCCTTGGCGCTGTTGACCAAAGGAGATGTCGCATCAGGGAAATCGTTGCTGACATCCGCTCACAAAGCGCTGACCGAAGTGGTCAAGAAATATCCGGATATGGACCCGCTGGGTTCAATGGCGGGACGTCGGGCAGCAATCGCATCCCGGCTGAAGCGTCTGTAATCTAGGCACCCGGAGGCGACAGGATTAGCGAAGCAGAAATCTTGCCCGGCTGATCCGTCGCTTCGAACCGGAAACTGTTAATCGTATAGCCCCAGCTCGGATGCTGTTCGGACAGCCAATTGGCCAACCGCAAGAAATCCACATCATCAAAGCGCAGCTCGACCACCCCTCCGGCTTGCGCGCCAAGGGCGGCCACATCGCGGCGCAGTTGGGCCTCGATCAAGCTCTGTTCGATCGCAGCGGACCCGACAGGTGTTCCGATGATCTGAACCGGCGTCTGCGCCAGCTGAGCCTTTTCAGAAATCCGATCCAGAACCCAATTCTGAAGCGCAATCGCCTCGGATTGCGCCTGTACCGCCATGCCTCGTTTTTCATGCAGAGGCAGCAACAGGGCGAATCCAATAGCCAAGGGCAAAATCACCAGTACCGCCAACGCCAAAAGACCCCGTTCCCTTGAACTAAGAGGCAGCAGAAAATCAATCAGCCGGTTGCTCATGGGCGGGCCTCCTGTGGGAGGATACGGAATTCTGCGCGTACCCCGTCAGAGTCGGTGGACGCGCGGGAATCCAGCAATTCGACCTTCATTCCGGCCTGTTGCAAACCCTCGGCCAATCGGTCCGCCGACGCGAAGTCGGGCAAGCGCAAAGCCAGAGAAACGCCGTCCCCAGCCAGGTACCCCATCGTTTCAGGGATCGCCCCGGTGGCTGAAACCACCTCGGCGACACGCCAGCTGAGTTGCACAGGGTCCGCTTGTCCGCCCTGCCCTTGCGCGGCCCCACGCATCTGAGCCAGCACCCGAGAGACCTGAACACGCGCATCCAACACCGGGCCAGAAGTGACAAAGTGCTGCTTCACCAGCGCTTGGGTTTTCTGAGTGATCTGGGTGGTGTCCGCCTGGATGCGTTGCGTCGCAACGATCTGCGTGGCCGCGAACAATCCGGCAGCCAGACCAGCAGCCAACAATGGCCATCGCCACGGCAAAATCTTGGCCGCCAAACGAGCCCGCGCAGCCATGGGGTCTTGGCGCAGGTCGCAGGACAGTTCGTCATGAGTCAGAACGCCTGGGGTGGGCAGCTCAAGTGCGATCAAATCCTGCGCCGAGCGCGCCAAAGGAATGTCATGAACCCTGGCCCACTCCTCGACCTGCGGCAGGGGGGCCACCAAGAACAGCGCGCGGGGCTTTCCGGTCTCGGCCAGCGCCTTCTCCAGCATCGGCACCAGCACAGGCGGCACGACAGAGAATCCATCCTGAACCCCCAAACGCACCATGATGATATCGCCTTCGGGCAAGGCGTCCGAGCCAACCGACCAGACATCATCGGTGCAGGGCAAAGACAGGTAATCCGGGATCACCGCGCGGCAGGCCAAAGAGCGCCACTCTGACAGATTTTGCGGGTCAGCGATCAGAACGCGTGTCCATTGATCAGTCCGGTCACCAGGGGCAAAGGGGCGCATATCCACCTGATCACCATGCAAACCCAACCTATCGGTCAATTGGCGGCGGGCGACCTGCTCGCGTGCTTGTCCCCGCAGTCCCGCAGGTAGGTCCAGACGGAACAATGGGACGTCCACCCCAGACACCAGCACGATCTGGCGCGGGCCAGGGGACGCAGTGGCCAGCCGGACAAAATCAGCCCGGTCAAAATCGGCATGGGCGGCGGTGGTCACATGTGATCCTTTGGGCAAAGTTGGATGCAGGATGCCGGGACAAAGGCAAACGTGCAATGGTTTATAGGGCTTAGAACGCTAGGGGCGAGTTGTCATCCGCCATTCCGTCTTGGTCTGCACCGGCACACCTTCGCGGTGCAACACAGCAATACGCGAGGCGTGATGCCCATCCAGCGTGGCAAAGGCCTCTAAGCCGAACCATTCAGAAGACACGCTCAGGTGCTGAGCCAGTAGCTCGTCTTCTTCGGGTTCAGGGGCATCAGGGTCTTCGGAAATGGCCAGTTGAGCAGCAATCAGAAAAGCCTCGGTCGAGGGAAAAGGTTGCCGAGAGCGCTGCGCGATCAATTGCGCGATCCGAGGGCTGGTTAGGCGCGGCAAAAATGCTGTCAGCACGTCTTGGGTGGCGGTATTGGGGTTCAGCCGACTGTCACCCGGAAGAGCCGTCAAATGCGGGCGCAGCCGGACACGCGCGCGCTCAGACAGGCCCGGCAATTGGTCCAGCTGCTGAACCATCAGCAAGGCGCCCCCCACGGGGTCCAAAGGTGGATCTACCCGCAGAAAGGCCGAGGTATTCGACGGTCCGCCGGGCTGTAAAAAGGCACGAATTGTGGCTCCGTCCTGATCAGACACACCAAGGGAGTTCAACAAACGGTCAAAAGCCGCAGAGGCAGCGGTGTTTGAAGGGTTGGTCAGCCAGTTAAGGTTAAAACGCCCCTGCAAATCCTGGATCTGGATCGAAATTTCGCCGGTATCCAGCGCAACATTTTGCATACTGCGGGCCCACGCCCGCCCCAAGTGATCGGGTTGTCCATCGGCCGCCGCGTCCAATCGGGTCACGGCCAAGGCCTCGGCTGCATCCAGATGCAGGCTCAACTGCGCAGAAGTCCGCGACGCCATCAACCGGACACGTCCTAATTCCGCCTGCGCCAGCAAGAAAACAGCCGAGGCCGCCAGCGCAGCGACCAACACCAGAGCATTGACCAAGACAAATCCGCGATCCCTCATCGCAACGTCTCCAGCAAGAGAACCGAGCCGATACCATCCAGTATCAGGGTCAGCTCGATCGCATCAGGCAAGGTGCTGGAATACACTTCGGATGCGGCGTTGCCACCGTCAGAATCTCCGCCAAAAGAGGGCGCGTCAGGCAGCGGAATCGTCGAGCTCAGGCCGTTTCTCCAACCCTCTGCCCCCCAATAGCTGCGTAGCGAAAGATCCGTGACGCCTGTCAGAATGGCAATTTCGGGGCCGCGCGCCGCGGGTTGTGCTGGCGTCAATGCCGTCCAGACACGACGGAACAAAGTGCCAGAGGCGCTATCCAGCCGATACTCGGCCCGGTGTTGGGCCGGAGGCATCGAAAGATCCAGCCTTTTTTGCCCCCCGATAGACAGAGCAAAGCCAGTATCCGTCAAATAAGCAGACGATTGAGGCGCCGCACGCGCAGGTGGGAAAAACAGCAGGGGAATAGCGGCGTTCAGATCAGCGCGGATCAGGCTGGTTGCCAGCTCTAACTTAGCGACGCGCGCACTTCGAGCTTCCAATCCGTCGCGCATATGGATCATCCCCACCAAACCCTGCGCGCCCATCACCGCGACCAGCGCAAAGATCGCCATCGCAGCGACCAGCTCGATCAGGGTCAGCCCAGCATCAGAAGAGGGGGCCCTCATCGCGGGATCTGCGAGGTTAGGTAAACCGTCAGCAACGCCCCTTCGCCCGATTGTGAGCGGGCCGTAACCGTCGCCAACGTCAATCCGCCTGCCGTGGCCTGGCGCTGAACAGCAAGGGTTATGTCTTGCCCGCCCATCTGCACCTGACCGGGCAACGTCCCCGCAAAGGGGCCAAGCAGCTGCAATTCTTCGGCGCGATTGCGGGCGGCGATCCCAGCCAAAAGGCGAGACATCTCTCCTCCAATGGCGACACGGGATTGATCCGTCGCGCGGATGGCCGCCAGACTGCCAATCGCCAACACAACGATGGCCACGGCCAGCTCCAGCAAAGTCAGGCCTTTGTCGTGCTTCAGCCGCGACATGCCATGCCCTCCCAGCCATCTGTTTCACAACGCACCTGGCCAAAGGAGACCGAAAACGGCGTGGTCTGTCCCGACGGTAGAAACAGAATTTGCGGGTCCGAAATGCCGCCAGTTATCGCCGACGGGGGCACGGACAGAATGACCTTTCCGGCCCAGCGCTGGCGGGTTTCAGCGATTTCCCATCCAGAAGGGCCATAGTTGGCCAGGAACATCCCACGCGCTTCTACCTTCAGCCCCCGCACCTGTTGGCCAGTGATGGCAAGCTGCCTTAGCCTGTCAAACTGTTGCTGAAACCGGGCTTGGTCAGTCTGCTCTTTGCTGGAGCCGCGCCCCACGGTTAGGGTCGCGCCGACAGATAGTACCGAGAGGATTGCAACCGTCACCAGCAGCTCGATCAGGGTAAAGCCCTGGGATCGGTTCGCGATTACTGCGCGCTCCATGATCCGATATCCGCGTTCGCACTGTCTCCGCCGGGGGTGCCATCGGCGCCATACGTAAAGATGTCAAAATCACCGTGCACACCGGGCGCAAGATACTGATAGGGCTGACCCCAGGGATCCATCGGCACACGATCCATATAGCCATTCGCCGCCCAGTTCGCAGGCACAGGATCGGTGGCGGGACGTGAGACAAGCGCAGCAAGGCCTTGTTCAGTCGTGGGATAGCGGAAATTGTCCAAGCGATACAAATTCACAGCACTGACAATAGCCGCGATATCAGCCTGAGCCCGCGCAGCTCGCGCCTGATCGGGACGGTCAATTACCCGTGGCACGATCACCAACGCCAGCACCGACAGGATCACGACAACCACCATGAGCTCGAGCAAAGAGAACCCGGCATCTTTGGGGTGTTCATCGGGCTGAGCGGGCAAATGCGTGGCGTTCATCGGGAAAATTGTCCTGCTATTTCAATCTATGTTAGTATCGGGAAAATGGCCCCGCCCCTCTTGCATATGCGATCCGCCCCGCCTGCGGCAATGGACAAACGCTGTCAGACCCGCCAAAACAAGGCCCTATCTACTGGAACACAAGCTCAATGCCCCTTGATCCCTTCGTTTTGTTGCTGGTGCTGGTCGGGCCTTTTGTTGGCTCGTTCTTGGGGGTGTTG
>Ga0070725_10001502_pt1 | contig 12975 bp, 9 predicted proteins | sample tdDd002_FD_69781 | JGI IMG/M metagenome (GOLD analysis project Ga0070725, IMG submission 69781) | Marine sediment microbial communities from the Atlantic coast under amendment with organic carbon and nitrate - tdDd00.2 | ecosystem: Environmental > Aquatic > Marine > Coastal > Sediment | place... | reverse complement strand
AAATGTTGTTTCCTGATAATGGTTTTTTTCCTGAAAAACGGATCTTTATCGTTTGCCGGCCAGTACCATATGTTGGCGCCGCCATAGGCAGCGGCCAACTGATCCTGAAGGCCGCACGGCACGCCCGCTACACTCGCTTCGAGTTTCTGCGCAAGTAAAGCGATATTCTTTCTGGACAAGGGACCTTGCCCCATCTCCTCCAAAACCTTTGAAAATGCCTTAATAAGCGCCACCGCAGCCGCGGAAGATCCCCCTAAACCACTGCGTGGCGGCGATGATGATTCAATATGGATATGAACACCTGAAGCTCTGAAATAGACCCCGATGGCAAACATAAGTCCAAGTGGATGATCAAAGGGCGCTTGGTCAAGGGGATATTCGGCACTTCTAAACCCCTTTGAAGAAATTTTTATTTGACCGGTATCATAGGGTAAAAGTTTTACACGTGTCCTTAAGTCCAAAGCAATGTTAACGGTACACGGAGAAAGATGGCGAAGGGGATAATAAAAGGTGCTGATATCCAGGGTACCGCCCATGTCGATTCTGCACGGTGCCGAGGCCTCAACAGGAGATTTTATCAATGCCTTTCTGATGGATTCAGTCATGTCATTAAACCGGCACGCCTTCGATTTTGCATCCGGTATCCTATCATTGTCTAATCTGTCGTAAAAATTTTAAACTCCGGGGTTCTTTTCCCAAATGATACGGTACAAACGCCTCCAGGAACTCCAGTCCTTCCTTCAAAGCCCGAGAAGTAAATCTGATCCGTGCCGCCGTGTTTAAATCCCCTCTTTCGATCCACAAAAGCTGTTTGATGGTCCCTTTTGAAAAAAGAATTTTCCCCGAAATTCCGGAAACACATCGGTCACATGCGATGCCTCCCTTTACAAGGTTAAAGCGCACTCTGGAATTCTGCATCTTCTCCATTTCAATCCCACAGACACTGCAGCGCCTTAAATTAGGAACAAGGCCGGCGATTCTCATAAACCGCATCTGGAACAGGATGGAGAGTGCCGCTTCGGATGTCCGAGCGATATGGAGTTCTCTAAGAACGTATTGAAGCAGTTGGTATAGCCGGGCTTGCTGTTGGCCGGGTTCCATCCATTCGTTGAGCAGTTCAGCCCAATAACTGGCATAGGCGGTCTTTACTATGCTGGATCTAATATTAGAAAAAGGATGCGTCAACGTTGCTTCCTGTAAAATCGGAAGTCCCTTTTTCCGCCCCGTACCGCATACAATGTTTAATTCAGAAAATAATTCCAGGACACCTGCAAATCGTTTCGTGCTTTTTTTTGCAGATTTTGCAATCGCCGAGATTTTGCCTTTGCTTAACGAAAAAAATGTAATGATGAGATCATAGTCACCAAAATCGATCCGTCGCAGAACGATAGCAGGCGTGGAAAAACTTGACATCTATTCATATACCAAGGAGTGTTGTAGCGATGATAAAATACAACGTTACACTGATAATGTCGATAGCTGTGGTGACAAAAGGGCCTGACGCGATGGCGGGGTCGATATTTATTTTCGCCAGAGTCATCGGCACCAGAGATCCCGCGAGGGCCGCCATCGTCATGGAACAGAGCACAGCAATCCCCACGGATAGCGCAAACAGTTCACGACTGTATTTCAACTGAGCCACTAAACCGACAACAGTGCCGTAAAGAAGACCCAGTATCAGTCCCACCATAAGCTGTTTGGAAACCACCGACCAGATATCACGGATATTGAGACGTCCAGTGGCAAGACCCCGAACTGTAATTGTGGCGGATTGAACGCCGATGTTGCCACCCATTCCCATGATAACAGGAATAAATGCCGCCAGATAGGCCAGCTTACTCAAACTCTCCTGAAAATAACCGATAATGAAGGATGCAATAATTCCGCCGATACAGCTCGCGAACAGCCACGGCATGCGCATTTTGATATTTTTGAATATGGATTTGGTTTCAACGAAATCCCCACCGGCACCGGCCATTTTCAAAATATCTTCCGTAGCCTCTTCCCTGATGATATCGATAACATCATCCACCGTAACAATACCCACCAGTTGGTTGGTGTCATCCACCACCGGTACCGCGAGGATGTCGTAACGGGCGACTATTTTGGCCACTTCTTCCTGATCCATATCCGTTTTAACCGCAAAAACGTCCGTTGTCATGAAATCCTTAAGGGGCGTGTTGGGCGGAACCACCACCAGCTGTCTTAGAGAACTGACACCGATCAATTTCCCGTTTGCATCCACCACATAAAGATAAAACGGCATCTCCACGTCCAGATGCTCTTCCTGAAGGGATTCGATGGCCGCCCTGGCGGTTGTATCCTCCCGAAGGGCGATGAAGTCAGGAACCATTATACCGCCCGCTGTATCATCACCGTAATGAAGAAGGCCTTCCACCTCTTCGGAACCTTCTTTTTTCATCATCTCAAGGATAACATCAGACTTCTCCACAGGCAGCCGCCCCAACAGGTCTGCGACGTCATCCTTTGGCATGAGATCAAGAATCTCGACCACATCGTCCAAGTTCAAATCTTCAATAAGATTCAGAACAGTATCCTCACCGACATTGCTGAAAACTTCACCCTTTATCTCTATGTCATCGATCAGGTTAAAGAGTCTCCCCTGATTGGAAATTGACAAAGAATGAAACACCAAAGACAGGTCTGCAGCGTGCGTTTTTTTCACAATTTTGCGCAGGCGGGTTGTCGCATCCCGTCTCAGAAGCCTTTTTACGCTTTCAACCAGTATTTTGTCAGGATCATTTTTCATATTTCACAACCTAGCGAATGTCCTCCGCCGAAGTGGACTATTGGATGATTTTAATTGCGGACTGTTTGCGCAAACCCTCAATCCACTCCTGATATTTCTTATCAGCATTTTCCTCGAACAGGATTCTTTGAATCTCGGGAGAAACGTCCTCTAAAGACTTTCCAGGAGTCTTTAAAATCTCCTGGAGAAAAAAGATCTGATATCCCTGATCTGTCTCGAGTACGGGCGTGAACTCTCCGGACTTCATTCCTTTGATGGTCTTTTGGAGGTGTGGCGATAGGGAATCGAGCTCGAACAGACCCAAATCTCCTCCTTCAGGAGCCGTTGATGATTCTGAATAATCCCTCGCCATGGTTTCAAAAGATTCCCCGGCATTCAATTCATTTAAGATCTCGTCTATTTTCGCTCGAATCTCAAGTTTTTCGTTCTCATCAGCAAAGGTAGGGATTATTATCAGGATATTGCGAAGATGGTATTTTTGTTTCCCACCATACATATCCAGGTGCTTTTCATAATAGGCCGCAATGTCTTCCTCGGTAATCACGATCTTCGATTTTACTTCAAGGCTGATGAGTCTTGTCCTGAGTATTTCTTCTTTGATCTTATTTCGATAGGCCTCCATGGTTAAGCCGTCTTTGGCCAATGCAAGTCTGAGATCTTCATCGGAAAAGAAATTTTTTTCTTTAATTCGCTCAATGGTTTGATCAATCTGTTCTTCGCTGATTTTAATATTTGATCGTTTTATCTGCTGATCTTCGATTTTCTTGTCAATAAGCTGGTTGAGCACACCCTCACGTACTTTAAAGAGCATCCTTCGTTCTTTTTCCTCGGAATATCCAAGGGCATGGATTTTATCTTCATAGGGCTTAATCGCTCGATTGAGTTCAAAAAGCGTAATGATATCATCATTGACCACAGCAACAATTCGATCGACGATTTCAGCACCGTGTGATTGTATCACAAGAGGAGAACCCACCACGCAAAAAAATACAGCACACATCATTAAATTAGTTATTACTAGTCTGAACTTCATTCCAGAAAACCATGCATTATTTTACAAGCCCGTCGATTTTTCCCCATAGTTCTTTGTTTATTTCAACGGGGTATATTTTTTTAAGTTTATTGATCCACGATGAATAGGCTTTTTCCATCTTTTTTCGGCGTAAATTCTTTATGATGATTTCATCGGTCCCTTTAGATCCCGCTTCTACCTCAGAGGTTATACCATGTTCTTTTGAACGTTCTTCATCATATTTCGCCATATCATCGGGTGTTATTTCAATCTGATCCCCCAACTCTTCGGCAATAACCTTCTCCATTAGCAAGCGGGTCTCCAATCTCTTTTCCCAAGTAGGGTACGGTACTGCATATTCAAGCAACATTTGCTGGAATACGGTGTCGGGATAATCTCCTTTTATGTTTTCAGCAGCCTGTTCGACTTCCATTCTCGTAATCTCGATGCCGAGCTCTTTAGCCCTTTCAAGAACGAGCATTTCCTCGATCATCTGTTGAATAAATCGCAATCGAGCTTCTCTGAGGGTTCCGGGCTGCCGCACACTCGGGTAAGAATAAGCGGTTTTTGCTATTTCAAACGCCGTGTTGAAATCGGAAACGGCAATTCCCCGGCCGCCCACCGTGATAAAATATTCTTCACTTTGCTTTTGTTCGGAATTCGAACACCCTGAAAACGAAAAAACAATCAATAAAAAGCTGATTGGAACAATCAGCTTGATAGAACATCTTATCATCGGGATTCGGCGGTTTTCAATGTCATTGATGTTACCTCGTAAATTCCCAATTTTTTTTTTAATTATTAACACGTTGCATAATCTCTTTCAAGGTGTTTTTGACCTGGGTCAGAAGGCCGGTTGCATTCGCTTTTCCCAGGTCGGCTTTAAGCACCTGTTCCCGAGTAAATTCAAATCGATGTTCTTGAGAATCGAGCATTTTGAATATACCCGCGGGATTTCTCTGGTGTACCCCGGAAAAATGGAGAGAAAGCTGTTGCCCGATCAGGTCAAGGCGCTTGACCCCCGCCTTTATGGCCAATACCCTGAGCATGATTTTTAAAAGAAGATTTGAAACCTCCACAGGTAATTTACCAAAACGATCCAACAATTCAACTTTAAAATCCGCAATTTCGTTGAGTTCTGTTAATTTTACCAAGCGGCGGTATGCTGAAAGACGCTGATCAATATCTGGAATATAGGATTCCGGTATAAAAGCGGGCATACTAACGTTAATTTCCGGTTCCAGGCTGTCATGAACTGCGTCTCCTTTCAGTTCAGCCATTGAATCCTCCATCAGTTTGAGAAACATGTCATAACCGACGGCAGCAATATGACCGGACTGGGAAGCCCCCAGAATTGTCCCACCGCCTCTGATCTTCAGATCACTCATGGCGATTTGAAAACCCGAGCCGAGATCACTGTGTTCCATCAAAACCTTCAGACGTTTCTGAGCATTTTTGCTGAGTATGCTTTCATCCGGTATAAAAAGATATGCATAGGCCTGTTCATCAAACCGCCCGACACGGCCGCGCAATTGGTAAATCTGGGAAAGTCCGAATTTATCGGCACGATTGATTAATATGGTGTTGGCGGAAGGGATATCGAGTCCTGACTCTATTATGGTGGTACACACCAGCAAATCGATCTCTTTATTCATAAAACGGAGCATGACATCCTCCAACGCCTCTTCATCCAGACGGCCGTGGGCGACATCGAGTCTAACATCGGGCACCAGAGCTTTCAGATGCTTTGCCATTGCCCATATACTATGAATATTGTTATGAACAAAAAAGGTCTGACCTTTTCTGTTTAACTCTTTTTGAATGGCTTCGGAAATAACAGCATCATCAAATTCAGAAATGTATGTGATAATAGACTTGCGATGCTCAGGCGGTGTTGCAATGACACTTATATCGCGGACTCCCATCAGGGACATATGCAGCGTCCTGGGAATCGGGGTCGCAGTTAATGCAAGCACATCCACCGTGCTTTTCATTCTTTTTAGTTTTTCCTTATGTTTGACGCCAAAACGCTGTTCTTCATCCAGTATCAAAAGACCCAGTTCTTTAAAAGCCACATCTTTCTGGAGTAGCCGGTGAGTTCCGATGACAATATCTATCCTTGCAGTTTTAAGATCATCGACAATGTTACGCTGGCGCCTTAAAGAGCGGAACCGGTTTAAACATTCAATATTAATCGGGTACCGTTTGAATCGCTCGGAAAATGTTGCGAAATGTTGTTCCGCCAGCACAGTGGTTGGAACAAGTATAGCCACCTGTTTGCCGTCATTGACGGCCATGAGCGAAGCGCGAAGGGCAACCTCTGTTTTACCGTAACCCACATCGCCACAGACCAGTCGGTCCATTGGGGTGGGTGCCTTCATATCACTCAGTACATCTTCGATGGCATTGAGCTGGTCCGGTGTCTCCTCGTAAGGAAAACCGGCTTCAAAATCCTGGAAATCGCTATCCATCTCTCCGAAAGCATATCCCTTTCTGACCTTACGTTTGGCATAAAGTTTTAAAAGCTCTCCGGCAATCTTCTCCGCCGATCTTTTTACCCTGGCTTTAACCCGTTCCCATGATTTGCCTCCCATCTTGTCCAAAAAGGGTTCGACGCCATCCACTCCCATGTATTTTTGAACCATGTTCATACGATCGACAGGCAGATATAGTTTGTCATTATCCTTATAGAGAATGAGAAGATAGTCATTGCTCGAACCATTATGCTTCAGTTTCACAAGACCTTCATATCGCCCGATCCCGTGATCGACGTGAACCACAAGATCCTCTTTTTTCAAATCTTCAAACCCGAGGAGTTCCGTTCGAACCCTCTGGGCTGTTTTTATTTTACGGCGTCGTTTCGATCCGAATATTTCATCCTCTGTAATGATCGCCAAAGATTCAGCCGGCCAGACAAATCCGCAAGAAATCTGTCCGAGGCAAACGAACACCTGACCTTTGCTTTGTTGGATATCAGGCAACCCGTTAACAAGGCTGAGATGGATGCCGTAAGGATCTAAAAGCGACTTCAGCCGCTCGGCCTGTACCCGTTTATTACAAACCAAAAGGGTGACAAAACCCGCCTCCTTCTGGGCATTGATCCAATTTGCCAGGGGTGAAAAAAGGTTTTTCTCCCGGCGAGGTGTAAGTTCCAGAGGGCTCGGGATATGGCCTTTAACGGAAAAGTCAAACCGTCTGGGAGGCTGTTCGGTGGTGAGGGACCCTTTGGATACCGGAAGCTTTTTAAACGTCAGCGTTTTTTTATGTATCAAGAGGTCTTTGGCCTTTGACCATGTCAGATAAAGACCTTCAGGTTCGACACAGAGTCTTCCTTCCTTGCGTGCAGCGACAAAACTTTTGGATGCATGCTCCAGCGTTTGATCGGCGACCTTTTCGAGTTCGGCCGGCTCAAGCAGAATAAAAAACGTTTTGTCGGGCATATAGTCAAAAAGAGTATCCAGCTGAGGGTAGATCAGCGAAATCATGCTTTCAACTCCGGGAAACACCCCCTCCTTTTTAATGCGATCGATCACGCTTCTGACTTTGGTTACCGGAATATCCAGCTTCGATGCCTGGGCCCGCATCCGGCTTATTATCTGATCGGTGCCGGCCCTCTTTATAACCGCTTCCCGGGCCGGCAGGATAACGGCTTCTCGGATTTTTTTAATGGTTCGCTGGGATGCGGCTGAAAAAAACCTTAAGGACTCTACGGTTTCCCCAAACAGTTCGATCCTGATCGGGTCTGAATAAAGCGGGGAAAAAATGTCCAGAATACCGCCCCTGATGCAGAAGTCTCCGGGTTCCTCAACAATCGCTGATCGAAGATAGCCGCCGGACAATAGCTTTTTAACCAAGGCGTCGCGATCGATATCCTCTCCAGCCATGACAAGTTCTGCATAATCACACAGCTGTTTTCTGGGTATGATTTTCTGCAGAATGGCAGATACGCTGGTAACCACAATCTGCGGAACATCACCGACGATCAACCGATACAGTGATCTGATCCGCTTTGCTGCTGTTTCATTGTGATAGGACAGGTACTTAAATGGTAAAATATTATATGCCGGAAAGTAAATCATGGGCGGCCGGAGCTTTTCTGAAAAAAAACGCAGATCTTCCAAAAAGGTTTCCGCTTCCTTTTCTGAAGGCGCTATAACGACAATAGGCGCCGGGCGCTCTGTGAACAAACGGGATATCAGATAGGCTTTTTCAGATCCGGACACCCCTGTGCATTCAATACTGCGGTACCTGTCAGGAATTATATCAGATATGCATCCATATGATATTTTTTCTTGATTTTGATCCATAAACAAAGTAGTTCTCTTTTTATTATGCCGGCGTAGCTCAGTTGGTAGAGCAGCTGATTCGTAATCAGCAGGTAGGCGGTTCGAATCCGCCCGTCGGCTCCACCTTATTCTTAGGGGTTTTGGCTATTTGACGGCGAAGTGCTTCATTTTTTGTGCCCCAAAGATAAGGTGCATTTTCGAACCGCTATAGCCCAATTCGGATCATTGTGCAACCGGCGTTTATGCCCCCTGCAATTCGCACTTTAACCTGTTGGAAAATATATCCTCAAGCATTCAGGTGATCTGATTTTTTTTGCGATCACAATCGTACGCCTATAATCAAAATAAAAAGGAGTTGTCGTGAGTTATAAAATAGGATTTGCCGGAACCGACGCAAGAACGCTTTTAAGTGCCTTGATCACTTCAACGGCAACCAGTGAAAACAATCCGGATAAGTTTCAAGGCGTCGTTATTCGGGGAATGCCGTCCATGCCCCCGTTTGCGAAGACAATGAAGTGGCCGATAAAATTTTTATCCACAACGGACAATTCAAAAAAGGCATATGCCGCTGCGATAATTGAGGCCCTTAAAAACGGATCCATCGACTGTGTTGTTCCAATGCCTGAGGATTTATTGCTCGGGGGTTTGGTTGATGAATTGGAGGAAGCCGGTTTTCTCGATTCTATTTTAGGATTTACGCGCAAAAGTTCATTTATTGAAGGCGACAAAATAGCGTGTAAACGTCTTTGTCGTGAATATGGGATCCCTGTTGCCGACAAATGGTATGCGGTAGACGCCAGAGACTATGCACAGGTTTCCAAAGCGTGTCTGGCTTTGATCGACCGTTACGGCGGCGCGGTGCTGAAGTATCCGTATAGTGCCGGCGGGAAAGGTTCCCGGATTATCTTGAACGCATGGGAAATCAAAGAGGTCTATGACACGTTAATCAACGATTATGGGAAAAATTATAAACGATTTCTGGGGAAAAAATCCCAATGGCCGCTCCTTATCGAGTCGAGGATGTCCGGCGTCGAAATTTCATTTAATATTTTAATCGATAAAAACGAAAATTTTCAAATCCTTCCCACCTCCATGGATTATCCGGAGCGATTCCCCGGACCTGCCAGCAAGAACAATCCGATTACCGGGGGAATGGGCAGCATTTCACCCCATCCCATGGAAACATCCGGTCTGCTGGAAATGGCGGCCGAAGATATTGTTAAACCGCTGATAAAAGCCTTGAAAGAACAAAATTTGTTACGTCCCTGCCTGGTATACCCCGGCTGCTTTTTATCCTTTGACAGCAATATGGCCCCAACGAGAATTCGCGTCTGCGAGATCAATATTCGGCCGCCAGAGCCTGAATGGCAGCCGATTGTCCGCAGAACAAGAAACTTGGGCCCCTTAATCAAAGCCACACTTCAAGGAAACTTGGATACCGTCACCCCCGAAATAAGGTCTGACCAGATATCCATCTGCACGGCCCTGGTTACCGGATCCGGCGGCCCCCAAGGCCAGAAGGGATACCCGTGGTCCTGCACCAAGGGGGAACCCGTCCATATCGATTTTGGCTACCTGAACAAAAAAAAGATCCAGGTGATTCCATCTGCAATGACGTATTCAGACGAAGAAGGCATTTTCAAATCCGATGGCAGCCGTGTCGCCTATTGCAATGTCAATGCAACCGTCAACCCCGGAGAAAGCAGAGCAAAAGCAGCTGAACGGCTTCGCAGGAAAGTATTGACGGCCTTTGAAAATGGTAGAATACGGGTCATCCCCCGGGAAAACCCTGAAGGGAACCGGCTCGATTTGCGATCCGATATCGGCAACCACTTTGACATGGCAGAAGAATTACTGCCAACAATAATCACGGTGTGACGTCGATGTTGGATTTACAATGGAAAATCTCAAAAAATGCTTGTATTTTAGCCCGTTGAATAATATTTTCACTTCAATCGTCTTGACAGACATATCTGTTTTGACATATCGATAAGGGATAGACCGATGATGAGGAGGCAGATGAATGAACGATCCGGACGACATAAAGTTCAAATGCGAGATCAAAAAAATCATGAAAAATGTCCATAACATAATAAAAAAAATTGAAGCCCTCGATCCGGCCAAGGACGATGATCTAGAGCAAAATAAGGATTAATCTTTTAAAATATAACGGTATTGAATAAATAAAAAAGCAATTTTAAGGAGGCGCCATGGCATTAACTAAAAATGATATTGTTACAAGTATACACGATCTGGGTTTTACCAAAAAAAAGTCTGTAGAAATCATCGAATCTTTACTGGAAATTATTAAAGGTACGCTGGAGAAGAATGAAAATGTCCTGATTTCGGGATTTGGAAAATTTTGTGTAAAGCAAAAAAACAAACGTAGAGGCCGCAACCCTGCCACCGGCGACGACTTGATGTTGGAAGAACGTAAAGTGGTTACGTTCAAATGTTCAGGAAAATTGAGGGACAAGATCAACGGACAATAAGCACCGGATTTAATTGAATCCCTAAAGACCCTTTTAACGGTCCATTGTACTGAGCCATAAAAATTGATAGGGATTCAACGTTAATGCATCTGTACGGAAAATCTCACCGGTAATGACGTCCCTCATCCGCACAGGAGCTCCGGCCCTCGAAAACGAAGCTGTGACCCGTTTGGATGAAATATTGGTGATGGCATACAGTTTTTGATCTTCGGTATACCTTGCGATGACAAACACTTGAGGATTGATTTCAAGTATCTCAAAACCGGCGTTCGGATGAAAAGCGGACTGCTTCCTTCTGGTTTTGATCATTTTAATATATCTATAAAATATCTGAGAGCGAAAGGTTTCAGGATCTTTGAGTTGGGACGACACATTATCAACCTGTAATTTTTCCCGATTGATGGTCCTGTCTCTTTGAGTCTGCCCAACGCCGACCTCCCAGTTCCTGGAACCGAGTACACTGTGAATATATGAAGCGGGGACCCCGGGCAATGCATACTGAATTGACTGAGACGCCAAAAATTTTTGTGCATGCCAAGATTTTTTGGTTGTCCCCGGTGTCGACAGGGCATCCACATAGGTTATATTCAGTTCATACGGGCTGTCGGAACCATCTGAATTTCTTTTGTAGGAAACCCTTCCACCATTCTCTTTCACAACATCGATGAGTTTATCGATTTCAGCCTGGGGTAAAATCCCTTCCAGCGGACGTACGCCGATTCCGTCATGGGACGCCGTAAAATTGAAAAACGTATTACTGTCAGAAGTTACCTTCAAATCTTTGGCCCATTCGGACAATACCGTTGAATCCTCTCGGGCAAACGTATAAAAAAGCAACGGCGGCAACGTAAAATTATAAATCATTTGTGCTTCATTGTGCCCGTCGCCGAAATAACTCATATTCTCATCATGGGGCACATTGGTCTCGGTAATCAGTAGAACGTCCGGTGCAACAACGTTCAATATGCTTCGAAAAAGTTGAACCAGTTGATGCGCCTGGGGCAGATGAATGCAGGTTGTGCCGATTTCCTTCCAAATATACGCGACAGCATCAAGACGGATAGAGGTCGCCCCTTGCGCCACATAAAAAAGAAGGGCTTTTACCATTTGCTTAAGAACTTCCAGACTCTTGTAGTTGAGATCGATCTGATCGGCACTGAAGGTGGTCCAAACATATACAGGATCGTCGGAAGTTTTTTTGAATCGAGTTAAAAGCGGTAGGGATCGGGGTCTCGTCACCAAAGACAGATCGGCCAGGGGGTCGACCTCGATGGCGAGATCCTCATAGTTTGGTTTCTCCGCCAAATAGTTTTGAAACCACATGCTCTTTGCCGAAACATGATTGAGCACAAGATCGAACATCAGCTGAAACTCCCTGCCCAGTCGACGGATATTTTTCCAAGTCCCAAGCTCTGGATTCACCGTGAAAAAATCGATCACCGAAAATCCATCGTCCGAAGAAAATGGGGAAAACGGCAGGATATGTATGGTTGAAAACACGTCTTTAAAATGGCGAAGGGAAAACTTATATAATGTTTCTAAAGGACGTTCTCCCTCGTTCTTCAATGTGTCGCCATAGGTTATCAAAAATACATCTTCCTGAGAAAAATAACCCCTTCCCCGGCCTTTTCGAGGCGGAAATCTATCGATGATTGGCAGTATTTTATCAAAAGCCAGGTTTCCGATTTTTTCACCGTAAATCTTCTTGAGGAGATGTTGAACCGCACCCATGTCTTCCATTTTAATGCTCCTGTTTTCTATGATGGTGTAACATTTTATTAACCAGGCAATTAAAAAATCGTCATTCCGGCCGTAGCGAAGCGGAGAGCCGGAATCCACAACTCATTGTATTTCCTGGATTCCCGCTTTCGCGGGAATGACAAGTGAAAAAGCATGGTTTGTATATTTAACTGCCGGTTTAATAATGGGTTAAAACGAGGTATTTTATTCAAGATCAAGGCATGCGAGGAAATTACCTCGGGCATATCGTTGATATTTTGAGAACTAATTTTCGAGCAAAACCAAGAGATCGGGCAAAACAACCATTTATGGCCAGGCATTGGTTAAAGGTTAATGTCGTAAGTCTTGATTTTACTTAACAGGGAAGGATGACTGATTTCAAGAATCCTTGCGGCTTGAGTCCGATTACCGTTTGTTGTTTTAAGCGCTTTGGTAATGAGTTTTTTTTCCAGAATTTTCTGTGCGGCCTTCAGCGAATAGCCATCGAACCCATCGTCCTCCTTGCCCATATTTGATTCTTCGCCCAATTCAAACGGAAAATTTTCGGGCAATAGGATTGTATTTTCGGCAAGCACCACGGCCCTTTCAATAATATTTTCAAGTTCCCTGACATTTCCCGGCCAGCTGTACTTAAGAAGAAGGGACATGGCTGACGGTGCTATTCCATTTATTTCC
>Ga0070725_10001499_pt1 | contig 12989 bp, 13 predicted proteins | sample tdDd002_FD_69781 | JGI IMG/M metagenome (GOLD analysis project Ga0070725, IMG submission 69781) | Marine sediment microbial communities from the Atlantic coast under amendment with organic carbon and nitrate - tdDd00.2 | ecosystem: Environmental > Aquatic > Marine > Coastal > Sediment | place... | reverse complement strand
GGGCAAGGGCGGTGCCGCCGGATTTGCCAAGGGCGGGGCTAATGTCACGCTGACTGACGCGGACGACGGATGCACCCTGCTGACCTATGAGGTCGAGGCCAAGGTCGGCGGCAAGCTGGCGCAGCTGGGTAGCCGCCTGATCGACAGTTTCGCCAAGAAAATGGCGGACGAGTTCTTTGATCGGTTCCAAAGCGCGCTGGAACCGGCAGACGAGACCGACGCAGACAGCCCCGAGGACGACACACAGAAAAAGGGATGGTTTAGCAAACTGCGCGGCAAATAAGCCACGCTTTGCGAAGTTTCCTTGACGGAATCGACGGAATTCGCGCGGGTTCCGTCGGCATTGCTCTGGCTCGGCTTGTTTGTCAGCACCGGGCATTCTACATGAGCCTACATGAGACGTTTTATCCCATTTCTGAAGTCGCCACCTCGGGTCGCGGTGATCCGGCTGTCCGGCGTGATTGGCACGGGCCGCGCACCGCTGAATGACGCGGCATTGGCGCCCGTGATCGAGCGTGCCTTTCGCAGGGGTAAACCCACTGCGGTGGCGCTGATCCTGAATTCTCCGGGCGGGTCGCCCGTGCAATCAGCGCTGATCGCCGCACGCATCCGGCGGTTATCCGAAGAAAAAGACGTTCCCGTCCACGCCTTTATCGAGGATGTTGCTGCCTCGGGTGGGTATTGGCTGGCGGCCGCAGCCGATCAGATCTGGGCGGATTATGGTTCGATCGTGGGCTCGATTGGGGTGATTTCGGCTGGCTTTGGCGCGCCTGAATTTCTGGCGAAACACGGGGTCGAGCGCCGGGTCTACACCTCGGTCAAATCCAAATCCATGCTGGACCCGTTCCAGCCGGAAAAACCCGAAGATGTCGCGCGGTTGAAGGAAATCCTGGGCGATATGCACAAAGGCTTTGAAACCTATGTGCGCGACCGTCGTGGGGCGAAGCTGGCGGACGACCCGGACCTGTTCACCGGCCGCGTCTGGCTGGGCGAAAAAGCCACCGCACTGGGGCTGATTGACGGGTTGGCACATGCCGAACCCAAGCTGAAAGAGCTGTACGGCGATAAGGTTCGGTTCATTCGATATGGCCGCAGGCGCGGATTGTTGCAGCGCTTTGGGGCGCAGGTGACCGAAGACGCCATCGCTGGCATCGAGGAGCGCGCGGCCTATGCGCGTTTCGGGCTCTGACGTGATTTTCAAGATCATAACGTTTTTCCTGATTGGCATGGCCGTTCTGGCGATGTTCGGGAAACTGCGCCTGCCGGGGCAGAAGAAATTACAATCTCGCCGATGCCCGCAATGCGGCCGGTTCAAGATCGGCAAGGGGCCGTGCCCCTGCCGCAAAGGAGTGCGCTGAACAATGGATTGGCTGTTTGCGGGGCTTGGCCTTGTGATCCTGTTGCTGGCGGGGGACGCGCTGGTGAAGGGCGCTGTGAACCTGAGTTTGCGGATCGGTATTCCCGCGCTGATCGTCAGCCTGACGATTGTGGCCTTTGGGACATCCGCGCCCGAATTGCTGATTTCGATCACCGCAGGGCTGGAGGGCGTGCCTGGCATCGCTCTGGGGAACGTGGTTGGCTCGAATACGGCGAATATCCTGTTGGTGCTGGGTGTGCCTGCGTTGCTGGCGACGATGCATAGTTCGGAATGCGAAACCCGCAAAAGCTATGTGATGATGATGGCGGCGTCTGTGCTGTTCGTGGCGCTGGCGTTTACCGGTAGCTTTACGCCTCTGATCGGGCTGGTGCTGCTGGCGGTACTGGGGTTTGTGCTGTTTGACGCAGTGCGGGACGCCCGGGCGCATCGGGCCGCAGGCCAGGATATCGAGCTGGAAGATCCCGAAGGTGCGGACCCCGATATGCCCTGGTGGAAGATCTGCATGTTCTTGGCGCTAGGGCTGGCCGGCCTGCCGTTTGGGGCAGATTTGCTGCTCAAAGGCGCCGTGAATATTGCCCGTGACTTCGGTCTTAGCGAGTCCGTAATCGGCCTGACGCTGGTTGCTGTGGGGACGTCTTTGCCCGAGCTGGCCACCACAGTGATGGCCGCGCTGCGCCGCCAGGCGGATGTGGCGTTGGGCAATGTGATTGGCTCTAACATGTTTAACCTTCTGGCCATTATCGGGATCGCCTCTTTGGTTAGCCCGATCCCGGTTGATCCGAAATTCCTGACGTTTGATTTGTGGGTTATGCTGGGGGCCTCGGCGTTGTTGTTCCCGTTTGTGTTCCTCAAGATGGACATTACGCGGTTATGGGGGGTGGCCTTGACGTCGCTCTATGTTGGGTATGTGGTGGTCGTACTGCTCTAGAACGGAGACTTGGACATGCCCCTTGCATTGGTAACCGGAGGCGCAAAGCGGTTGGGCCGTGCCATGGCCGAATATTTGGCGGCACGAGGCTGGGACGTTGCCGTCCATTTCGCAAGCTCAGAGAAAGACGCCCAGGAAACCGTGGCCGCAATCCACGCGCTGGGACGCAATGCACATGCCTTCCATGCCGATCTGCTGGACGAGGCCCAGGTGCAGGCGCTGATGCCTGTGGTGGCCGCGCATTTCGGGACGCCGGTGACGTGTCTGATCAACAACGCTTCGATTTTTGAATATGACCGTCTTGAAACCGCCAGCCGAGAAAGTTGGGACAGGCATTTTGAATCGAACCTGAGGGCACCATTCGTATTGACGCAGGCTATGGCGAAACATGTGCCAGACCCATTGAACGACGAAAACGAAGAGCCGTTGGCACAGGGGCTGGTGGTGAATATGGTCGATCAAAGGGTGCGCAAGCTGACGCCAGAATTCACGACATACACGCTTGCGAAAATGGGTTTGTGGACCTTAACCCAGACGGCAGCGCAGGGGTTGGCTCCGCGCGTTCGTGTGAACGCAATTGGGCCGGGGCCGACGCTACAAGGGGCGCGACAGACAGAACAACATTTCCGCGCACAACGGCAAAACACCATTCTGGGACGTGGCGCGAACAGCACGGATGTGACTGCGGCGCTTGGGTTTTTGCTCGATTCTCCGGCTGTGACGGGGCAGTTGATCTGCGTGGATGGCGGCCAGCATCTGGGTTGGAAAACTCCAGATATTTTGGGCTTGGAGTAAATATTCGGGTTGACCTATGCGAAAGTTGTGCACTGGTCACGCGCGTGTTACGCAAGTGTTACAAAAACGCTAATGATTTCAATGTTTTGCCAATCGTTAAAGTAAATATACAATAAAATCAATAGCTTAAATTAATGCCTAATTATTGGGCAAATCACTGAAGGCGCCGTGATTCAAGGAAAAATCGCGGATACCTACAAGTTATCATCAGAGTTATCCACAAGTTCGGTGGAGAGTTTCTTTCTTGCTTCACCCCTTCAAAGATTGCAGGGGCGCACCAAGAATCATAACAGTTGAATCATGACCGAAGCCACCCCTCCTGCCGATCCTACTTCTGCCCCTTTGACGGGGCATCTGCTGATTCAGTCCTATCTGAAAACACTGGATGCATCGCCGGGTGTGTACAGGATGTTGGATGCGCAGGCGCGGGTGCTGTATGTCGGCAAGGCGCGGAATCTGCGGGCGCGGGTTTCGAATTACGCGCGGCTTTCGGGTCATTCCGAACGGATCGCCAGAATGATCCGCGAGACCGCTTCGATGATGTTTCTGACGACGAAAACAGAAACCGAAGCGCTGCTGCTGGAACAGAACCTGATCAAACAGCTAAAGCCGCGCTATAACGTGCTGCTGCGGGACGATAAATCCTTTCCGAACATTCTGGTAACGACGAGTCACGCCTTTCCGCAGATCAAGAAGCACCGCGGTGCGAAGAAGGAAAAGGGTGCTTACTACGGTCCCTTCGCCAGTGCGGGTGCGGTAAATCGCACGTTGGCACAGTTGCAGCGCGTGTTCTTGCTGCGCAATTGCCCGGACTCACAGTTTGAAACCCGCACGCGTCCTTGTTTGCAGTATCAGATCAAACGGTGCTCGGGTCCCTGCGTGGGCAAGATTTCAGCCGAGGAATACGCGTCCTCGGTCAATGATGCCCAGCGGTTCCTTTCGGGGCGATCGTCTGAAATTCAGGGCGCTTTGGCCGAGCAGATGACTGCCGCCTCGGAGGCTCTGGAATTCGAACGTGCCGCCGCGCTGCGGGACCGGATTCTTGCTTTGACGCAGGTGCAGACCGCACAGGGGATCAACCCGCATACTGTATCGGATGCTGACATCGTGGCGTTGCATCTGGAAAGCGGCCAGGCCTGCGTTCAGGTGTTTTTTATCAGGGCGGGACAAAACTGGGGGAACCGGGATTTTTATCCTCGGGTCGGCGTCGGGATCGAGGCCCCCGAGGTGATGGAGGCGTTCCTCGGGCAGTTCTATGATACAAAGGAATCGCCCAAACAGGTGATCCTGTCTCATCCGATTGAAAATGCCGATCTGATGGAGCAGGCGCTGAGTGAAAAGCTGGGCCGTAAGGTTGAATTGCTGGTCCCGCAACGTGGCGAAAAGGCCGAGCTTGTTGCGGGGGCAGCGCGCAATGCCCGCGAAAGCCTGGCGCGGAAAATGTCCGAATCCGCCGCCCAATCCAAACTGTTGAAAGGTCTGGCCGAAGCGTTCGGGCTGGACGGCCCTCCGCAACGGATCGAGGTCTACGACAACTCGCATATTCAGGGCACGAATGCTGTCGGGGGCATGATTGTTGCGGGTCCCGAAGGGTTCATGAAGAGCCAGTACCGCAAGTTCAACATCAAAGGCGAGGACCTGACCCCCGGCGACGATTTCGGCATGATGAAAGAGGTGCTTACCCGCCGTTTCAAACGCCTGCTGAAAGAAGACCCAGACCGCGAAAAAGGGCTGTGGCCGGATCTATTGTTGATTGATGGCGGGGCAGGGCAGGTCAGCGCCGTGCGTCAGATCATGCAGGAATACGGCGTCGAGGATATTCCCATGGTCGGCGTCGCCAAGGGTGTGGACCGCGACCACGGCAAGGAAGAATTCCACCGCCCCGGCGTACGCCCCTTTGCGCTGCGGATGAATGACCCGGTATTGTATTTCGTCCAGCGCTTGCGGGACGAAGCGCACAGGTTCGCCATTGGCACCCACCGTGCGAAACGCGCCAAGGCCGTAGGCGCCACACCGCTGGACGATGTGCCGGGCGTCGGGGCGACGCGTAAACGGGCTTTGCTGGCGCATTTCGGGTCGGCCAAGGCCGTTAGTCGGGCTAACCTGGCTGACCTAAAGGCGGTCGATGGGATCTCAGACGCGCTGGCCGAGACGATCTATGGGTTTTTTCACGAAAACGGGTAGGGGGATCAGATAGAGGGCAGGGTGACAATAAAGGTCGTACCGTCGCCCAGGGTGCTTTCATACCGGATTGTGCCGTCATGGGCCTCGAGGATTTCCTGAGTGATATTCAACCCAAGCCCTGAACCACCGCGTGTGCGCGTGGCTGTAGAATCCACTTGGCTGAAGCGCCCGAACACCTTGCCCTCGCAGTCGGGCGGGATGCCGACACCGTGGTCGCGGACCATGATATCAAATTGGGTATTCCGTTTGCGCAGGATGACCTCGACGGTTTTGCCATGGTCCGAGAATTTCGCGGCATTTGACAGTAGATTCGCCATCACCTGCATCAGGCGTTTCTGATCCCCCAAGACAATACAGGGGGTTTGCGGAAAATGAGCGACGGCCTCTACGCTATACCCATCCAGATAGGCTTTGTTTGCGGCTATGGATTCTTGCAAAAGCGGTAGAAGGTCCAGTTTCTCCATCTGGAACTCCATCAGGCCCTGCTCCATCCTTTGCAAGTCCAGAAGGTCATCGATCAGAGTTTTCAGACGGCGCGTGTTGTTGGCCGCAATGGTGATCAATTGCGAGGACTGCTCGGGGATTTTATCGCCCGCAGTCATCTGAACAATGTCCAGTGCCCCCTGGATTGACGTCAGAGGCGTGCGCAACTCGTGGCTGACAGTCGACAGGAAATCCGATTTCGCGCGATTGGCGGCCTCTGCCTGTTGTGCTGTCCGGGCCATCAGATCCGCATGGGCCTGTTGCTCGGAGATGTCCACAAAGGTGATGGTCCAGCCGACAGCATGCCCGTCGGGGTTGATCGGGCTGGGCAGTGCAGTCAGGCGCGGATCATAGGTTTTGTCGTCCCAGATTACGGTCGATCCACCCGGAAGTTTCCCGGTGCGCAGCACTTCGGTGACGATCGTCCCGATTTGCGGTAGCTGGGTTAGGTCGGTGCCAGTCTCGCGGTGCTCTTGGCCCAATACCTGGCGGGCGGGGATATTCATCCCGGACAGGGCCCCGTCTTCGTCAAAGATCAAGATCGGACTGGTGGTCATATCGAACAGCATGTCCCGTGCGATCGACGTGATATCCATCATGCGGTTGTTGATAACAAGCCACCCAAACGCGGCCGTAACAAGCGAGAACATAAATGGTGTCGGGTCAAATCCGAACAGCGTGAAGCCACCCAGAACATAGAACAAGTTGGCCACAAGGGGGACCAGTGTGATGAACAGCATCAGCGCAAAGAACGAGCGCAAACGAGGCACAGCTCTGCGGATGGCCGCTATTCCGATGCCCACGGACCCCAGCATGAACAGATAGACATAGGACACGACGACAAAGAACACCGGCCCGTGGTCATAAGCCCCAGAGGGGCGCCCATCGACAGTGATCAGGCGGGTGTTCTGCGTATACAGCAAGTGGTGAAAATCATTGCTGAAGGCAATCAGGAACACCAAAATGGGACCACCCCACAGCAGGGCCTTGCGCAGCCGAGGGTGCGAGACGTCCCGCCCGATCGCATAGTGATACAGGAAAAACGTCCAGGCCGATGTCATCAGGATGATACCGGGCCAGGCGGCTTGGCTCCAGAACAGCTTGCAGCTTAGGCTGGGGTTGGACAACTCCATCGCGGCGGTGAACAACCACCACAGCATGCCTGACTCGGCAGCCAGAAAGGCCTGTTTCCCCGCGAACTGGTGATTTGTCCGAACCCAGATGGTGAAAAGCGCCGATCCCAGCAAGACGACCAATGTTCCAATCACAGGGAAGTCAAAAATATGAGGGGCAAGGCAGGTCACGGTCAAAGTCCTTTGCCGAAAGTCGGCGGAATAGGGAGATAATACTGGGCGCAGCAGGTTGCATTCAATTAAAGTTTGTTTCTGTGGCAAAACTTGGACTGTTCAAGGGGTATCTGATGGTATTGATGTGCCCTGCATGGCCTTAAATGCTGCGCGAAAGGGTGCTTTTCAGCAGCGTGTGAACCGGATAGGTAATCAGCATGACATGGACAATCCCGAATATCCTGACGGTTATCCGTCTTCTGGCAGCCCCTGGGGTCGCGCTGATGTTCCTGTATTTTACGCGCCCCTATGCTGATTGGTTCGCGCTGATGCTGTTTCTTGGGGCTGCTGCCACCGATTGGTTTGATGGCTATCTGGCCCGGCTTTGGGGACAAGAAACCAAACTGGGCGCCATGCTGGACCCGATCGCCGACAAGGCGATGGTGGTGATCGCGCTGATGGTGATTGTGGGCTACTCCTCGATGTCGCCAGGGTTGGTGTTGCCGGCGACGTTTATCCTGTTCCGCGAGGTGTTCGTCTCGGGGTTGCGGGAATTCTTGGGCGATACGGCGGGCACGCTGAAGGTCACGAAGCTGGCCAAGTGGAAAACCACGTTCCAGATGGTGGCGATTGCGATTCTGTTCCTTCAAGGCGTGTTCGAGCACTACTTTGGTATGTCGGCCTACGGGATGGACGAAGAGCTGGTTATTGATATTCTGGCAGCGCGCGAAGAAGACCTGCACGGTCTGCGCTGGAAAATGGAAGGAATGATCTGGAGCGGCTATGCGGGGTTGATCCTATTGTGGGTAGCGGCTGTGCTAACGGCTGTGACCGGGTTGGATTATTTCCGCAAGGCCCTGCCGCATCTGAAGGACGACACGTGATGGATGTGCTGTATTTCGCTTGGGTCCGTGAACGGATCGGCCTCCCGCGGGAGCGGGTCGACACACAGGCGGCGACCGTTGCCGATCTGGTTGCGGAATTGCGCGCGCGCGAACCACGTTACGAGGCCGCTTTTGCTGATCTCAACGCGCTATGTGTTGCTGTTGATCAGGAACTGACTGACTTTGACGCCTCGTTGGCCGAGGCACGTGAAGTGGCGTTTTTCCCGCCAATGACTGGGGGTTGATATGACCGTTCGTGTTCAGCAAGCGGCCTTTGATCTGGGGCGAGAAACCGAACGGTTTGCGGACGCCCAAACGGATATGGGGGCTGTTGTCACGTTCACCGGGATCGTGCGGGATTTGCCGGGCGACACGCTAGACCGCATGGTAATCGAGCATTACCCCGGCATGACCGAAAAGGCCCTGGACAAGATCGAACAGCACGCCCGTGACCGCTGGTCCTTGGGGGATGTGCTGATCATCCACCGCTTTGGCCCTATGGCTGTGAATGAACGAATCATGATGGTCGCTACGGCCTCGCGCCATCGTAAGGACGCGTTCGAGGCGGCTGAGTTCCTGATGGACTATCTGAAATCCCGCGCACCCTTCTGGAAGAAAGAGTTCACAACCTCGGGCGCGGATTGGGTCGCGGCCAAAGACGAGGATGAGGATGCGCTGACCCGCTGGTGATCTGCGTCCCCAGGTGCAGCCGACGGATCAGCCGACCGCGTTAGCCTTTTCGATATACGCGCGCAGTTCTTCGGCCTCGTGGCGGGCTTCGCGTAGGCCATCCATCGTCGCGGACAGTTCTGCTTCGGCCTGGGCCAGTTGATTGGTCAGCTCTGCCTCGCGCTGTTGCAGATAGGTAATGGCCTGATCGCGGGTTTCTTCGGCTTCGTGCAATTCCTGAGCCATTTTTTCCAGCTCGCCCATGTCCGATTTGGACACGCGGGTAAAGCGGTGGATCAACCAGTTGGCAAACCAGCCCAAGCAAAACGCGATGAACAGCACGATCGCGGTGGCGATAATGAACTCGGCCCTATTCATCGTTTGATCCTCCCTCTTCCGCGGCATCTGCGGGGTCGACCGGTTGGCCGGTTTCTGCCGTTTGCCCTTCTTGTGCGGATTGCTCGATGGATTCAAGCGTGGTTTTTGCTTCGGGCGTGGGTTTCGGGCGTATCAGTGTGAATTCGATGCGGCGGTTCGCCTCGCGGCCCTCGGCGGTCTTGTTGTCAGCAATAGGCTGGGTTTCGCCAAAGCCCATTGCCGAGAATGAGCTGGTCAGTACCTTGCGCGCACGCAATTCGTTCAGCACGGCCTGAGCACGTTGCTGACTGAGCGCCTGGTTCATCTCTTCGCGGCCCTGGCTGTCGGTGTGGCCGGCGATCTCCATCCGAATTTCACCGCATTTCCGCAGAATGCTCGCGATGTCATCCAGAATGCCCGAGGCCTCGGGGACAGGTTTGTCCGAGCTAGGCTCGAAGTTGATTTTGCGGGTTTTCAGGATGTCAGCGATCTTTGTCTCGCATTCATCTGGCGTCGGGATCGAGGCGATCGGGTCCAGGGCTTTGACATATTCCACCTTCAGATCAAAGCGCTCTTTCTCTCCCAGCTTGTCGGCGAACAGGCGGGCAATATCTGCGCTGGCCTCGGTGTCGCCGGTGTTGCCGGACAGGGTGATCAGCGTCGGTGTGATATTGACATATCCGTTCGACAATCGCGACAGACCATCCAGCGCGGTCAGAACACGCAGGCTCCAACTGGAGGGGAGCGTGTCGTCCAGACGCGCCGCATTGTGGATCACACCCGTTCCGAAACGCGCCTTGGCAAAGGTTTCAGCGGCTGTGCGGGTCAGGTCGGTGTTCAGGCGGCCACGCAATTGCACCAGTCCTTCGGGGGATAGGGTTGCGGTGAATTCAGGGGCTTCGGTGGCGGCGTCGTTCTTTTCGGGAGCGGGCAGAACTGAATGCAGCGCGAATACGTCTGGCAGTTTGTTTTCCAGCTCGCCAACGGTGTGGTCAAATCGGCTTTGAACGGTGCCTTCGGCTGCAACCAGGGTGATGTCGGCATCGGAGAACGTAATGGACCCCTGGCCCAAATCTGCCAGCGCGGCGATGGACTGCTCGACCGCTTTGGCCCAATTGGGCGAGGGCACGCCAAGCCCGATGGTGCATTTTGGTTGGCCAGTCAGCCCGGCCTGTTCCGCGGCCTTCAGGATGCGGCGACGCGAGGGCTCGTCCGCGGCCGAGCAAGCGTCGAACCGGGCGCCGTTTTCGTCGATCAGGAAGCGCAGCGTGAACGGTGTGATCACCGGGCGCGGGGCGGTGATCTCGAGGGTCAGTTCCAGATCGTCGGGTGCGGCGCGACGCAGATCATTTTCCAGTGCGCGCTTGTCCTGGGCGCTATCGGACATGGCGCGAATTTCAACTTCGCCCGCAGCAATCGAGACCTTGCTGCGCGGTAGGGACTTCAGGGCCTTCAAGGCGTATTCCAGCGAGGTTTCCCAGTCGTCAGGGACGGGGTAATCCGCAGCCTCCAACAGGTCCGTGACCTGGCCGCTTGCGGATAGCTTCTCGACTTTCTTCAGGAAATCCTCGCGGTCGGTCGAGCTGGGAACAAGGCCGATCAATGATATACCGCTGTCATTGCGCAGGATTTCCACCGAGAACCGAGGGGCGCTGAGTTGTGCCGAGGCCTGGACGTTCATGCGGTCGATCACACGAGCGGCATCGACGACGCCACCTGCCGTGGAGAGCGCGTTGAACCGTACGGCCTCGGATGGGGCGGTGCCGGTCAGAAACACCTGAAGCCCATTCGCGTGAACCTCGGACCAATGCATGTCGCGGGCGTCCAAAGCCCGGCGCACGCTGAGCTCTGAGTTATCCTCGATCACATTGACCGCAAAGCCTGCGCCAATCAGGCTCAGCCCGGCGGCGACGCCGAAGGCCGCAGAAATAGTGGCGATAGAAGAAAGTCGCATAGGGACCCGTCAGCAATTCGTGTGCTGCTTCTTTAGGCGTATGCGGCAGGCGGTGCAATCAAAGGAACATCGCACCGGCGAAAAACAGCAAAGGGATCAACCCAGTGTCCCGGTTCGCGCGAAATAGTTTCAGGCAAATCCCGCTATCGTGGATGTCCAGCTGGCGCATTTGCCAGATCATGTGAACGCCCATTCCCCAGGGCGCAACCAGCGCCAGAAGGATCGCAAAAGGACGGTCCGATTGGCCGGACATGGCCAGCAAGATGGACAGCGCCATCAACAGCACCGTGCCGATCAGGAACCGGCGCAGCCATTGAGGTGTCCGTTCAGCAAATAGGCGTGCGGTGGATTTCACCCCAATCAGGGCGTCGTCCTCGGTGTCTTGGTGGGCATAGATCGTGTCATAGAAAAGCGTCCAGATGATCCCCGCCAGATACAGCACCACCGGCGCGATATGCAGCGATCCGGTATGCGCGACCCAGGCCAGCAAAGCGCCCCAGTTGAAGGCGATCCCCAGAAACACCTGCGGCCACCAGGTGAATCGCTTGGCAAACGGATAGATCGCAACCGGGGCCAGCGCCAGAACACCCATCAGGATCGCTCCGGTGTTAAACGTCAGCAAAATCGCAAACGAAATCAGGGCCTGTATGCTCATCCATAGGACCGCCTGTTTGACGGACACCTGCCCCGAGGGAATGGGGCGCGAGCGTGTGCGCTCGACTGCGCCGTCAATATCCCTGTCGGTGATGTCGTTCCAGGTGCAGCCCGCACCGCGCATCAGCCAGGCCCCCAACCCGCAGGCAACAAATATCCACAAATCGAACAGGCGCGCCTGTCCGTCGTGCAGGATCGCCAATGCCAGCCCCCACCAACACGGCAGCAGCAACAGCCACGTTCCAATGGGACGATCGGCGCGCGACAGCCGCAGATAGGGGCGCGTCCAGGCTGGGGCCAGATGGTCGACCCAATTGCCCTTAACGGCATCCGAAACCTGGCCTGTGGGCTCTGGCATATGGGGGTGTTCGGGCATAAGTATGGGTCCATGACTGTAAAGATCCGTCTCTATGTAGATCATCCCTTGGGGGATGGGCAAACGGTTCCGCTGAACCGTGACCAAGCGCATTATCTGTTCGGCGTGATGCGGCAACAATCGGGAGCGCGACTGGCGCTGTTTAACGGCGTCGATGGCGAATGGCTGGCCGAGGTCACTCAGGCCGGTAAACGCGGCGGAGAGCTGCGGTGCCTAGAGCAAACACGCCCCTTGCAGATGCCGCCCGACCTGTGGCTGATCTTTGCACCGATCAAAAAGGCGCGGACGGATTTTATCGTGGAAAAGGCAGCCGAGATGGGCGCGGCGCGGATCATCCCGGTGCAGACTGCGTTCACCAATTCCGACCGCATTCGGCGGGACCGCTTGCAGGCCCATGCGGTTGAGGCGGCCGAGCAATGCGGCGGCACCTATGTTCCCGAAGTCACCGATTTACAGAAACTTGACCGCCTGCTGACCGATTGGCCCGACGGGCGGCAACTGATGTTCTGCGACGAGGCCGAGGTCGGCCGCCCTGCGCCCCTGACGACAGATCTGGCCGGGAACCCCTGGGCCATTCTGATCGGCCCCGAGGGTGGGTTCTCCGATGCCGAGCGCAAACGGCTGCACGCGTTGCCCTTTGCGCATGTGGTCAGCCTGGGGCCTCGGATTTTGCGGGCGGATACAGCGGCGGTGGCGGCGATGACGGTGTGGCAACAGTCCATGGGCGATTGGCATGGCTAAGGGCCTGATCGAGCGGCTGTGGGATGATGGGCGCCGTGCTTTGGAAATCCAGGAGGTCCTTGATGCCCGGTTCGGACCGGGGATGTCCGAGATTGACGAGGTGCTGAAATCCGGTGATGACGCGATTATCTTTGCGGGGCTATTCCGGGGGCAAAGGGCGGTTTTCAAACAGTTCTTGCGCGGGGATGGCGCCGAAACGGTGCTGCGCATGGAGGAGGAACTTCGGTTTTTATACAGTCGCTTAGGGGGTGGATTGTGCCGCGTAAACCAGTTGCTGGCGGCGCTGCCCGAGGACGGATT
>Ga0070725_10001495_pt1 | contig 13007 bp, 3 predicted proteins | sample tdDd002_FD_69781 | JGI IMG/M metagenome (GOLD analysis project Ga0070725, IMG submission 69781) | Marine sediment microbial communities from the Atlantic coast under amendment with organic carbon and nitrate - tdDd00.2 | ecosystem: Environmental > Aquatic > Marine > Coastal > Sediment | place... | reverse complement strand
CCATAGTCAATCAGACAAGCGATTTCGTCGACGCCGATCCGTTTGAGTTGTTCAACACGGGCCAGGCAATCCTCGACCGTGCCGAACATGCCGGAATCCTCGAAATAGCGCAGGAAGGCGAATTCAAGGATGGCGTCCAGCTCTTCTTCGGACAGGGTGCCCAGGTCCAGTTCGAACGGATTCGAGACGCCCTCGGGGCGTTTGAACGCGGGGAAGACCCAGGCGAATTGTTTGATCAGCGCGGCGGCCGAAGCAAGGTAGTCCTTCATCGGGCCACGGGCGATTTCACGGGCTTTTTCGCGGTCCTCGGCCAAGAAGGTGTGCAGCATCAGCGTGACCTTGAAATCAGCCGGATCATGGCCCGCCTCGCGTAGGGCCTGATGATACAGGCGGATTTTTCCGCCGACCTCGTCCACGGATTGACCCAGCAGGTGAGTCAGCACGTTGGCGCCGATCTTGCCGGCCTCTTTCCAGGTGTCGGGGTTGCCCGCGGTGGTCACCCACACCTCGAGCTTCTTGGACACGGGGCGCGGCTGGGTCACGACGGCATGGGTTTCACCATTGCCCAGCGGAAATTCCACCTCGTCCCCGGCCCAAAGCTTGCGCAGGGTTTCGATGCTTTCCAGCATGGCCTTTTTGTTATTCGGCGGACGATTTTCGGGGCGCAGCACGAAATCATGCGGCTGCCAGCCCGAAGCAATGCCCAGACCCGTGCGCCCGTTGGTCAGGTTGTCGATCACGGCCCATTCCTCGGCCACGCGGGCGGGATGGTGCAGGGGGGCGACGCAGCTGCCAGCGCGCACGGCGATGTTTTTCGTCAGCGCAGCCACAGCCGCACCCGTCACCGAAGGGTTGGGATAGGGGCCACCGAAAGCGTGGAAATGGCGTTCAGGCGTCCAGACGGCGACAAAGCCATTTTCATCGGCGAACTTGGCGCCTTCGAACAGCATTTCGTATTTGTCGCGGCCCACACCATCGTCATTTCCCCAGTAATAGAGACTGAATTCCATGCCTTTGCCGGTGACATTCATCGCACCAGAAGAGACCAGAGCACGCTGTTCGTCGTTGCTGACGACCAGCTTGAACCCGCGCGCAAGGGTGTAGAACAGTTCCAGTACCGAGATGTCGAAGGACAGGCTGGTTACGGCCAGCCAGGTGCCGCCCTCATGCGGGATACGGTCGTCCATGCCGGTAAAGAAATTCGACACGTTGCGGTGTTCGACCATGACGCCCTTGGGCCGTCCGGTCGATCCCGAGGTATAGATCATATAGGCCAGATCCGCACCCGAGACACCGCTGTCCACATTGTCGGTGGGCGCGGCCAAAATGCTGGGATCACTGTCGATGGAGATGACCTCGGCTGTGCTGTCGGGCAGATCCGCAATCAGCGACTTCTGCGCCACGATCAGCGGGCAGCCGGAATCCTCGATATAGAGCGCGATGCGATCCGCCGGGAACGCCGGATCCAGCGGCACATAGGCCCCGCCCGCCTTGAGAATCCCCAAGGCGCCGATCAGCAGATGGGTCGAGCGTTTGGTATGCAGCCCAACCAGCGTACCGGGTTTGACACCCTTGCCACGCAGAACATGGGCCAGTTGATTGGCGCGCAGGTTCAGCTCGGCATAGGTCAGGGTCTCGCCTTCGAACACCAGGGCGGTGGCGTCAGGGGTCTTGGCGACCTGGCGTTCGAACATCTGATGGATGCACAGGTTTTCGTCGAACTCGGCCTGAGTGGCGTTCCAATCGGCCAGCACCAGCGCGCGTTCGTCTGCGGGCATGATATCCAGCCCGGACACCGGCCCGCAGAGCCCATCGGCCAGTTTCGCCAGACGCGCGGCCATGCGGTCCAGCGCCTGTTGCGACACACGAGAGGAATCGGCGTACAGTCGCGCCTGTCCGTCGGCCGCAAACAGGGTGATTGCCGCGCCAGGGGCCAGCATAGGGACATGAGAGAGAGCCACATCCGGCGCAGCAATATCTGCCAGATCAGGACGACGGATAAAGGCATCGGCAGGGAAGCCGCCCTTGGCCAGAGCCTGCGTGATCTGGGTGGTAACTTGGGTGGCCTGATCTGCCGCATCGGCGTGCAAATCCACACGGATCGGCGCCCAGCCGGTGACATGCGGCGTACCCGCATCCAGCACCAGCGCGACATCGGTGGCATCCGTGCCGGCCAATCGCGCGGCAATCAGCGCCATAAAACCAAACATCTGATCCGAGTAGGCCAGGTCAATCTCGCGGACGCCCTGATCCTTGGTGGGCGTAAAGGCCAGACGCGCGGGGGCATAGCTGTCCAGACGCTTGCGATAGGCCAGTTCAGCCGCAACAGCAGGGACCATGGCGTCGGTCAGCGCGCTGTCAGGCGTATCCATCACCTGTCCGGCGCGCGGCATTTTCGCGCCGCTCAGCAGAGTCAGGCCGGTCAGTTCAATCGCCCCGTCCGCCGTGGCAATCGTCAGCATATCGGGTGTGGTTTCCAGCACGGTACCGGGGGCGGCGCTGCCCTCGGCTGGTGCGGCATGACGGGCGACGACGACCACATCACCGATCTGCACCTTTGGCAGGAACAGCGGGTTGCGGAAACTATCGTGATCCAGCGCTTTGACAAAGCGGGTCAGGTCAGCCGTGGGCTGTGCAAAATCCAGAACAGCGGCAGAGTCAGGCCGGGATTTCAGCCCGAAGTAGCTGCGCTGTGACAGGTCTTGCGCCGTGCGCGCGGGCGCGCCGGTGGCCAGTTGATCAACCAGCGCCGGGAAGCTTTCGATTGCGGCCTCGTAGCAGCGGGTGTTCAGCGTCAGGGCCGTGTCATCCGCCGCAATCGGGAACGTGGATTGCGCAAGGATGTCGCCTTCGTCAATGCCGCCTTCGATCAGGTGCCATGTGATGCCGTGCTGAGGCTCGCCCTGGATTTGCGCCCAGACCGGCGCATTCAGACCGGCGTAGCGCGGCAACGGGCCGTCGTGGAAGTTCACCGCGCCCTTGGCCGCACGATCCAGCAGCGGCTGGGGGATGATGTCCAAGTTCGCAATCGACAGCAGCCAGTCATACGTAACGCCGTCCAGATCCGCGCCGGGTTCGTGCACGGACAGGCCCTTGCCCAGGGCCCAGCCTGCTACCGCCGGGTTACGGGTCACAACTGCGGATATCCCCTGCCCTTTGGACAGCAGCACCTCGCCACATTGAATGGCAAGAGATTCATTTCCGATCAGAAGCGTGGAAAAACTGGACATTTCAAAGTCTCCGATAGGCCCTCAGCAGCGTTTGCGGTCAGCCGGGACCGCTTGTCGAGAGCTGGGTTTACGCGCCCCACCCAAGGCACGCATGGCAGAAATCACATCATGGGACAGCAAGGTGCGCAGGAAATGCGGCGCCGTCCCGGTTGGTTTGCGCTCGATCTGGCGGCGCAGCCAATGCAGGCCGCCCCCCAACAGATGGGCGCAGGTCGCGGCGGCGGCATAGGCCACCCCGTGGTTTTTCACGAAATAATGCAGGCGAGAGTCGAACCAGTAGCCGGGCACGCGGGCCCATTGCTTCATGCCAGTCGAAACCGATCCGATATGCATCACATGGCTGTCCCGCACATAGACCGAGCCATAGCCCGCGCGGCTGGCACGCAAGAACAGGTCGGTTTCCTCGAAATACAGAAAGAAGTGTTCGTCAAACAGGCCGATTTCATCCAGCACATCGCGGCGCATCAGGACGCTGGCGCCGGCCATCCAATCGGCGCGCATATCCGTTTCGGGCACCGGCAGGGGCACCACCTTGTTGCGCAGCAGGCGCGTGACGGGGCCAAAGCGAATGGCGCCCTCGAATTCCGACGCAACCGAAGGGAACCGGAACAGGGTTTGATGCGGATCGCCCTGCTCGCCGTGGATATAGCTGCCGGCACACCACAGGGTGGGATCGGCCTGCACGGCCTGCAATAGCAGACGGATCGCATCTGGCGCCGGGAAAGCGTCCGAATTCAGGATATAGACATACTCGGGTTGGCTACCGTCGCTGAGGCCTGCGCGGATACCGTGGTTATTCCCCGCGCCAAAACCGCCGTTGTGACCGGAATCCACCACGCGAACGCGATTGCCATCGGTCCAGCCCTGCGCCTGCGCATGTTCTGTCATCTGTTGCAACGACCCGTCGCCAGAGTCGTTATCCACGATGATAATCTCGCCGCTCAGCCGCTCCATCGCGGTCAAGGCCGAGGCCACCGCGCGCAGGGTCATATCCGGCGTGCGCCAGTTCAGAATGACGGTCAGGATGCGTGGCTGCGTCATTCTGCGGCCTCCTGATAATCCGGGGTTGGGGCGTCGGTTTCGGCCTGCACGATGCAATCGCGGATACGGGCGGCCAGAACGCGGACGTTCGGCTCTAACACCATTGAATCGTGATCGCCGGGGACCTCGTGAACCTGGATATGCGGGGCGTGCTGGGTCCAGTCGTTATCGGACAGGACATAGGCACGTTCCGAGTTCACCCAACGGCCTGGGCTGACCTCCCATTTGCCAACCAGAGGCGGGCGGAACAGCGCCAGCGGGCCGTCCCACGGACGCACCTGATATTTGGCGACAGAGGCAAGGAACGCCGCCTCGATCTGTTCGTTATGGAAGCTGTGGCTGGCCTGCGGGGCATCCGCCTGAGCGCGGCGCTTGGTGAATTCCCATTTGACGCGGTTGATCGCCCAACGCGCAATATAGCCCAGCCCGCCTGCCTTTAGCTCTTGTTTCTGGATCGCGATACGATCGGCGCGGGACAGGGGACGGCGCAGGGGCAGCGGCGTGTCCAGCATGACCAGAACCGAGACATCTTCGCCCGCATCGGTCAGCTGTTGCGCGATTTCATAGGCGGTGATCCCGCCGCCAGAAAACCCGCCCACCATATAGGGCCCGTGCGGCTGCACCTGGCGCATTTCAGCGATGTAGTCGCGGGCCGCCTGGGTCAGATCGTCATGCGGGGCGTCCTCGCCATACAGACCACGAGCCTGAAGCCCATAAAACGGACGATCCTGGCCCAGAAGATGCGCCAGATGACGCAGGTTCAGCACATTGCCAAACATGCCAGCCACCAAAAAGAACGGCGTTTTCGGCCCGCCCTCGCCCGTGTGCATCGGCACAAGATGGGTAAAGCGGCGCTGCGGTTTTTGCGGCGTGGCGTCGGATGGCGTGTCGGTATCCGCGATACCGCCGGCCTCGGCGATCATGGCGGCACATTTACGGATTGTCGGGGCCTCGAACAGGACCGAAATCGGGAAATCCACGCCAAAGGTCTTCTTGACCTTGGCAAACAGGCGCACCGCGACCAAAGAATGCCCGCCCAGATCAAAGAAGCTGTCTTCGGCCCCGATCTGATCGACGCCCAGCAGGTCTTGCCACAGCTCGGCCAGTTTGATTTCCAGATCGCCCTGGGGGGCGGAGTATTCGCTGTCCAATTCGGGACGGTCGAATTTCTGTTCGCTGGTTTCCGCGGCTTCGGTTGCGGCGGTCTGGGCGATCAGCCCTTGTAGATCCATCGAGGACACAACCACCTGAGGCAACCCCGTCGCAAGCGCGCGGAAGAACACGTCGGCGCCTTCGTCCGGGCGGATACCCTGCGAGAGGTTGTGTTGCAGGCGCTGTTCGGCGGGGGACAGCGGGCGATAGGCCGTGTCCTGCGGTTTGGCCGGTTCAGGAGCGCGGGCAAATTCGGTGCCGCGCTCTAGCCGACGGATGGTAAAGCCCTCGATCTGAACACAGACGGTGCCGTCCGGTTTGCAGATGGTAATGTCGAACCGCGCGGTCATGCTGTCGGCGGAATTGCTGCCGGCGTTGCGCACATGGCTGACGATATCAGTGCCGATCGGCTCGAACACACGCACGCTGGCATAGGACATGGGCACCCACAGATGGGTCGGCTGATAGTCCTCGATCAGGTCCATCGCCCAGCCGGTGGCAATATCCATAAGACCCGGATGCAGGCCGCAATTGTCATTGGCATAGGTCGCGGCCAACGACAGGCGGGCGATGCCCTCGCCCTGGCCCAAGCCCGTCCGGCGCAGCACGTGCCAGCGCGGGCCAAAGTTCAGGTGGGCCTCTTGCGGGGCGCGGATATGACCGGTTTCAGCGGTCTGAACACGGGGGCAGCGCGCGTCAATTTCGGCCAGCGGCAAGGGCGCTGGTTGGCGCATCGGCAGCAGGGACAGTTCACCCTGGGCATTCAGGCCAAAACCCGCGTCAGGCGCCCCGCTTTCGACCTGAAAATCATAGCCCAGATCCGAGCGCGGCAGCGTCACACGCAGATCACGCCCCGCGCCGTCCACTTGTAGCGGCTGAAGGAAGGTCAGGTTGCGGATCTCGAACGGGCCGGTTTCACCCTGGGCGCGCAGGGACTCGTATGCCAGTTCCAGATAGCCGGTGCCCGGCAACAAAGCATCCCCCGCACGGGTCTGGTGATCATGCAGCACCCAGCGATCGGCAACGGAATAGCGCGCGCCAAAAACCCGTGCGCCATCGGTGTTGAAACTGGACCAGTCCAGCAAGGTCGCCGTGATGGGCTGTTCGGGCGCGGGGTCGTGGTCGCCAGTGCGTGCGGCCATGGCCTCGGCTGCCATGCCAACGCCGGTCCAGATGCCCCAATCAATCGCCAGTACGCGCGTTTTTCCGCCCTGACGGGCCTTGGCAAAGGCGTTCAGGTATTCATTCGCGGCGACGTAATCCACCTGTCCGGCGGGCGCCGTCACGGTCGAGGAGGACGAGAACAGCACCATCCAGTCCAGTGAGCCATCGGGGAACAGCCCGTCCAGCACCTGCGTACCGTGGATTTTCGGGGTAAAGACGTCCTCGATTTCCGAAAGGGACTTGCCCAGAATGGGGGCGTCACTGATCACACCGGCCGCATGGATCACACCGGTGATCGGACCAAAGGCGTGCTCGGCCTGCGATTTGGCGGCTTTCATTTCCTCGACATTGGACACGTCGGCCTGAAGCACCAGAACCTGACCGCCAAGGGCTTCGAGATCCCGCACGGCGTGGATGCGCCGCACGACCGACGCATTGGGGGCGGTCTTGGCGATCACGTCATCCCATTCAGCCCGGTCAGGCAGGCCCGCGCGGGACAAAAGGACAATATTCGCCTTGTGCTGTTGGATCATCTGAGCCGCAATGGTCAGGCCGATACCGCCAAACCCGCCGGTGATCAGCACAGTGCCGCCGGTCAGATCTGTGCGCTGTTCTGTCAGGGCAGTGGGGCGGAAAACCTGCTCGAACCGCTTGCCGTCGCGCAGGGCGGCGACCGTGTTGGCGGGGGTTGCAAGCAGCTCTTCCAGCACGGGCTGAATATCCATACGCTTGCGTTTGGAATCAACGTCCAGCACGGCGCATGTCAGCCCCGGAAACTCGCGCGGGATGACGCGGGCGGGCCCCATGGCGGTGGATTTTTCAGGATAAGGCAGCGGCTCGTTCTTGACCCGTGCGGCACCCGAGGTGAACACCGTCAGGTGGGCCTGCTCGACACCCTCGTCGCTGAGCGACTGCGCCAGGAACATCAGCGCATAGAAGCCCTGTTCAACGTTGCGATGAAAGAAGCTGCTGCCCGGGCGGAAGGTCTCGCGGTCCGTGACCAGCCAGAAATGCGCGATCCGGTCGGGCAAGGCATCCTCGGTCGTCAGCGCCTGCATCAGTTGATCAAACCCGTCGCGGCCCTGTTCAGGCGATAGCACGAAACTGTCGTCGGCCAGTTTGCCGAACCCGTCGCCGATACGCACGGTGACAACACGGTGACCGGCTTCGCGCAGGCGGGTGACGGCCTGATCGGCCAGCCCGGTCTCATCTGCAAAAACCAGCCAGGTCTGGGGGTCGCCCAGTTCCTCGGACAGGTCAAACTCCACATCCGCGAACCGAGGTTTCCAAAACGGTTTGTAGCCCCAGCTTTCGGGGTTATCCGAGCGCATGAGGAACTCTTGGGTCTCGGGCGCCTGCTGGGTTCCCGGCTCGATGAAATAGTCGCTGCGCTGGAATGCATAGGTCGGCAGAGGCACACGATTACGGCGGGCCTCGCCCCAGATCTGCGCCCAGTCGAAATCAACGCCAACGGCCCAGACGCGGCCCAGCATGGCCATGAAATACTTGTCGTCAAAGATCGCATCGTCCTGATGGCGCAGGGTGCTGATGACCTGATTCACCTGCACATTCGGATGCTGTCCGGTCAGCGAGGCCAGCGCCTTGCCTGGGCCGACCTCGATATAAACGCGCTCTTGGGTTTCGCTGAGCGTGGTGATGCAATCGGCGAAATGCACGGTGCCGCGCAGGTGCTGCACCCAATAGTCGGGGCTGGTGGCCTCGGCATCGGTGATGTACGCACCCGTACGGTTGGACGCAAAAGGGATCTGTGGCGGGCTGAGTTTGATAGACCGCAGGTAGTCCCCAAAGCGGCCCAAGATCGGTTCCAACATCGCGGAATGGGCGGCGATGTCGATCGGGATGCGCTGAGGTTCGATATCCATCGCGGTCAATTTTTCGGCCAGCGCGTCCAATGCGGCCTGCGGCCCGCTGGCGACGCTAAGCCCCGGAGCATTCACCGCAGCCAAATCCAGATCAGCCCCCAGCAGAGGGCGCAATTCATCAGCATCCATCGGCACGCTGAGCATTCCACCAGACGGTACCGTATCGAACAGGCTTCCGCGCAGGTGGACCAGGCCGATGCAATCCTCGAAACTCATGACGCCGGCCAGACAGGCAGCGGTATTTTCGCCCATGGAGTGGCCAACCAGCGCAGCGGGCTTCACGCCCCAGCTAATCCACAATTGGGCCAGCGCATATTCGGTGATCATGATCAGCGGCAATTGCAGGCTGGGCTGGCGGAGGGTCTTGTCTGCCTCGGCGCGCGCGTCTTCTTTGGGGAGCCAAAGAGCGCGCATATCCGTGTCCGTCAGCGTGGCCAGATGGGTCAGGCCGCGATCCATCCATTCAGCAAAGACCGGCTCGGTTTCATAGAGATCCTGCGCCATACCCGCGTATTGCGCGCCACCGCCGGGGAACATGAACACAACGTCGGGCGCATCGCCCACCACCTGATGCGAGAACACCCGGCGCGGATCATTTTCACGCAGCAACGCGGCGGCCTCGGCGTGGGTTTCGGCCACAACAACGCGGCGGCGATCAAAGGCACGGCGGCCCTTGTTCAGGGTCCAGGCGACATCGGCCAGCGGCTGGTCCGGGTGGGTGTCCAGATGATCGGCCAGCTTTTCCGCGGCACCATCCAGCGCCTTTTTCGAGCGCGCCGACAGGGTCAGCATCTGAAACGGAAAATCCGCCTCGTCCGAGGCGGCGCGTTCGGGGGCTTCTTGCAGAACGACATGGGCGTTCGTGCCGCCGACACCTAACGAGTTCACCCCAGCCCGCCGCGGGCCCTTGTGACTGTGCCAGTCGGTCAGCGTGTCATTCACCACAAAAGGCGAGCCGTCAAAATCAATCGCGGGGTTCGGTTTTTCATAGCCCAAAGAGGGCGGCATCTGCTTATGCGTCAGCGCAAGGCTGGCCTTGATCAGGCTGGCCGCACCCGCCGCCGTGTCCAGATGGCCGATGTTGGTTTTCACGGACCCGATACGGCAGAACCCGCTGTCCTCGGTGCTTTCGCGGAAGGCGCTGGTCAGGGCGGCGACCTCGATCGGGTCGCCCAGATAGGTGCCGGTGCCGTGGCATTCGACATAATCAATCGTGTCGGCGGGGATGTTCCCCAACGCGTGCGCATCGGCAATCGCGGCGGCCTGGCCCTCGACGCTGGGGGCCAGATACCCGGCCTTGTCCGCGCCATCGTTATTCACCGAAGAGGATTTGATGACCGACCAGATGTGATCGCCGTCACGGATCGCATCCTCCAACCGGCGCAGCACAACCACACCCGCGCCCGAGCCAAAAACCGTCCCCTGAGCGCGGTGGTCGAACGCGTGGCAATGTCCGTCGGGCGACAGGATTTCGCCCTCTTTGTACAGATAGCCACGGGCGTGGGGCAGCTCGATCGTCACGCCCCCGGCCAGCGCCATGTCGCATTCGCCGTTCAGTAGGGATTGGCAGGCATAATGTGTCGCAACCAACGAGGTCGAACATGCCGTTTGTACGTTCACCGAGGGGCCCTTGAGATCCAGAATGTGGCTAAGCCGCGTCGACAGGAAATCCTTGTCGTTGCCAGTGTGGCGCAGCAGGAACATGCCCACGTTCTGCACCAGATCCGGGTTCGAACAGATGTTGAAATAGAAATAGCTGCCCATGCCGCAGCCTGCGAACACGCCAATTGGACCATCGAAGGCCTCGGGTGTGTGACCGGCGTTTTCCAGCGCCTCCCAGGATACTTCGAGGAACTGGCGGTGCTGCGGATCCATGATCGCGGCGTCCTGCGGCCCCAGACCAAAGAAATCAGCGTCGAACGCTTTGAACCCGTCCAGAACCGCCGCAGCGGCAACGTAATCAGGGCGGTCGATCAGATGGGGGGCCTCTCCGGCGTCGATCAGGTCATCGCGGGTCAGATGACGGATGGATTCCACCCCGTCGCGCAGATTTGACCAATACTCAGATACCGTCTGAGCACCCGGCAGGTGCGCAGCCATCCCGACAATCGCAATATCGGCTCCTGAATATTGTTCTTCTGTCATAACACCCACTCACAAGAAATATCATCGCAAATGTGTCAATAAAATAAGGTCTGAATAGGGCGGCGCCATGAATTTCTGGTCAATTTTTACTTTTTGGGCGGATTGTTCACCCAAAAACACAAGCTACGGAATAATAAGACTAATATCGCCCCAATGCAGCCAAAGCACAATGGCCGCCAGCCCTCCGCCCGTCACAAAGAAAACCAGATCATGCAGCGGATCCCATGCGCCTTGTTTGCGGGCCAGCCATACGACCACGGGATAGATCGCCACCATGCTGATACCCTGAGCGATCAGCGCTCCGAACAGGCCGGCGATTTCGAACCCCAGCAACAGGCCCAGCGTGATCGCCACGGCCTTGGCGGCGGACAGGACGAAAAACCCCTGCGAGTCGCCCTCGGCCAGGGCGGCCTGATCATAGGTTAGCACAATGATTTGCGGCACCTGCATACAGGCCAAGAGCACCACAACCACACCCGCCGCAAGATACCGATCATCATACAGAAACCCGACCAGCCAAACACCCAGAGCCGCAACCGTCAGCAGCATGAGCATCAGCACAGAGGTCGCAATGAACCGCATCTTGCGCAGCCTAAGGAAATTTTCAGCGGAGTCGCGCGGGGGGCTTTCGCGGTGCACCGGGATCACCACGCGCCGGATCACCATCGCCCCAAGCATCAACGGAAAAGAGGCCAGGAAGTACCCGATATTGTAGACGCCGAAATGCTCTAGATCCAGGTACTTACCCAAGATCACCTTGTCGCCCTGCATGATCAGGAACCCGCACAGCGTGGACAGGAAAATCCATTTTCCGAAATGCATCAGCTCTTGGGTTGCGGCCTTTTCCAGGCGGAACCTATTGCCACGACCAGGGATCAGCATGTGCATCAGAACGATCTGAGCCAGCGCACCGACGATCCCAGAAATGACCAGCGCCCAAACCGAACGCGTCGCATAGGCCAGCGCGATAGCCACAACCAACCCAACCACCTGCACCGAGACTTCAACGATGGTCACGCGCCCTGCCCTCAGGTGCCGGTTGGCGGTCTCGAATTTGGTCGGATTAAAGCCGGTGATCACCAGTGTCAGCGCAGAAACGGGCAGATACCAGGCCAGCGCGGGTTCGTCATAGATCAGCGACAGGGGGTAGGACAGCACACAGGCCGCCACCCACAACAGCGCGCCGCGAATGATATGCAACGTCCAGGCGGTGTCCAGAAACTCGGGCTCGTCCCCGCGTTTGCTTTGCATGATCGCGGGGCCAATCCCCATGTCCGAAAACATGGTCAGCCCCACCAGAAACACCGACACCAACGCCATCATCCCAAAGGCTTCGGGGAACAGGATGCGGGTCAAAACCAGGTTCGATAGCAGCCGCAACCCCTGATACGAGGCAAAGCCCACCATGGTCAGCATCGAGCTGCGCACGGCCCGTTCCATCAACCCGTTCCCGCGCACATAACGGCCCATGACCCGGCTGGTCATGCTGTTGCCCTTTGCGGGTAGAGGTTTTGATACGTCGCTTGTCATCTGCCGCGGCTCCAGGTCGTGTCGGTCGGGTGCTGAGTGAACCTCACCACCACTGCGACGCCTGCATATACGCAGAACCCTACTGGATAGCGCAGCAAGAGACCAAGGGCCTTGCGGATACCCATCGACGATTTCGTATCATTCGCCTGCAAATCCGGATACAGCCTGTCGACCTCGGCCACGCCGATGTTCTGACGGCGCCGCACCTTTACCAAATTGCCAAAGCCCTCGACGATGGGCCAGTCATAGCCCGCCTGGGTTTTCACGCGTTCCTGCGGGGCAAAGCTGAGCCGCACGAACGTATCATCCGAGATAATATCAGGGAATTCCCCCCAGCGTTTGCGCCCCTTGGCATTCACCGCGAACAGACCGCAGCCGGGAACATCCTGCGTGAAAAAGGGCACGCGAGCATAGATCTGACGGTACGCGCGGCTGGCCAGGGATTTGGCGGCGGCAATCCGAACGGCCCCGCTGGCGTATCGGGGCGTATCGGGCGCCAAAGCCTGCGCGATCTGCGGCAGCAAGTCCGCGTCCACCACAACGTCTGCGTCCAGATAGATGCGTTTGTCACCCCGCGCGATCTGATCGGCGCTGTTCATCGCGTTCATTTTGCCGCCCTGTTCCAGGTCCAGAACGGTCAGAGCCCAGCCGCGCGCCTCGATCTGATCGCGCCAGCCCATTGCCTCGGGGACGGTCTGGTCAAGGCAGGCATTCGCCGCGACGATGATCTCGACCGGTTCGGGCACCGCCTCCGAGGCCACGACAGCCGTCAGGCAACGCGAAATCATCCTCTGCTCGTTATTCGCGGGGATGATGATGCTGATCACGGGCTGCTCCTGTGTTTTTATGTCCAGCCGGGAAA
>Ga0070725_10001494_pt1 | contig 13020 bp, 9 predicted proteins | sample tdDd002_FD_69781 | JGI IMG/M metagenome (GOLD analysis project Ga0070725, IMG submission 69781) | Marine sediment microbial communities from the Atlantic coast under amendment with organic carbon and nitrate - tdDd00.2 | ecosystem: Environmental > Aquatic > Marine > Coastal > Sediment | place... | reverse complement strand
GCAAGCGAACCAACGGCTAGCTCAGCACAGTGACGTGATACATCATGCCGCGAACGTGATCAGGGTGTTAGATAAGGTGCTGACTCAAGCACTGTGATGTTGTCATTGGCCAAAACAGCAGAAAGGTGTTTTAGCCTGCTTTTCCTGCCCAGTGTTCGACATTTCTGTTCTCCACTCCTCATGTTTAAGAAAGACGTGGCCACTCTACGGACCTACCATGGCTTGGTATATCTTGTTGTATCCGCTGAAATAGCATAAATTTAAATTAGAAAAACTAATCATTTTTCGCTCTGTTAAATAAGAGAGTTTGTTTTGCTATTAATTATTTCTCTTGTTACAAATGGGATGTATAAATATTCTTGTAATTAACTTTTGATTAATTCTAGGAATGAGATTTTGCTCACGGATATTCTGCCAGCTAAATATTATGGTATTTATCATTATGGAGTTGGGGCGTGTGAAATGAAAACACCTGAGTTGAACAAACAAAACCTAGATGAGTGCCTGCAGTTCGCTGCATTGGCGCTACGTGCGTTTTGTCTGTTTTTCTTGCCTTACTCCGTCGATAAGCTAACTCAAACCAGCAGTGCGAAAGATGAGCTCAATCTGTCTGAGCAGTACGCTTGCTTGTGGACCAAGAGTGTTGAACTGGTTCCGCCATTTCGTCGTATCTTGGTACGTGCACGCGGGGCAGGATGCCACCATGAGCACAAATGCGCCGTACAACACACACAGCATTCGTGGAGCCTACTGACCTTTATTGCTGCGGTTTGTTTCACCGAAATCCTGAAGGCGTGTCAGTACAGCGTGCTAGACAGAGCGCGTTTTACTGAAATCACAGATCTAATCAAAGAACACACAACGAGCGTTTTGCCGTTGTGTGTTTTTTTTTACAATAAAAAGAGGAATAAACTATGTACATCGTATGCGTAGCCGCTTGCCCTACTGGCGTCGCTCACACTTATATGGCTGCAGAAGCTTTGGAAGTGAAAGGCAAAGAACTTGGCCTGGAAATAAAGGTTGAGACGCAAGGTAGTATGGGAGCGGAAAATGAAATTTCAGCCGAAGATGTAGCCCGAGCTGATGCGGCGATCATCGCGGCGGACGTAGCCATTAACGGCTTAGAGCGCTTTACCTCGTTGCCCAAAATAGAGTGTAGAGTTGCCGACCCTATTAAACACGGCGATGCGTTATTTGATGCACTGCAAGCGGAGATACAGTAATGACTCAGTTTAATTCTGGAAAGAAATCGGTAGGTACCGATCTTAAAAATGCCATCATGACCGGCGTCTCCTATATGTTGCCGTTTATTATCGCCGGTGCAGTATTAATGGGTATCGCTCGAATTGGCGCGTCGTTTTATGGTGTCGATAATATTTGGGATGCCAGCCATGGTGAGTCTGTGCATAGCTTGGTGCGCTTATTCCATGATCTAGATGGCTTTGGCGGTATGGCGCTCTCATTGATGCTGCCTGTAGTGGCGGGTTATATCGCTTTTGCGTTAGCAAATAAGCCAGCCATTGCACCGGGGATGATCGGTGGCTTGCTCGCCGGGCAGATCGGCACTGGCTTTTTGGGCGCTCTGGCGGCGGGCTTACTGGCTGGTTACATCGTTAGATATCTCGCCACCAATATAAAGCTACCTAAAGCGCTGGCTTCGGCAGGGCCAATCTTCATTATTCCAGTTGGTGGTACGTTGCTGGTTTGTTTGTTGATGTCTTATGTGATTGGGGACCCTATGGCGGCGCTTAACCGCGGTCTGGAAACCTGGCTGATGTCAATGTCTGACGGTAACAAGATTGTTCTCGCGGCGGTTGTTGGCGGTATGGTCGGTTTTGACTTAGGTGGCCCGATTAACAAGGCCGCAGTGACGACGGCGATGGCGCTGCTCGCTTCAGGGATCTACGATCCGAACACGGCCGCTCAGGTCGCGATCATTATTCCACCGATTGGCATTGGGCTGGCGACACTTATTTGGAAAAACCGCTTTCCTGAATCTTTGCAAGAAGCCGGTAAAGCGTCAACGTTGATGGGGCTAATAGGGGTGTCAGAAGGGGCGATTCCATTCGCGCTGGCTAACCCTAAGATCATTGCAGTGAATGTGGTTGGCTCTGCGGTTGGTGCCGCGATGGCCGTTGGCTTGGGCGCGGTCAACAAAGCGCCTATCTCTGGCTTTTACGGTTGGCTAGCCGTTGAGAGTTGGTTTGTCTACGTGCTCGCCATCGCGACCGGCTCTGCGATTATTGCTTTAGGTTCGCTATTGGTATTTAACGGCGAAGAGACCAAGCAAAAAAGCAAGCCAGACAGCGCACCGAAATTTACGGTTTCCCGCTAAAACGATAATAGGGCTATGCATCCATAGCCCCTCGTCTTCCTTTAATTTCTTTATTTAGCAGCGAATAGCTTCGGGTTAATGACGCCTTATGAAAACCATACACTTAATTCAACATACCCACTGGGACCGAGAGTGGTATTTTACCGAGAACGATTCAAAAGCACTTCTTTATTATTTTATGGAAGATTTAATGACGCGACTGGAATCGAATTTAAAACTGGGTCCATTTATTTTAGATGCGCAAACTGTGGTGCTGGAAGATTACCTTGAAGTTGCGCCAGAAAATAAAGAACGATTAGAAAAACTAATCCGTTTGGGTCGAGTTCAGCTTGGGCCTTGGTACTCACAGACCGATTTCTTAACGGTTTGCGCCGAATCGATCGCCCGCAACTTGTTACTAGGCATGCAAGATAGTGAGCGGTTTGGTGGCGCAATGAAAGTGGGCTATGTGCCAGACTCCTTTGGTCAGAGTGAGCAACTGCCGCTGTTTTTGCGTCAGTTCAATATCGACCAAGCGGTATTATGGCGCGGTTGGTCCGAGCGACTGGTGGAAACCAGCGAATTTAACTGGTCAAGCCCAGATGGCAGTCAAGTGACGACGGCGGTCTTCCCTTGGGGTTATGGTTGCGCCAAATGGTTGCCGAGTGAACCTGCGCAGTTGAGCGAAACCTTGCTGGAGAAAACGCGTCAACAATGCCGTTTTGCTGCCACAGAGCATACGATGCTACCAAACGGCAACGATCAGTCGCCGTTTGAATATCAAGTACCGGGGCTACTTGATGCCGTGAATCAAACCCAAGATGAATTTCACTTTATCAACAGCTCCTTTGAGCACTACTTTGATAAATTACCCCGTGATCTTCCAGAGTTTTGCGGCGAAATGCTGGATGCCAAATACATGCGCATTCACCGTGGGATCTTTTCTACTCGGATGGATATTAAGCAGGCTAACGCTAAATTAGAAACCCTCGTCAGCCGTTACCTAGAACCGCTTTTGGCGCTTAACTACCACAATGGCCTGCCTTACCCGCAAACGGCGGTTAATAATATCTGGCGCGAGGCAATGAAGAGCCACGCGCATGACAGTATTGGTGGCTGTAATTCCGATCGCGTAAATTCGATGGTGCTTAATCGTTTACTGTCGGGGATTGAATCGGCCAATCAGTTGCTGGAGCTTAACTTTAGGCAACTGGCTGACGGGATCAAAGCGTCGGTAGAGGGTACCAAGGTGGTGGTATTTAACAGCACACCTAAACCTATCGACAGCTTGGTGGAGCTGACTTTCTACACACCGGCAGCGTGTTTCGCCGTTAAAGATCAGCAGGGTAACGAGCTTTGTTACCAGATCTTAAGTGAATCCCAACAAGATATGTCGACTATCATTCAGGAGCTTTCCAATAGCACTACCACCACCTGGTATCGCAAAGTGACATTGGTGGTGGATGTTAAAGCGATCCCGAGCTGCGGTTATACCACGATTTTCCTTCAGCAAGGGGAAGAGCCAAGCCGCGCGCATTCGCTTCGCTCTGGCCAGCACAATCAGATCAGCAACCGATGGTTTAGTTTGCGCTACGAGCAAGACGGCACCTTGACACTCGAGGATCACCGCACCAACCAGCAATATCGCAACGTATTTGAGTTGGTGGACGGCTCCGATGAGGGGGACAACTACAACTTTTCGCCACTGGCGAACGATTGGCAGCTCAGCAGCCACGATGTCGAACACCAAGTTGAAACCAGCTGTGGCGACTTGCTAAGTACACTTAAGATGAGTTATCAGCTGCCGGTTCCGGCGGATCTTGAAGAGCGTAAGCTAGGCAAAGCGAGTGCCGTGCTACCGGTTCGTTTGACCCTGACATTGCGCAACGATAGGCCATCGCTCGATGCCAAAGTCGAGCTGGAGAATCAAGCCTGCGATCACCGCATTCAGTTACGTTTCCCAACCGGTGTTATCGCTGACACTCACTTTGCCGATCAGCCGTTTGGCTTAATTGAACGTGCCAATACTCCGCCAGAAATGGCCCAGTGGCAGCAAGAAGCGTGGACAGAAGCGCCAGTGGCAATTTATCCGATGCAATCCTTGGTGATCCTAAAAGACCGCTCACGCGGGTTGGGCATCATTACCAAAGGGTTGCGTGAATATGAGATTTTAGCCGAGCAGACCGATACGCTCGCCATTACCTTGATGCGCAGCGTCGGTTGGCTTGGTCAGGCGAACCTCACTTATCGCCCAGGCCGAGCGTCTGGCATGGTGCTGCCTTCTCCGAACTCTCAGCTTATCGGCCATCACAGCTTTGAGTTGTCGTTGGTGCCATACAACCCTGACGAAGACGCTGATTTTTGGGCGGTAACTGAAGCGGTCAATACCCCAGTGATGGCGCATGTCGCGACCGACTGGGCACGTTTCAGACTCAATAAACAATCGGCGGAATTTCCTGAGTCTCAGAGCTTAGTGGAGTGGCAGACTGGCCTACATTTCAGCACGTTGAAAAAGGCCGAGAGTGGCGATGGTCTGGTGCTGCGGATGTTTAACCCAACACGTAATGCGATGCCTACAGGTGCTGCCAAAAGTGACTTGGCATTCCACTCTGTCCAGCTCGATGAATGCAGTGAGGCAAAGCTAGAGCTGCAGTGCGCACCTTGCCGCCCAGTCACCTTAAAGTTTGAGAACTAAAATATGAAAAGCATTGAATTTATTTGTCCGCTACCAAACGGTATTCACGCTCGTCCGGCAAAAGAGATCGAGCAGAGAGCGGGGCAATACCTTAGTGAGTTCACTTTGGTGAACTGCAGTAAAGAAAAATCCGCCAACGCCAAAAGTGTACTGTCACTCATCAGCGTGGATGTGTTACTGGATGATCGTTGCTGCCTGCAGATCAGCGGCAGTGATGAGGAGCAGGCGTTTGACGATTTCAGCCGCTTTATTGAGTGCGAGCTGGCGGGCATCGATGAAGCGTTAGAAACCAGCGGCGAGAAGGCCGGCGCGCCACTTCCTGTTTCATTAGAAATGGCATTAGCGGATCATCTGCGCGGCACGGTCGCGTCATCCGGTATTGGCGCGGCAAAGCCACTGGTGCTTAAAAATACCGATTTGCTGGAGCTGGCGGACGAGCTTGAATCGGAGCGTGATATTGACTCACGGCTTGCTGACGCGCTGGGCGCTGTGGAAAGTGAGCTTAGCGAACAGGTATTAGCTTGTGGCGATGACAGCAGAGCGATCTTAGAAGCGCACTTGACCATCAGCCGCGATCCTGAGTTGAAGGCCGCGCTGGTGAAACACCACACGGCGCGTAATGCTGTTGAGGCGATCGCCCGAGCTTGTGTTGATCTGTGCGAGCCGCTAGAGCAGAGCAGCAGCGATTACTTGAAAGAGCGGGCACTGGATATTCGTGACATCAGTTTGCGTCTGGCATCAAAAGTGAGTGGTCGAAACTTAAGCCAGTCGCCACAAATCGAATCCGATGTGGTGATCTTATCGCCTTCACTGCTTACCCCAAGCCAGCTTTTGGCCTTGCCTAAGCAATACATTAAAGGCTTGGTGATGGGCGATGGTGGTACCACATCGCACACGGTGATCTTAGCGCGTTCATTTCAGATCCCGACTCTGGTTGGGGTAGAGCAGCTCTGTGAACGGGCGGCGGGCGTTAACTCTGTGCTCGTGGATGCCATTAACGGCGTGGTGTTACTGGAGAGTAATCCTGATACGGAACGTTACTATGCGTTAGAGCAACATAGGCTGAGCCAACTGGACGCGCGTAGCGCAGAGTATAAAACCAGACAAATTGAAACCTTAGATGGCTGCGCGGTGAGCGTCCTTGCGAATGTGGTGTCGGATGAAGAAGGTGAGGGAGCGCTTCAAGGCGGCGCAGACGGGATCGGCTTATTTCGAACCGAGCTGCTGTTTTGCGAACGCGCTCAGGCGCCGGACGAAGAAGAGCAGTTACGTCATTACCAGCACTTAATTAGGCAATGCGCTGGGAAAAAAGTGGTGATCCGCACCTTAGATATCGGTGGTGATAAACCGTGTGACTACATGGGTTTTCCTCAGGAAGATAACCCGTTTTTGGGCTACCGAGCGATCAGAATGTATCCGCGTTATCAGGCGATTTTTGACAGCCAATTGAGAGCGTTGGTGCGAGCGAGCGCTTGGGGTGACGTTTCGGTGATGGTGCCGATGGTGGCCAATCTGGACGAGATCTGCTGGTGCCGAGAAAACCTTGACCGAGTAACCACAGAGCTACAAGCTGAAGGGTACAGCACCGGAGTGGTCAAACTGGGCGTAATGGCCGAAGTGCCGTCAGTCGCCTATTTGCTTGACGCCGCCAAAGAGTATTTAGACTTTATTTCTATTGGCAGCAATGATTTGACCCAATACTTCTTTGCCTGCGACCGAGGCAATCCATCGGTGGCGCATCTGTATGATCACTTTAATCCAGCGTTTCTCGCTTTTGTCGGAGACATTATCCAGCGCGCTGACGACGCGGGGCTGGAAGTCAGTCTTTGCGGAGAAATGGCCGCCGCGCAGTTAGCTCAGCCGCTGCTACTGGGCGCCGGGTTACGCCAATTCTCGATGTCTGGCGGTAAGGTTGCCGAAGCAAAATACGCGCTGGCGCAGCTTAGTGCAACGGATTGTCGTGAGCTGTTTCGTGAGGCATTGCTATTGCCATCAGGGGCGCAGGTTCAGACGCTGGTCAGCCGTTTCTTAGCCGGAAACCAGCAGTGTGACACGCTCGACTCGTCGCTGATCTTTACTCACCAGACGCTAGAAACCAAAGCGCAGGCGATCAAATTACTGAGCGATAACCTCGAGCTGCAAGGGCGCGCGCCTTCGGGCTGCGACGTCGAGCGGGCGATTTGGGATAGGGAAGCGGTCTTTTCAACCGCGCTCGGCTTTTCGGTGGCAGTGCCACACTGTAAATCGGATAAAGTCACCCATAACAGTGTATCGGTGATGACGTTAGCGAAGCCGATTGACTGGGGGGAAGAGGTGAGCGTTGACCTTATTATTATGTTGACTGTGACCGAACAAGGGCAGGATACCCATATGCAGATCTTCTCCAAGATCGCCCGCAAGCTGATGCACCAAGCATTTCGAGATTCTCTGAAACAGGCCGAGCAGCCAGATGCAGTGATAGATATTCTGAATGCGGTCATCAATGCCTAACGTGAGAGGCGGCCCGTAGCAATGCGGGCCGAGATTGGAATGCAACACAGAAACTCGTTGGCGCTGCTATCGGTGGTCTTTTTTAGTTGGGGTTTGTTAACGTCGGCTAACACCATCCTAGTGCCGTACTTTCAGCAGCAGTTTGGCTTAGGTTATCAACAGTCGATGCTGGTGCAGCTCGCGTTCTATCTGGCGCCATTTATGGTGTGTGTGCCAACGTCGGTTTGGATGTCTCGGCGTGGCTACAAAACCACCTTGCAGGGAGCGCTCACCATCACAGCGCTCGGGTGTATCAGCTTGTTTGCCAGCCTTTGGGCGGAATGGTTTTACGCGGCGCTCGCTGCGGTGTTTGGGGTGGCGATGGGGGTGGCATCACTTCAGGTGGTCGCCAATCCGTACGTTACTCAGTCGGGTCAGGAGCGTGATGCGACCCGCAGGCTGACTATCGCTTCTACACTCAATTCACTGGGGACGACTTCAGGGCCATTGCTGCTTGGCGTGGCGATGTTGACCTTAGGCATTGGCAATATCTACTTACTGTTTTGTCTTGCCTTAGTGGTGTTGGTGGGGGTGATTTATCGTTCAAGTTTAACCGATTTTCGCACCACCACTCCGGTTGATATCCGTCGTCATTTGGCCGAGCTGACTCGTCAGCGCGGCTTCATGCTTGGCGCAGCAACCATCTTCGTTTACGTGGGTGTTGAAGTGAGTATTGGCACCGTGACCATTAGCTATTTGGCCCAATTTGGTGGCTTATCGTCCGCTGCTGCGGCGTCTTTTATTAGCTTTTACTGGGCTGGCTCTCTGGCTGGGAGAATGCTGTACAGCTTAGTTGCAGGGCGTATTGGTGCGCTGAAAGTACTGTTGTGTGGGGCGGGAGTGGCGCTCGCCTTGGTGCTGTATGCGATTATTAACCCGTCATTTTACGGTGGGATCGCCTTGATCTTGGTTGGACTGTGTAACTCTTTCATGTACCCGATTATCTTCTCCCGAGCCATTGACGGCTTAGGGCAAGCGAGCGGGGCGGGCTCGGCCATTTTGATCATGTGTGGAGTAGGTGGCGGAGTGATCCCTATGGTGCAGGCTCAGATGGCGTCGGAATTTGGACTATCATTTAGCTATTTTGTGCCAATTTGCGGATATTTACTAATAGCGTTCTACGCCTTTAGCCAAATACCCAAGCGAATTATCCAAACGGCTTAAATAAATACTTAATAGTTGTATTAATAAGAGATAAGTAATTTATAAATAAGTTTGCTAAATTGAGATTGATCTCTAGTTTCACGATTTTAGCTTTAGTTATAATAGCAAATAAATAATTAACTGTAGGGTTGTTAATAATGACTAATTGGTTTTCCATATCAAAAAACACAGGGGTGGCTATCTGCACTTCAGTATTTTTTGTGCTTGGAAAGTTTTGTCAGTCATTGATGCCCGATATCCAAGAGTTGCACCGTGAGACGCGGCCAGAATCCGATGAGCTTATTCAGCAGTGGAGTGGCTTATGGCGCGGAGCAACTCGCTTTACCATCCGTCCCGTAAGGGTTAACCAGCGAGACAATACCGCGAATGATGTATCGATTCGTTGGCAAGTCATCGATAACAAAGCACTAGACTATGTATCTTCGGCATCCGCTGCGATGTGGTCTTTGCTTTGTCAGCGTAAAGTGGGTGACCCTGATTCCAATAATAAGTTGTCAGTGAAAAATAAAAGCACAGAAGTACCCGTTGGTATTTCTGTGCTTTTTTATTGCTGTCACTTAAATGAAAACAATCGGTGGCGTAATTGTATTACCCAATAACAAACTATCATGGAGTGTTTTAAATGAAATTAAAATTGAGTGCCGCAGTTTTGCTGGCTCTGAGTTGTGGAACCAGTTACGCCCAGCAAGAATTGAAAGTAGCTTTTATGCCTGATATTCATTTTCACGATGTCTATGGTGACTTTAAAGATGGCAGTTTTAAAGGCATAAAAAACAGCAAAAGCGGGGAAAACGCGACCATTCGTAGTATGCAAGCCCAACTGACCTCTACTCGGTTATTTAATGAGAACTACTTTGCGCTGTTGGCCGCGCTTGATGATGCCGCTCGGCGCGGGGTGAAGTATATCGCGCTGCCGGGGGATTTCAGTGATGACGGCCAACCAGTGCATATCCGTGGTTTGACTCGGATCTTAGATCACTATTCAAAAGAGTATGGCATAGAGTTTTTCGCCGCGCCGGGTAACCATGATCCTGTGCGTCCTTTTGACCGTCCGAGTGGGGAAGGGGACTTTCTGGGTGAAGACGGCAAAACTCAGCGTATTTACAGCAAAGGCGCCAAAGAGTGCGTGGGTTATAAAGGCGCCAGCGCGATGATTGACGCAGGTTACGAACTGCCGACCGTCTGTACTGAGGAGATCCGCGAGTTAGGTTATCAAGGACTGCTTAAAGAGATGGCGGACTTTGGCTTTTTCCCCCAGCCATCTTATCGCTATTGGGAGAGCCCCTACTCCAGTTATCGCTCGAGTAACTACAGCTATCAGCAAGCACAGAAGGAGTCGGATTATGCTCAGCGCCAGTATGAGATCTGCCATCAAGGGACGGGCGGGGAGTATAAGCAGAAGGATTACACCTCGTGCTTTATGGTGCCAGACACCAGTTACTTAGTAGAGCCAGTAGAAGGGCTATGGCTACTGGGAATTGATGCCAACGTATATATCCCTATCGCCAACGCTGACACCAGCAAACCTGAGCTAACCTCTAACTTTGCCGGCTCGGGTAACGCAGGTTACAACAAAATGCTCACCCACAAACAGCATGTGATCGAATGGATGAAAAGCGTGGTGGAACGAGCTGACAAACAAGGCAAAACGTTGGTGGCGTTTAGCCACTTTCCAATGACCGAGTTCTACAACGGCGCCGCCGAAACCATTGAAGACATTTTTGGTCCGGGCAATTTCCAATTGGCTCGTTCCCCGAAAGAAGATGTGAGCCGAGCGCTCGCGAAAACGGGCATTCGCCTCCACGTTGGTGGACACATGCATTTCAACGACACCGGCGTGAAACGTTATGACGATGGTTCGTTCCTATTTAATATTCAGGCCCCTTCGATGGCGGCGTATGTGCCTGCCTATAAGCTGCTGACCTTTAAGCCAGAGCAGATGGTGGATGTAGAAACCGTGATCCTGAGCAAAGTGCCACGTTTCAACGAGCTGTTTGAGCATTATGAGAAAGAATGGCACCACCTTAACAAGCAAGGTAAGCAGGACATCTGGAATAAAGAGGTGCTCAGCGCGAAAGACTATTACGAGTTTACCAATTGGCATATCTCAGAGCTGACTCGGATGCGCTTTTTACCAGAGGAATGGCCTTGTGATCTCAAGCAGATGGTGTTTGCGCTTGATGGTCGCCAGATGCTGATCCTCAGCCAGCTCAATAGCCCGTTGACCATAGAACGCGTTGCTCAACTAACCGGTGGCAAGCAGGCATTTGAGACCTGCCAAGCGCACTCAGGACGCTTTGAAGCGGCACAAGTGAAAGACCCAGCTTTTGATGCTGCTTGGAAAGCCGCGCAAGCGCAAGCCGAAGCCATTGCCAGCGAGCATGGATTAACGCTGGCCGATTTCGCCGCGTGGAGCGGATTTGATTTTGCGGTCGATTTCTATCGCTTGCGAAATGCCGATGAACTGGCGTTTAAAGACATTGACCGTGGACGCATGCCGCAATACGAGTTGTTGGCCAAAGTGCTCGGTGAGACGCCTCAGCAGGGCAGCCAGTTTGGTGATGTCTACAAACAGCGCTTTAGCGGTTTGTTCGCGATCTTATCTAAATTTTCCAATGGACAGCCAAGCTATCACTTTAGCCTTAACTTAGCTGATGGAACTCTGACCGATTTGAAGAACTTGACTGATTTGAAGAAGTAGTAACCACAGGCAGCCACTTAGTGGCTGCTTTACCTAACCCCAATAAAAGGGACATAACTATGAAAACGATCATCTGTCTTTCTGCACTCGCCGTGGTGGCATCGAGCGTTAACGCCGCAGAATTTCCCAGACTGGATGAAGCCTTACCAGCCAACCTGACCATTTTGGGCCAAGAGCCAGTGTTTGATTTTGATACCGATGGCTGTTACCCAGCCGCAGGGATCAGTCGCAGCGGCGAACAGAACCCGGGCCTGAAGAATTCGGGCGCGCTAAATGGCAATTGCCGCGATGCGGGATTTCTTGAGATCTCAAATACATTGCATCGTTACGCTTGTATTGATAGCCAAGGTGAGACTTATTGCGGCCACTTTTACTCACTCTACTTTGAAAAAGATCAAGTCATGGCTGGCTGGGACTGGTTTGGTCACAGACACGATTGGGAACATGTTGCTGTTTGGACCAAAAATGGCGCGATTACCCACGGTAGTTACAGCGCCCACGGTGATTTAACAACTAAGCCAGTCAACGAGTTGCCGATGCAGGGCGACCATATCAAGTTCGTTTATCACAAAGATGCTGGGCTGACTCACGCCATGCGTTTTGCCAAGCCGAATGAGACCGCCGAGAACCATTATAACTATTGGGTGACGCCTGCTATTACCAGTTGGTATCAACTGAGTGGCGATGGGCTGGATAACCAAGCGATGCGAAATAAGCTCAATAGCTTTGACTATGGATCGGCGACCATTCCGCTAAAAGACAGCAATTTTGCGACCAACCTGAATCGCTCCAGACCATCTGGTTACCCGGAGTTTACTCAGGCCAGTATTGAATCCTCAAAATAACCATTACGGAGATAATCATGAATCGATTGGTATTAGCGCTGGCAGGGATCTTAGCGTTTCCAGTTTACGCAGCAGACTTTAACGTGATGTCATTTAACATCCGAAACAGCAAAGACAGTGTCGCGGGGAGCGACTATGACGGTCAGAACACTTGGCAAAACCGTAAAGAGATCGTGACGTCGGTTTTTGACCAGCAAGCTGTCGACATCGCCGGTCTCCAAGAGGCCTTTAGCGACCAGATCATGTATCTGGCTAGAGCGCTGCCGGAGTACAGCTGGGTCGGAGTTGGACGTGATGACGGCAACGCCAAAGGGGAAGCGGTGCCAATTTTCTATCGCAACGATAAGTATGTGAAGCTGGGCGGAGGTACCTTCTGGCTTTCGCAATCACCGCAGGTGGTGGCGAGTGTCGGTTGGGATGCAGAGCTGCCAAGGATCACCACTTGGGTCAGGCTTGAAAACCGACACACAGGTGACCGAGTATTGGTATTCAATGCCCATTTTGATCATATCGGTGAGCAGGCGAGGCAGAAAAGTGCCGAGTTATTAAGTGAAACGGCGAAAGGGATCATCGGAGATGATAATGACGCGGTGATCGTGTTGGGTGATCTTAATTTTGAGCGCACAGATAAAGCCTCGTATCAGGCGCTAACAGGACTGTTTAGCGATGCGCGCGAGGTTACTGAAAAGCCATTTAGCGGTGTAAACGGTAAGAAAGATCACGTGTTTACCTATCACGGCTACTTCAAAGAGCCAACTGAAGACATTGACTA